>OGOX01001657.1_pt1 | contig 13991 bp, 10 predicted proteins | sample 1552761 | NCBI WGS metagenome assembly OGOX01 (sample SAMEA2580212, study PRJEB22360) | human gut metagenome | biome: human gut; feature: human-associated habitat; material: faeces | place: Denmark | collected 2008/2010
CCACAGGCAACCGGGAACCGTGGCCCGAAAGCCTCTCCTCGCTGGCGGAGACGGTGAACGAGGTGTACGACGCTTTTCCACGCCGGTGCGAGAGTTTCCGATGGGTCATCGACAACATCCACGACGGCCTTTGCGCCAACTGCGGACGGCGGGAAGTCTGCTGGAAGCAGGAGCACGCCTCCACGCTGGAAGGAATGGAGGCCCTGCGCCCCATTCTGGAAGAAAAAGGCCATCTGGAAGCGGCACTTCTGCCCGGTCAGCTGGCGCGGTGCATCCACCCGGCGGCGCTCTGCGCGGCGGGGGACAAGGCGTTTGCACTCTACCGCAGCCGCCGGGAGGCCCGCGTCCACTCCGAGGCCATGCGGACGGCCCTCACTGAACAGTACAGCGCCGTGGCCGATGCACTGGGCGTCCTCAGCGAACAGCTGGGCCGTCCCGGAAGCCCGGAGCCCTACAAGTCTGGCCGGGTGTCGGCGCTGTTCGCTCAGCTGGGGACGCCGCCGCTGGAATGTGCTGTGACGCTGGGCGATTTGGGCCGAACTCGGGCGGCGGTGACGCTGCCCCGCACCCGCTTCAATGAAAAAGAGCTGGCCGCTCTGGCCGGAGAGGTGGGGCATATCTGCCGCCGCAGCCTCGAGCCGCCGCAGGTGCTCTCCTGCAAGGGGATGACCACCCTGCTCTTTGCCGAAAAGCCCCTGCTCCGGGCCGTATTCGGGACGGCGGGCGCGGCGGCGCGGGGCGAGATCTCCGGCGACGCAGGCCAGCAGTTCTGCAGCGCGGCAGCGGCCCAGATGATACTCTGCGACGGCATGGGAACGGGACGTCCGGCGGCAGTAGACGGCAACCTCGCCGCAGAGCTGACGGCACGCCTGCTCAAAGCGGGCTTTACCGCAGAGCTTGCGGCCCGGCTCGTGAATGTAGCGCTGGCGCTCAAGAGCGACGAGGAGAGCGGCGCGACCCTCGACCTCGTGAGCGTAGACCTCTATACCGGCACAGCCCGGCTCTTCAAGGCCGGTGCGGCCCCGGGCTTTCTGGTGCATGGGGGCAAGGCCCGGGCTGTGGGCGAAGCCAGCCTGCCGATGGGCATCCTCGGCGGCGTCAGCGGACAGAGCCGGGTGGTGCATCTGGCGGCGGGGGACTATGTGGTGCTGGTGTCGGACGGCCTCTTGGTGGACGGCCCTGGCTGGGTGATGCAGCAGCTGGAACTCTCCGCTGCCAAGACAGAACAGCCCGACGTTCTGGCGAAAAAGCTGGTGGAAGCCGCCCGCGCCCGAGCCGTCCAGCGGGGCCGTCCCGACGACATTACCGCCGCTGTCCTCCGGCTCGAAAACAGCTGAGTTGCTTTTTGGGCGGCGAGGGGGTATACTTGTCAGTATCTAGAACGATCATAGGAGAGACACATATGCTGACAGTTACAGTTGCACAGGACGGCAGCGGCGACTTCGCGTCCATCGCGGAGGCGGTGCTGGCCGTACCTTATGAGGAGGAAGCACTGGTGCAGGTCGGTCCCGGCATTTACCGGGAAAAGCTGGTCTGCGAAAAGCGCTGCATCACCCTGCGGGGGGCGGGTGCAGATAAGACAAAACTCGTGTGGGGCGACGGCGGCAAGCTGCCCCACAAGGACGGGCGGCCCACCCATACCTTCCGCAGCTACACCGCCTTTTTCAGCGGCGAAACGCTCTGCGTGGAGGACATGACGATTGAAAACGACGCCGGCCCGGGCGCGAAAGCCGGGCAGGCCGTCGCGGCCTATGTGGACAGCACCCGGGCGGTGTTCCGCCGGGTCAAGCTGCTGGGCAGTCAGGACACGCTCTTCTGCGCCCCGCTGCCCGAAAAGGAGCGGGAGAAGGACGGCTTTCTCGGCCCGCGCAGTCTTGCGCCCCGCAAACCGACCGCCCAGTACTACACCGACTGTGAGATCGCGGGCGACATTGATTTCATCTTCGGCGGCGGCGACGCCCTCTTCGAAAACTGCGTCATCCGCACGGTGGACAACCACATCCCCCACAGCTATGTCACAGCTCCTTCGGGCAAAGCCAATGGACTGGGCTTTGTGTTCTGGAACTGCGATTTCGTCTCCGACTGCCCGGCGGGCAGTGTCTATCTGGGGCGTCCGTGGCGTCCCGAGGGCAAGACGGCGGTGCTGGACTGCCGTCTCGGCGCCCACATCGCGCCGGAAGGTTTTATCGCATGGAATGACCGCACCGATACCGGCCTTGCCAGCTTTGCGGAAGCTGACAGCACCGGCCCGGGCGCAGCAGAGCGCCCGGCGTGGGTGAAACAGCTTTCCGGGCCGGAGGCAGCGGAACTGCTGGCCCACGCCCGCACCCTCTGCCGACCGAAAACCAACTGAGGATGTAACAAATGAAAAAACTGCCAAATTTTGTAAAGTGGCTCATCATTGCCGTGGTGCTGGCCGCAATGGCCGCGATGATGGTGGCCGTGAACGACCGTGCCTCCCGGGTGGAGATGCCAATACCGGACAACAGCCTGGGCATCTATCGCCAGACGCCTGCCACTGGAAAGTGAATCAGAAAAACGAGACGGGACTGCTGGAAAGCGGCCCCTCTTTGCTTCTTTGAGAAGTTTTTGTCGAATCCGCCCGTTTAGATTGACGAATGGCTCAACTTTTTGTATACTGAACAGGCACGAAGTTGACAGAATTTTCCTGTTTTTCCTGCACAGGAACATTTTTTGCGTTGTGTCGGTGTAAACGACGCTCATTCTGCCATCTTTCCGGACACACTGAAAAGGAGAAATGAATATGAAAACAACTGGCATCGTTCGGGGCATCGATTCTCTGGGCCGCATCGTCCTCCCCAAGGAGCTGCGCACCAATATGCACATCGACAAGGACTCGAAGCTCGAGATCTTCGTGGAGGGCGATCAGATCATCCTCAAAAAGCACCGTCCCGCCGGCAGCTGCGATTTCTGCGGTGAGCTGGCGGCTGACATGGCCCAGTATGAGGGTTACTGCATCTGCCCCGCCTGCCGGGCCAAGATCGCTGCGCTGTAAACCGAAAAGGAGAATCACATGAGTCAGATGATCGACTTCACCCTGCCCTCCTGCGTACCGGGCCGGACGCTCCATGCATTCCGCTGTGTGCCGGAGGGCGAGGTGCGGGCCATCCTGCAGCTCTCCCACGGCATGGTGGAGTTCATCGACCGGTACAAGCCTCTGGCCGAGTATCTGGCCGCCCGGGGCATCCTCGTCACCGGCCACGACCATCTGGGCCACGGCGGCTCCATCCGCACCAAGGCAGATTACGGCTATTTCGCCCAGCCCGACGGCAACCGCGCCGTCCTCGACGATCTCCACGCTGTCACTGCGCTGACGAAGCAGCTCTATCCCGGTGTCCCCTATTTTCTGCTGGGCCACAGCATGGGCTCGTTCTACGCCCGGCAGTACCTTTGCGAGTGGGACGATGAGCTTGACGGAGCCATCATCATGGGTACCGGCTTCCAGCCCAAAGCGCTGGTCGCCACAGCCCGGGCGCTCTGCCGGGTGCTGGCCGTCTTTTTCGGCTGGGAGCACCGCAGCAAGTTGGTGGCGAACCTCTCCTTCCTCGGCTACAACAGGGGTCTTGAGGGCCGCACGCCTCAGGACTGGCTCAACCGTGACCAGGCCGAAGTGGACAAGTACCGCGCCGACGAGCGCTGCATGTTCACCTTCACCCTGAACGCCTACTACAGCATGTTCAGCGGCATCCTGCGCCTGCACGACCCGGCTTTTCTGGCACGGATGCCCAAGGATCTGCCGCTGCTCTTCCTCTCCGGCGATGCCGACCCGGTGGGCGAGCAGGGCAAGGGCGTGCGCCGCGCCATCCAGAGCCTGAAAGACGCCGGTGTGCAGAACATTGAAAGCATCTTCTCCCCCGGTGCCCGCCACGAGCTGCTGCTGGAGACCAACAAGCAGGAGGTTTTCGCGGATATTGCCGCATGGCTGGACAAACAGCTGGCAAAGCAGTAAAAACAAACAAAGGGCTGCTGCACAAAACGTGCAGCAGCCCCGCAGATGCTTTGAAATGTTTTTACTTCAGGATGGGCTCGATGGCGGCAGCCAAAGCATCCTTCTGTGCCTGCGCCTCGGCCAGATCCTTGCCCAGTGTGGTGAAGTAGGTCTTGATTTTCGGCTCGGTGCCGGAGGGACGCACCACCACGGTAGCGCCGTTTTCCAGCGTGTAGATCAGCACGTTGGCAGCGGGCAAGCCGGTCTCTTCCGGCTTCTTGTAGTCGGTCACCTTGACCACCTTGTGGCCGGCCAGCTCCACGGGGGGCTGCAGAGGCAGCAGGTGCTCCAAAAGATCGGGGAAGCGGACCCGGATAAGCCGCAGCACGGCCGGACAGGCCGAGGAGATGAGCGGCAGCGGGCCCTGATAATGCGCCATGTATTCCTTGGTGGACTGGGAGATGAGTTCCGCGGCGGCGCCCACCTCGTAAACCTCATCGAAGCCGATGCGCTGCAGGGCCAGAATGATGCGGCCGGTGTGATCCAAATGCTTGATCTGGGCGAAGAGCACCGGTGCGGGCAGCGCTATCTTATACTTGAAGCCATCCAGTGCCTCCATGGTATCGCTGACGGCCCGCTTGGCGTGGTGGGGACAGATGCGGATGCACTCGCCGCAATCGATGCAGCGCTCGCCCAGGATGCGGGCCTTGCCATCCCGAACCCGGATGGCCTCAGTGGGGCAGCGCTTGACGCAGGTGATGCAGCCGTGGCACAGATCCTTATTGAGCGTAACGGAGTGAAAATAGGTCTGGTGTTCCATCTTTTCCTCGCTTAGTTTCTCCCGGCATCAATGCAGATCCACCCGCAGGGAGATGGTGGTGCCGACCCCCAGGACGGTGTCGATCTGCATATTGTCGGTGTATTTTTTCATATTGGGCAGGCCCATACCGGCGCCGAAGCCCTGGGCCCGGATCTCATCGCTGGCGGTGCTCCAGCCCTCCTGCATGGCCTTTTCCACATCGGGGATGCCGGGACCCTGATCCCGCAGGACAATGGTGATGCCGTGATCATCGATCTCGGCATCGATCTCGCCGCCATTGGCGTGGATGACCATATTGATTTCGCCCTCGTACATCGAGACGGCGACCCGGCGGATGGCATCGCCGGGGTAGCCCAGCTGGCGCAGCACGCCCTTGAGGTGGCCGCTGGCTTCCCCAGCATGGACAAAGTCATCGCCGGGGACGATGTAATGATATTGCAGTGTCATGGCGGGCCCCTTTATACGCCGCGCAGGCCGGCGCCATACAGTAGGCCGCTGGCGGTGAACATGCCGCGCTGGGTGCTGATGACGGCGATGCCTTTTTCCCGCGCCAGGGTGAGGACCTCCTCGGCGGGGGTTTTGCCCCGGACAAAGATGATGCAGTGCATATCCAGCATTTCCGCGGTGCGGATGACCTGCTGGTTGAGCAGCCCGGTGAGCAGCAGGGACTGGCCCTGGCCATAGGCCAGCACATCGCTCATCATATCGCTGGCGAAGGCGCTGGTAAATTCGTGGTCGTCCTGCGGCGCGCCGCACAGCAGGCGGCCCCCCAGCAGGGTGAGGATCTCTTTCATTTTCATGGCGTATCAATCCTTTCGGCAAAAAGCGGGGAGGATATCCCCTTACTTTTTTCTATTATAACAGGCCGCGTGGGGCGGCGCAACGGGGAGAAAGGAGTGGAGGGGAGGATTTTAGGAGAGCTTTTTGACGGACTGGTGCGGTTATCACAAGGTATTCACAGAATATTTGTGCCATTTGCCGAAGAAAAAATCTTGCCAACCCCCCAAAAACACGCTATCATATAGTCACTGTAAAATTTACCGTAAAAAATATGTATATACTTTTTCAGGAGGCAAATATGGTACTGGAGAAACTGATTGAACTGCTGTGCGAACAGCTTGATATTGAGGCGGACGAAGTGAACGAGAATACCGATATCGTCAATGACCTGGGCGCGGATTCGCTGGATGTAGTGGACCTGGTGATGACCCTGGAGGACGAGTTCGATATCGAGATCCCCGATGAGGACATTGAGAAGATCCACACTGTTGGCGAGCTGGCCCATTATCTGGAGGAGCACATCGACAGCTGAGAACGGCCAGAAGGCGAATAGACGGCAGCCCCCTGACCAGTGGGCCGGCTGCCGCTTTGTTTTGCCGCAAAAAACTGTATTTTGGGGCTTGACTTTGCCCCGGGTGAATGGTATAGTAATATAGTCGCAGCGGATACGCTGGTGTAGCTCAGCCGGTAGAGCAGCTGATTTGTAATCAGCAGGTCGGGGGTTCGAATCCGTCCACCAGCTCCACCACCGCATGACATAACCGAATATGGAGGAGTTCCCGAGCGGCCAAAGGGGGCAGACTGTAAATCTGTTGTCACTGACTTCGATGGTTCGAATCCATCCTCCTCCACCACAAAAAAGACGCCTTTAGGGCGTCTTTTTTGTGGTGGAGGAGGATGTGGGGAGCGCGGGCTTTTCTAAAGGGCGAGAGCCGCAGCCCTGATTTGACGCGAAGGGGGACCCCGCAAAGGTTCCCCCTTCACACAACCCCTTCCTTGCGGGGAGGAAGGTTTGCTTGCGGCTTTTTTGCTATGGAGGAGGATGTGGGGAGCGCGGGCTTTTTTGCAAGGATATTATTTCCCTTTTTATAATATCTGAAGGAGAAAAAGGCGAGAATATAGGAAAAACACACAATTGTAAGATGAGCGCCAGCAAATAAAATGCAATAATTGAACAAAAATAATGGAAGATGAGATTTTGATGAAAAATTCTCTTGAATTCTTTGTGAGTTGATGTTAAGATAACGCTAAGGAAACAGGAACGATTCCCATAAATTGAATGATCCTTGGCAAACCTGCTGAAAGGCAGGGACGCAAAGTAAAGCGTCTAAACGGGAAACCGCATGACCGGCTGACTGCATTCTTGAGTAAAAGAACGCAGTCAGCTTTTATATTTACAAAAATTAGAACAGAAAGGATAAATAATGCATACCAAAATCAGCAGCGGAAAGGAACATCGCCGGCACCGGGCCCGCAGGGTCTCGGTGCTATTGGTGGTGCTGGCGCTGCTGTTTACCATGCTGCCAACGGGCCTTTACACGGTGGCGGATGCCGCCCCGGCGGAGGAAGAACCGGCTTTGGTTCCTGCTCCGGAGGAGGCCCTGCCCGAACCGGAAGACTCCATGACAAAAGAGGAAGAGACGGATGAGCTGCCGGCCGAAGCGCAGCCCGCTGAAGACAAGGCCCGTGCGGCGGCCGCCACGGTGGAATGCTATGCGGCACGGGATGGCATCTGGTACCCGGTGACCACGGTGCAAACCGCCGCGCAATATGCCGATGGCAGCGGAAAGCTCCGCTACTATATAACGGCGGCGGAGCTGGAGGAAGTATATAGCGTCTATGGCTTTAAGGCGGCGAATTATCACGGGGAGCGGTTCTTCCCGCACACCGATAGCTATGACCCCAACAAAATGTGGGCAGATGCCGCTCCCATAAAGAGTGAGGACGGCGGCTGGCAGATTCCGCTGAGCCACCGGACCGAGATCCGGCTGTACTACCTGCCCGCGAATGAAGAAGGTGCCGAAAGCTATTTCCTTGATAAAAAAGAACTGAGCGACGAAACGCTGCTGGCGGAGAATATGTTCTACACGGTGACGGTGGAGGATGACCTGAACAGGGTGTACCAGGAGCCGCCCGCGCCGAAGATCGCTTTCCATGGGGAGAATGTGAGCATTACCCTAAATACCGTGTCCAGTATGGCCTGGGACGCCATGGATGGCCTGACCGGAAAGCCTCTGAAGCTGGAGCCGACCAAGCAGACCGAAACCAGTGTGACCTATACCATCGTGGAAATCAGCCAGCCGGTGGTTTTCTACCCGCATACCGATACCCTGGTAATAAAATATGAGGCCGAGCCGGACGGCTGGCAGCACAAGATTGGCCAGTTTGAGCCTTCGGTGCAGGCGCCCCAGCAAAGCGCGATGGTAAAGGGCAAAAAAACCCTGCTGGTGGAACCGGGTGACGGAGACTACACGCTGCTGGCCCCGGATATTGACCGGATAGAGGTAAAGCTGACCGGCGAAAAAGCCAATGACCGCTCACTGTTCTATTCCTTTTTAGGTTGGCGGGTGGCCAATATAACGGAAGAGGTGCTGCTGCAGCCCGGTACAAAGCTGACTGCCGCAGACCTGCAGCACTATACCGGCAGCGATGGCGAAGTGACGCTGCGGGCAAAATGGAGCGGCGAGGATAAGCTGAAACGCCCAATTACCACATATTTTTTCCTGCATCTCAATGGAGAGATCAGGGGCTCGGTGGATGACGGTGTGCAATGGGAGGACCAAAAGGACTATACGCCCGCCCTACATACCACCCGGATGCTGGGGGCGGACAATATCCCGGCGGAGTACTCCAATAAAAATGCGGAGGGTGTGGTAAAGCCGCTGGTAGCGCGGGCAACCAATGGCGACAATGCCTACGCGGTGGATGACACGATCCGCAACATGGTGAATAACCCGGTGCAGGGCGGTAGGCTGGAGGATCTCCCCAATGAGGAAACGATCTTTGCCTACCTGCGGGCCCACAGCGATACCATTACCATGAAGGTGGACGGAGTGGAGATCCCCGCGGAGATGCTCAATTCGGATTGCTTCCAGATCCGCTGGAACATGGTCAAGTTTGAGCATTCCGATGGCTGGCATATTGATGGTGTGCTGGTGGCCAAGCGCACCCGCTTTTTTGTGGCAAAGACCTTTGCGGGGGATGCTGAGGCGATAAAACAGGTACGGGATAAGTTCCTCATTACTGTCTCCCACACCGAAAACGGCAGCAGCGTGACCGATTTTACCCTGGTGCCGCAGCCTGCGAAGGCGGTAACGGAACAGGGCAAGCTGGGTTATACCCGCTATGATGCCGAGGCCGATACCTACACCTGGGAAGTCCCGGCCCAGCAGCGGCGGGACTACACGATAAAAGAAACCGGCCATACGCTGCAGGGTGACAAATGGCGGGTGAACAACCGCTATCTCATCCGCAATCACCCGCAGGGACTTTCGGGGGGATATCAGGACTACCCGGAGGAAAGCGGCATTACTATTACGGCGGCGGCCTACGGCAACGATGTGCCGAACACTGCGGTGCAGACCGTGGCTTTGCAGAACATATATGTGGGGATAGGTACCCTGACGGTAAAAACGCAGGATTCCATTACCGGCAACGGGCTGGCAAAGGTAGAGTATAAGTTGTCCCGGCCGGGCGGCGCTGAAGTGGTCTTGTACCGTAAGCCGAACACCACCCTTTACAGCGTGGTGCAGGAGGAGGGCTATACCGAGCAGATCGCCGACTGCAAGATCATTGCCGATGCCAGCGGTTTTTTTACCATCCGGCTGGAGGAAGGGACCTACACTCTGACCGAAGTACTGCCAACGGGGTACTTTGGCCCCGGTACTGTGCAGGTGACGGTCGCCCAAAATACTGGAGGGAATATCAGTTACCATGCGGAGGCAAAAGCGCTGCCGGAAGGGATAACACCCTCGACCGGCAGCTGGCTGCAGAATGCCGATGCCGACAATGTGGTCATCCTAAATGTACCCAGAATGCTCATCAGTGTGACGGCCCGCAGCAGTTGGCCCGCCACGGGGGATAAGCTGCCTGTGACGGTGGAGCTGTGGCGCGATGGCGCGCCGCTGACGGGTGATGCCTATACCGTGGAGCTGAACAAGGAAAACGAATGGCAATACACCTGGGAAAATCTGCCGCTTTTTACGGATGGCACGGTGGCTGATTACACGCTGCGGGAAATCGAAATAGGGGACACCTACCGTGACCCCGGTGTGGCCGAGGATGGCTTCGCGGATTACCTGGTGACCTATGCCAAGGCCCTGTACCGGCAGGCCGAGGATAAGGAATACCGGGAGGAGCACTGGTGGCAGAAGGCCGATGGAACGCAATGCTTTGCGCGGGAGGCTCTGCTGGTGGTCAATAATGAGGGCATCCGGGGCGAGATCGCCTTTGAAAAGGTGGATGAAAAGGGCTACCCATTAAAGGGCGCGGAATTTACCCTGTATGCTGATGCGGAGTGTACCAAGCGGCTGGCAACAGCCACCTCCGATGAAAACGGCGATGTGCAGTTTGAGGATAAGTGGCCGGCCGGCACCTATTACCTGCGGGAGACCACCGCCCCTGTGGGCTACACTGCGGCGGAGCTCACCTGGACGGTGAAGATCGCGGCGGGGAAGGCGACCATTTCTACACCGGGCGGCACCACCGTTACCGAGGTGAAGAATACCTCCCGGCTGCGGCTGTGTCTGCGGGTGCTGGGCCCACTGGGAGAGGAACTCCCCGGGGCGGTGCTGCGGGTGACGCGGGATAACGGCAGCCCCATGCTGTACACCACCGCGGCGGATGGCGCCATCTGGGTGAACGAGATGCCTGCCGGGGATTATATCATCCAGCTGGCGGGCACCCCCACGGGCTATGTGCCGGAGGACAGCGCCCCCAACCTAAAGGCCGAATACGGCACGCTGACCTATTTGGATACAGCGAATACCGCATGGCAGCTGGAACAGCGCGAGGGGGAGGAATACACCTATCTGCTGACCCTGGAGCTGAAGGAGCTGCATATCCTGCCCAGCACCGGCGGCACCGGAACGGTGCCCTTTACACTGGCGGGCGCGATGGCCGTAGCGGTACTGCTGCCAGGCCGAAAGAAAGTGAAATAAGTGTGCCCCCTGCCAAGGGGAAGCCGCTGTGGATAACAATGATACCAAAGGAGTGAAAGTAACATGAAAAAGACAATGAAAAAGTGCCTGACGCTGCTGCTGGCGCTGGCCATGCTGCTGGCCATGGCAGTCCCCGCTGCGGCGGCCACCCCCTACGACAAAACCATCACCTTTACCGGGGTGGCCAAGGGCGATACCGTGAAGGCGTACCAGTTGATGAAGTACGATGCGAACTACAACGAGTACATATTTCACGAGGGATTTAAGGCCTTTGCAGCCAATTTCTATGATTCTAAGAAACAATCGCTGGAGGAGCACCTTGCCGAAAGTACGAAAGAGCATTTGACCGCACTGATGATCAATTATGCAATCATGACCGATTCTGCTCATGGTGGGGTTTCCTTCCCCCAAAACCCGGTGGAAGCGATTGCCGATGCAAATAATGAGGTTAAGATGACTCTGGAGCCCGGCTATTATCTGCTGCTGGTTTCCACCACCGAACAGAACAACCGGACCTATATGCCTGTTACCGTATTTGTGCAGGTGAAGAACGGGAATGTAAAGGTGTATGCCGCCGGCAGTGAGCTCGCCGATGACCTGACCGCTGTATTTAAGCATGAGGAAGGTCCAGCTATCAATGTACGGGTAAATGATGACAGCCGCGATATAGAATGGAAGGAAACCGCCGGTGGCCGGGTTGGCGAAACGATGGATTTCTATATGGAGGTTTCCACTCCGGCCTACACCGATAACTCCTTCAACATCACCAAATTGACTGCAAATTGCCAGCTGGCCGGGCTGAACTATGTAGCGGACAGCATGAAGGCGACTGCCCTGCCCAAAGCGGATAGCGATGCCGTAGAGGGTGCCATTAAAGGGACTACCGTAGATGCCGACGGTAATTTGACCGTTGAGCTGAATTACAGCAAGATCCGTAGTACCACCGGCAGAGGGCTGATTTATCTCCACTTCCAGGCCGCCGTAGCCCCGGATGCAGTTGCAGAATCTGAGGCTTCCGCAACTGCCAAGCTGGAATATGTATTCTCCATGGAGGCGGGCACGACCAAAACGACCGCCGTCTCTACCGCTGCGGTTTATAATTACGACTTTACCCTCTTTAAGAAATCCAATGAGCTGAATATTCCCAGTGACGCGGGTTCCGGCCACAAGCCCCTGGCCGGTGCGGGCTTTACCCTGTATGCCGATGAAGCGATGAACACCCCCGTCAGCATGGTTAAGGTAGACGCTACTGCCACGACCGATGCCTACTATCGTCCCGCTACCGCTGCGGAGATTACTGCCAGTACCGGCATTGTGACCGAAATGGATGCCAATATGGGCAATGATAAGAATACCCTTTCCATCCGCGGCCTGGATGTCGGTTTCTACTATGTGAAGGAAACCAAGACTCCCTCCGGCTACTATGCCCCCAAGGGCAGCTTTAAGCTGGAGCTGACCGCCGAGCGGGATGCCAGCGAGCGTCTGGTCAAGACCCTTTCAAAAGGCGGGTTCAGCGCTCTGAAAGAGGCGGACCGTGCGCTTGTTCAGCGTGACGGAGTAAATAAGGGGCTGAATCGCTTTGAAGCCGACCTTCTCAATAGCTCCACCCCCGTACTGCCCACCACCGGTGGTGTCGGCACCGTGATGTTCACGGTGATCGGCCTGCTGTGCATGGGTGCGGCGCTGTGGTTCTTCCTGTTTGCCCGCCGTCGCCGTGAGGACGAGCAGGAGCAGAATAAGACCACCCTGTAATTTGCCATCCTCTTCATTTTCTTACCGTCCCGCCGGGTTTTTCCTCTTTCTCTCCCCGGCGGGATGGGCGGCAAGGAAAAGGCCGCAAGCCCGCTGCAACGGTTTGCGGTTTTTTCCCTGCTGCATTACTGCCAAAGGAGTACCATTCGTGACAACAAAACAAGCCAAACAAAAAAGACAAAACCGGCTGGGCACCGTGCTGGCCATCCTCATTTTTCTGCTGGGGCTGGGGATTCTATTTTACCCGGTGGCCAGCGACCTGTGGAACCAGCACCGGCAGAACCAGCTGATCTCCCACTACACCCAAAGCACCACGACCCTTGCCCCGGAGGATCACTCCGCGCTGTGGGAAGCGGCGCAGGAATACAATAAAAACCTCAGTCCCACCTTCCGGGATGCCTTTACCGGGCGGCAGCTGCCCGCGGGGGACCCCTACTGGGGCCTGCTGGATCCCGATGGCAGCGGCATTATGGGCTACATCGAGATCCCGCGCATCAGCGTGCGGCTGCCCATCTACCACGGCACCACGGAGGAGGTCCTCCAGCATGGCATCGGGCATCTGGGCGGTACCTCCCTGCCGGTGGGCGGAGAGGGCACCCACGCGGTGTTTTCCGGCCACCGGGGGCTGCCCTCGGCGCTGCTTTTCTCCGATCTGGACCAAATGCAGCTGGGCGACCATTTTTCCCTGCGCATTTTGGGGGAGCAGCTCCTCTATGAGGTGGATCAGATCCTGGTGGTGGAGCCGGATGAGGTAAAGGACCTGTACCCGGTGGAAGGGGAGGACCTTGTTACCCTGGTGACCTGTACGCCCTACGGCGTAAATACCCACCGGCTGCTGGTGCGCGGGCACCGCATCCCGCTGGAGACCGTGGAGGAAACGGTGGAAGTGACCGTGACCCAGCAGGTAGTACACAGCTTGGGCTGGAAGGGCAAGCTGTTGATCGGCGCGCTGCTGCTGTTCCTGCTTATTTTGCTCATCCTGGCGCTGCTGCGCCGCAAGAAAAAGAAAACCGGGCCCGAAGAGGGCAATGTGATAGAAAGGGGGAGAACTGATGAAAAAGCGTCTCAGAGCCGTTCTGGCCCTGATCCTGATCATACTGCTGTGTCTCCCCGCGATAGCACAGACAGCCGATCCTGACGCGCTGTGCGCGTTGACCATTGACTGTCACTATGAGAATAAGCCAGTAAGCGGCATGGGCTTTTCGCTGTACCGGGTGGCGGCGCTTTCTCCGCAGGGAGAGCACACCCTGCTGCCGGCCTATGAGGATAGCGGTATTGTGCTGGGGAACCTGCGGGATGCCGCCGACTGGCGGCAGGCGGCCGGGCTGCTGGACCAATGGGTGGAGCAGCAAAGCATTTCCCCAGAAAAGCAGCTTACCACCGCGGCTGATGGCAAAGCTGCATTAGAGGGGCTGCCCACCGGGTTGTATCTGCTGTGCGCGGCTCCCTACCAAAAGGGCGGCTGCACCTATACCCCCACCCCGGTGCTGCTGGAGCTGCCGGCCCAACAGGCGGGCGGCGGGTGGCAGTA
>OGOX01001659.1_pt1 | contig 13959 bp, 13 predicted proteins | sample 1552761 | NCBI WGS metagenome assembly OGOX01 (sample SAMEA2580212, study PRJEB22360) | human gut metagenome | biome: human gut; feature: human-associated habitat; material: faeces | place: Denmark | collected 2008/2010
CTTCAACCATGGCGCAGTGCAGACGGTAGTGAACGAAGATGGCGTTTACGTTCTGGATAGCCGTACCATCTATTGTTATTCTCTGGATGGTTTAAAGCAAGTCGGGGAGGCGAGCATCGATTCTTTCTGGAATCAACATCACTATATTTCAGGTTTGTTTTCCGTTGCTGGCTGATTCGGTGTCTAGCGAATACGGGATAGGCATCCCTTGCAACAAAAAACGGGCACCCGATTGGGTGCCCGTTTCGTTTCGGTAGGGAAATGCTTGTTGCTTACTTCAAGTCTTCCAGCTTGCCGTGCTTTTCGTAGCGGGTAAGACGACTGATCTTGTTGTCATCGTCTACGAATACCACGTGGGGTGCGTGCTCCGGATCGGCGAACTCTTCGGGAGTCATCTGGCAGTAGTTCATGATGATTACCTTGTCGCCTACGGTAACCAAGTGAGCAGCTGCGCCATTCAGGCAGATTACGCCACTGCCAGGCTCGCCGGCGATAACATAGGTTTCAAGACGATTGCCATTGTTGCAATCGGAGATGGTAACCAGTTCGTATTCCTGGATGCCGGCTGCTTCCATCAGTTTAGAGTCGATGGTGATGGAGCCGATGTAATCAAGTTCCGCCTGGGTGACGGTTGCACGATGAATTTTGCCCTTAAGCACATTCAGCAGCATAAGGTTTGAACCTTCCTTCTTCGCATGATGTTCCACTCGAGGTTTCACTGCGTAGTAGCCATTATGCGCGGTTGCGCATAACCTGCCGTATTCTTGCGCAATATTGCGCTGTGTGCAAGCTTATTCGTCAAAATCGAACAAGTAATTGTCGATAAGGCGAGTTTTTCCGATATAAACGGCAATAGCAACCAGGCCAGATTCGCCGAGCGAATCAACGGGCTGCATGTTGCACAGATCGACTACCTCGATGTAGTCGATCTGTGCCAAAGGCTCTGCTTCGATGATTTCGCGAACGGCAGTGCGAACGATATCCGCATTGCGCTCGCCACCTTCAATAAGATCCTGTGCTGCAAAGATGGAGCGGGAAAGGCACAGTGCTGCCTTGCGCTCTTCCGCGGAAAGATAGCTGTTGCGAGAGCTTTTTGCCAGCCCATCCTCTTCGCGAACGATGGGGCAGCCGTATACCTTCACGTTCATGTTGAGGTCGGCAACCATGCGCTTGATGATGGCAAGCTGCTGGGCATCCTTCTGGCCGAAGAATGCCTTGTCAGGCTGCACGATGTTGAACAGTTTGTTAACAACCGTGCATACGCCGCGGAAGTGGCCGGGGCGTTTTGCGCCGCAAAGCGTGTCGGTCAGAGTTTCCATAACTACATAGGTGTTGTAGTTCTTGGGATACATCTCTTCAGGCTCGGGGTGGAACACCACGTCAACACCCTTTGATTCTGCGATAGCCGCATCGTGTTCCAGGTCGCGGGGGTAGTTGTCGTAGTCTTCGTTGGGGCCGAACTGAATGGGGTTCACGAAGACGCTGGTAACTACGCGGTCGCATTCCTTTACGGCACGCTCCATCAGCGACATATGACCTTCGTGCAAAGCGCCCATGGTGGGCGTGAGGCCAATGGTAAGCCCCTCAGCTTTCCATTCGGCAACCTGTGCCTTCATTTCGGCAACAGTAGTGATGATTTTCATCGTTTTCCTTTCGTCGTTCTGTCGAACGACGAAGGATCGCATGAGACGTCCTTACGCTGCGCGGCGCCCCAATAAGCATCTTGCCCATCAATCGTTGCTCACGTACGAAGTACGCTTCGCTCCTTTATCGGGGCAATCTATCTTATTGGATGCGCCGCTCGCTGACGTATATGCAATCCCTCGCTTGATTTCCGTTGATACTAGGATAGCGCTCTTTAAAAGAAAAGGCCGAGTTTGCTCTCAGCCTTTTCTTTGGGTTAGTAAAGTTTTTCCAGGGCTTCTTCATCGATCTTGAAGGTGTGTTCTTCTGAAGGGAAGGTGCCAGCCTTGACTTCTTCGTCGTATGCCTTGAAAGCGGCGGTCATTTGCGGGCCAATGTTGCCGAAGTGCTTTACGAACTTGGGCTTGAAATCGCTGAACAAGGCAAGCATATCCTGATAAACCAGAACCTGGCCATCGCAACCTGCACCTGCACCGATGCCGATGGTGGGGATGTCGAGCTTTTCGGAGATGATAGCGGCAAGCTTTGCGGGAACGCATTCCAGCACAACGGCGAATGCGCCTGCTTCCTGGACTGCCAAGGCATCTTCGACCATCTGTTGGGCCGCTTCAGCTGTTTTGCCCTGTACCTTGAAGCCACCGAAAGCATTGACCGACTGAGGCGTAAGGCCAATATGGGCACATACGGGAATGCCCGCCTTGGTGATGGCCTTGATCTGCTCGGCAACGCGCACACCGCCTTCGAGCTTTACCGCGTTGGTGCGCCCCTCCTTCATTAGGCGACCGGCGTTGATAACAGCCTGTTCGACCGATACCTCGTAGCTCATGAATGGCATGTCGCCGACGACAAGCGCATTCTTAGCGCCGCGGGCTACGGCGGCGGTGTGATGGATTATGTCTTCCATCGTTACCGAAAGTGTATCTTCGTAGCCGAGCATAACCATGCCCAGGGAGTCTCCGACAAGGATCGAATTGATTCCGGCTTCGTCAACCAACTTTGCGGTGGAGTAGTCGTAAGCAGTCAACATAGAGATCTTGGTGCCCTCATTCTTCATCTTCTTGAATGTGGCAACAGTATTCTTCATGTTCCCCTTCTTTCTCTTACGTTGTGCAGCTCCTTACTATATATAAGTAACGCGCTGCACCTTGAAGGCGAAGCGCGCGTCGGAGCTGCGTTGTTTCGATGCCTGTATTGTACACGCAGGCTTGTGTTTCGGAATGGTTTCGGGAATGTTTTGCCGTTCGGCATCTATAAGCGGTAAATAGCTCTTCTCGCATCGGATAAAAAAGTCCAGAATTATTTGAAAAATGGAAGGGAATTACTGAGCGCCGATGCATTAATCGCTCATTCACCAGCGAAAACGGATTGTGAAGAGATAGATACGCCCGGGTGCGTGGCGTTTGACAAGGTATATACCCGGTGATAAAGTTCATTTTCGCGTTTCGGGAAGAAACGTATGTTTTCGCGTGCGTATCTGCAGAACGCACAGAAAGCAAAGTTGGTAAGTGATAGTAAAGAAAAGGAGCTGAAGCTTTGCCTACTATCAATCAGTTGGTCCGTAAGGGCCGCGCCAAGCAGGTCGATAAGCAGAAGACCCCGGCGCTCAAGGGCAACCCCCAGAAGCGTGGCGTTTGCACCCGCGTGTACACCACCACCCCTAAGAAGCCTAACTCGGCACTTCGTAAGGTTGCTCGTGTCCGTCTCGTAAACGGCATGGAAGTTACCGCATACATCCCCGGCGAAGGTCACAACCTCCAGGAGCACTCCATGGTGCTTATCCGCGGCGGTCGTGTAAAGGACCTTCCTGGTGTTCGTTATAAGATCATCCGCGCTGCTCTCGACTGCGCAGCTGTCGACAGCCGTCGTCAGGCACGCAGCCGCTATGGCGCTAAGAAGCCCAAGAACTAAGTAACCCTCGCGATTCAGTTAGTCGCATAAACCGAAAGGAAGATATATGCCGCGTCGTGCAGCAGCAGTCCGCCGCGAAACGCAGCCGGACGCTAAGTACAACAACCGTTTGGTCACGCAGCTGATCAACAAGGTGTTGCTTGACGGTAAGAAGTCTACCGCAGAAGGTATCGTTTACGATGCATTCGACATCGTTGCAGAGAAGACCGGCCAGGACGCCCTGACCGTATTCAAGAAGGCAATGGACAACATCCGCCCCACGCTCGAGGCTAAGCCCAAGCGTGTTGGTGGCGCTACCTACCAGGTACCCATGGAGGTTAACTCCCGCCGCGCAACCACCCTCGCTATTCGCTGGATGGTTGACTTCTCCCGCAAGCGCAAGGAAAACACCATGAAGGAGCGTCTCGCAGGCGAAATCATGGACGCAGCCGAAAACACCGGCGCATCCATCAAGAAGCGCGAAGACCTCTACAAGATGGCAGAATCCAACCGTGCATTCTCGCACTATCGTTGGTAGGAGAAGGAATAATGGCTAAGACTTCTCTGGAGCATACTCGCAACATCGGCATCATGGCTCACATCGATGCCGGTAAAACCACCACTACCGAGCGTATCCTGTACTACACGGGCAAGACGCACAAGATCGGTGAGGTTCATGATGGCGCAGCTACCATGGACTGGATGGTTCAGGAGCAGGAGCGTGGCGTAACCATTACCGCTGCAGCTACCACCTGCTTCTGGAAGAAGGATGGTCAGGAATACCGCTTCCAGATCATCGACACCCCCGGCCACGTTGACTTCACCGCTGAGGTAGAGCGCTCCCTGCGCGTACTCGACGGCTCCGTGGCTGTATTCGACGCAGTTGCTGGCGTACAGCCTCAGTCCGAAACCGTATGGCGTCAGGCTGACCGCTATGGTGTACCCCGCATTGCCTACATCAACAAGTACGACCGTGTTGGCGCTGACTTCTTCCATGCAATTCAGACCATGCGCGACCGTCTTGATGCACCTGCTGTTGCTGCTCAGATGCCCATGGGCGCTGAGGACAACTTCTGGGGCGTAATCGACCTGGTTACCATGACCGCATGGGACTTCAAGGCCGACGACAAGGGCATGACCTACCCTGAGCCCATGGACGAGATTCCTGCTGAGTTCAAGGAAGACGCAGAGCTCTACCATCAGGAACTCCTCGAAGCAGCTGCAGACTGCGACGACGACCTGATGGAAAAGGTCCTCATGGAAGAGGAAGTTTCCGTTGAGGAACTCAAGGCTGCCATCCGTAAGGGCACCATCGCTTGCAAGCTTCATCCTGTATTCGTAGGTTCTTCCTACAAGAACAAGGGTGTTCAGGAGCTTCTCGACGCTGTTGTCGATTACATGCCTTCTCCTATTGATGTTCCTGCTATTAAGGGCACCAACCCCGAGACTGGCGAAGAAGACGAGCGTCCTTCCGATCCGAAGGCTCCCTTCTCTTCTTTGGCATTCAAGATCATGACCGACCCGTTTGTTGGCAAGCTTACTTACCTGCGTGTATACTCCGGTACTCTTGACTCCGGCTCCTACGTGGTAAACGCTTCTAAGGACAAGAAAGAACGCATCGGTCGTCTTCTGCAGATGCACTCCAACAACCGTATCGACGTTGACACTTGCTCTGCTGGCGACATTGTTGCTGTAGTTGGTTTGAAGAACACCACCACCGGTGACACGCTCTGCGACGAGAACGCTCCTATCATTCTCGAGTCCATGCAGTTCGCTGATCCTGTTATCGACATTGCTGTTGAGCCTAAGACCAAGGCAGAGCAGGACAAGATGAGCATCGCTCTTCAGAAGCTCGCTGAGGAAGACCCGACGTTCCGCGTTTCCACCAACCATGAAACCGGTCAGACCATCATCGCTGGCATGGGTGAGCTTCACCTCGAGATCATCGTTGACCGTCTGCTCCGCGAGTTCAAGGTTGAGGCTAACGTTGGTAAGCCCCAGGTTGCTTACCGTGAGCGTCCTGGCCATGAAGTACTCAACGCTGAGGGCAAGTTCGTTCGTCAGTCCGGTGGTCGTGGTCAGTATGGTCATGCCATCATCAACATGTATCCGCAAGAAGCTGGCGCTGGCTATGTCTTCGAGAACAAGATCGTTGGCGGCGTAGTTCCCAAGGAATACATCCCCGCTATCGACAAGGGCATTCAGGAAGCACTCAACTCTGGTGTTCTGGCTGGTTACCCTGTTGAGGACATCAAGGTTGAGCTCATCGACGGTTCTTACCACGATGTAGACTCCTCCGAAGCTGCATTTAAGGTTGCTGGTTCTATGGCAATCAAGGATGCACTGAAGAAGTCCGATCCTGTTATCCTCGAGCCTGTTATGGCTGTTGAGGTTGAGACTCCTGAAGAGTACACCGGCTTCGTTATGGGCGATATCCCCAGCCGCCGTGGTCTCATCCAGGGCCAGGAGCAGCGTGGCAACGCAGTTTGCATCTCTGCTAAGGTTCCGCTGAGCCAGATGTTCGGTTATGCAACCGACCTGCGCAGTGGCACTCAGGGTCGTGCTACGTACACCATGCAGTTCGACACCTACGAGCCCGTGCCCAAGAACGTGGCAGAAGAGATTATCAGCAAGGCTGGTGGCAACGCTTAAGCCCTCGGGCTCAAAGCTTTCCCACCGCTCACTATGGAGGTAAAAGTGGCTAAAGAGAATATCCGCATCCGCTTGAAGGGTTACGATCATGAGATCGTGGATCAGTCCACCAAGCTCATCGTAGACACCGCTCAGAAGACGGGTGCTAAGGTTTCCGGTCCTATTCCGCTGCCGACCGAGCGCAACCTTTATTGCGTAGTTAAGGGTCCGCACGTAAACAAGGACTCTCGCGAGCAGTTTGAAATGCGCACTCATAAGCGCCTGATCGACATCCTGGATCCGACCCCTTCCACGGTTGATTCCTTGATGCGTCTCGATCTTCCTGCTGGCGTTGACATCGAGATCAAGCTGTAGGGGAGTGTGATACTGAATGATTAACGCTATCTACGGTACCAAGATCGGCATGACCCAGCTCTTCGACGAAGACGGCCAGGTTACGCCTGTTACGGTTATCAAGGCAGACCCCAACAAGGTATGCCAGGTTAAGACCGCTGCTACCGATGGTTACGAAGCAGTTCAGCTCGGCTTCGGCACCATCAAGGAAAAGAAGGTCAACAAGCCCATGGCTGGCCATTTCGCCAAGCAGGGCGTTGAGCCTGTTCGCCATCTCCGCGAGGTTCGCGTAGAGGATGCTTCCGAGCATGCTATTGGCGAAGAAGTTACCGTTGCCGCATTCGCTGAGGTGAAGAAGGTAGACGTAACCGGTACTTCTAAGGGTAAGGGCTTCGCAGGTGTTATGCGTCGTTACAACTTCGCAGGCGGCCCTGGCGGACACGGTGCACACTTCCATCGTGCTCCCGGTTCCGTTGGCCAGTGCGCATATCCTTCCCGTGTGTTCAAGGGCGTTCGCCTTCCGGGTCACATGGGTTGCGATACCGTTACGACCAAGAACCTTGAAGTAATCCGCGTTGACGAAGAGGCGAACCTCATCATGCTCAAGGGTGCAGTTCCCGGCGGCAAGAATGGCGTAGTTCGCGTTCGCATGGCGTAAGAACGGTGCGAAGGAGTTTATAAATTATGGCAACTATTGAAATGAAGGACGCGAGCGGCAAGAAGGTCAAAGACGCCGAGCTTTCCGCAGCAGTCTTCGAGATTGAGCCTAACGTGCATGTTATGCACGAAGTGGTTCGCTCCCAGCGCGCTGCAAGGCGCCAGGGAACCCACGACACCCTGACCCGCGGTCAGGTTCGTGGTGGCGGCAAGAAGCCTTGGCGCCAGAAGGGTACTGGCCGTGCTCGTCAGGGTACGATCCGTGCTCCTCAATGGGCAGGCGGCGGCACCGTATTCGGTCCTCATCCCCGCTCTTATGCCTTCAAGGTACCTGCCAAGGTTGTAAAGCTGGCTATGCGCTCTGCGCTTTCCGCTAAGCTTGCCGACGGCGAGATCGTTGTTGTTGATCAGCTTTCCTTCGAGAAGCCTTCTACCAAGCAGGCTGCCGAAGTACTGAAGAACCTCGGTCTTGAAGGTCGCGTTACCATCATCGTTCCCGATGACGAGGTGAACACCTTCCTGTCTTTCCGCAACCTCTCCAAGGTTCGCGTGATCTGCGTTTCCGAGCTCAACACGCTCGACTTCATCGATAACAAGGCACTCGTTCTTACCGACGCTGCCCTGACCCGCATCGAGGAGGTGCTTGCATAATGAAGGATCCCCGCGAGGTAATCATTCGCCCGATCATTTCGGAGCACTCTTATGAAGGCATGGAAAACAATGTCTATACCTTCGAAGTAGCAAAGTCTGCTAACAAGATCGAGATTGCTCAGGCAATCGAAGCCATCTTTGATGTAAAGGTCGTTAAGGTTAACACCATTAACGTTAAGCCCAAGCCTAAGCGCGTTCGCTATCAGCTTGGTAAGACCCGCACCTGGAAGAAGGCCATGGTTACGGTTGCTGAAGGCGACCAGATCGAGATCTTCGCTCAGGCATAGGCTGTCTAGCAAAGAACCGCTCTTCGGAGCGGTTCTTTTTTGCCCTGGAATTGCTGTTGCGTTCCAGGGCTTTTCTTTTTTCGCTATCTTAAGGGCAAGGGTGTACGCTAAGTTGATACGCCAAGGAGGTACCAATGCTGCAGGATATAGCGCCTTATTCATTTTGCAATGATTTTGCATGGATTAATCCAGAGCCTACTGACAGGGTTCTTGTATATCGAGGCTCTTCCGTTCTTGTGTCAGTTGATACCACCCCTCAGAACGCTTCAGGGGAAGCCAGGGAGGGTACGTTGCGCTTTCCGACATTTGAGATGCTTAGCGGTATCGGCGCGGTGGTTTCTGATTCTGCAGAAATAATTCAACGAGCTGACGGAATGACGCCTGAAGCGGTTTTCCTATTCACGGTTGGAGACACCGGTTACTTTCGTTGCGAGACAGATTGCAACGTTCTCGATGAATTAATTGAAGGCCGCTGTATTGGCTGCGCAGACGATCTATGCGCTCAAACAAAATGGCAATTCATGCCAATTTCTCAGCTCAAGCAATTCGGTCCGAAGCATAGGGCATTTGCTGGATTAGTGGGTTTCGAATACGACGCTTGGTATGCGACGCGTAGATTCTGTGGCCGTTGCGGAACTCCATTGGTACACGACATGGTGGAGCGCATGGTGCGATGCCCTCAATGTGGCGCTATGGAATTCCCTAAGCTCTTTCCGGCGGTAATTGTGGGTATCGTCGATACGCAGCGCAACAAGGTTCTTGTGTCCCGTTACGCGAATCGTGAATACAAGCGCTATGCCCTTATCGCCGGGTTCTGCGAGATGGGAGAAACCGTCGAAGAGACTGTTCACCGGGAAGTAATGGAGGAAGTGGGGCTTAGGGTGAAGAATCTTCGCTATTACAAAAGTCAGCCGTGGCCTCCTTCCTCGTCACTGCTCTTCGGTTTCTTTTGCGAGCTTGATGGCTCAAATAGTATCAAGCTCGACGATCATGAGTTAGAGAGCGCCGAGTGGATAGATAGAGATAAGCTTCCTTGTGACGAAGACTATTCGTTAACGCGAGACATGATGCAGGTGCTCCGCGATGGCGGGGAGCTAGACTATTAGTTCTCAACTTACTTGTCGGTTATTGGCTTTCTGTATGCACTTGGGTTGTTTGCTCATCAAGGAGGAGCTTGCAGTAGATTCGACCGGTTTTAGCCTTGCCTTGCGGAAATAAAAAATGGGTGCTCGATACTCTCGAGCACCCATTTTATGCCTTAGGCCTATTGTTGGCAGGGAACTACTCAGCTGTAGAAGGCTTCCATTCGTCTGCATCTTTGCCAACCTGGAAGGGCACACCAGCTTCACGGCGTTCCTTGTAGTCGGCGGTAGCGGTGAACAGCGCGGAAAGGGAGTTGAGGGCCGTTTCAACAGAGTCCTGAATAACGCCGATTACGAAGCCAACTCCCACAACTTGCATGGCGATATCGTTGCTGATGCCGAACAAGGAGCAGCACAGCGGAATAAGAAGCAGGGAGCCGCCGGCAACACCGGAAGCACCGCAGGCGCTAACTGCAGCCAGAACGCAGAGGATGCCAGCAGTAACGGGGTTGATGGCAATGCCCATGGTGTGTGCAGCAACCATAGCCATTACGGTAATGGTAATGGCAGCGCCAGCCATATTGATGGTGGCACCCAGCGGGATGGAAACAGAGTAAGTGTCCTTGCGAATACCAAGACGCTTGCACAGCTCCATGTTTACGGGGATGTTAGCGGCAGAGCTGCGAGTAAAGAAGGCATACATACCGGAGTCTTTGATGCAGCGGAATACGATGGGGTAGGGATTCTTGCGAATGTTGATGAACACCAAAAGCGGGTTCACAACGAGGCAGATGAAGAACATGGCGCCCAGAAGAACAAGGAGCAGCTGGCCGTATTCGATGAAGATCTCGGGGCCGTTTTGAGAAACAGAAGTGTAGATAAGACCCATGATGCCGAACGGCGCGCACGTGATAATCCAGCGAACAACGATAGAGATAACGTGCGACATATTCGCAAAGAAGTCTTTGGTAGGTTCGGTGGTGTAGCGCATTGCGATACCCAGAAGAACTGCCCAAACCAAGATGCCGATATAGTTTGCATTGAGCAGCGCATCAACAGGGTTAACTACCATGTTGCCAATGAGCGTGGTAAGCACTTCGGCAATTTCGGTAGGTGCTGCCTTGTCTGCGGCCTCAACGCCCGAAAGGGTGAGCTCAACGGGGAATGCAAAGCTGATTGCCACTGCGGTGAAGGCGGCAGCAAGGGTGCTAATCACGTACAGCACCACGATGGTCTTCATGGATTTAGGAAGCTTTGTATGGCACAAAGCATTGATAACCAAGAAAAATACCAAGAACGGCGCAACGGCCTTCAGGGCGCTAACGAACAAGGTGCCAAGCATTTCGATAACGGCAAGATCTTTAGGGCCAAAGGCGCCAAGCAAAGCGCCGATAACAAGGCCGATGATAATGCGCTTGATAAGACTCAAGCTCGACCATGCTTCTGCAATTTTTTTCATAGATGTCTCCTTGAATGGGAGGATTGGGGATAGGATGCAGCTTCGAACGTGCAGACGCTCTAGAACCGCAATTTTTTAGTATACCGATCCGTTACGGAATTGTTTCGAGAGTAATTCTATTTAACTAAGCGGAAAAGAAACTAGGTAAACGGTGCATAAGCGCAAAAAAGCGACCCCAAATAGGGGTCGCTTTGCGAAAAGAGTGCAGGTGAAGAGGCGGATTACTTTGCCTTGTACTTCTTAACCAGCTGACGACCGGCGATGTAGTCCATGATTTCAGTGGTGCCGCCGCCCATTTCGTTACCGCGGAGGTCTGCCCAGATGCGGCCAACGCGGATTTCCTTGGTGTAGCCAATGGCTGCGTAGATTGCCATTGCGAGGTCGGCAACGCGGGTGAGCTCGCGGCAAGCATAGCCCTTGAGCAGTGCGGACTCGAGGCGAGTGGATTCACCGTTGTCGATCATGGTAACAACCTGATACAGGCGGGTGCGTACGTTCTGGATGATGTTCTCCATCTCGCACAGGTGCAGCTGGATCTGGGTCTGGTGAGCGATAGGCTTGTTGAAGCAAATGCGCTCAGATGCATAGGCGCCTGCGTCGTTCAGGGCAGCCTGAGCAAGGCCGAGGGAAGATGCAACAACCAGACAGCGCTCGAACTCAAGCTTCTTCATGAGAAGCTTCCAGCCCATGCCGGGCTCGCCCAGACGCATGTCCTCGGTGAGAACTACGTTGTCGAAGAACTGGTCAACGAACGGAATAGCCTGCTGGCCAACCTTGTCGAGATGGCCGATGGTGAAGCCGGGGGTGTCGTTGGGAACGAGCCACAGAGAGTACTTGTCGTTCTCGTAGGAAGGATCTTCGTCCTTTGCTACAACCATGGTGTAGATGGAGAGGCCACCCAGGGTAACCCAGGTCTTCTGGCCGTTCAGCAGATAGGTGCCGTCGGGCTGCTTCTTGGTAACGCAGGTCATGGCGTTGTTATCGGAGCCAGCTGCAGGCTCAGAAATAGCGGAGCAAGCGATGCAGGTGCTCTCGACGTTCTCGATAGCATCCATGATCATTTCCTGCTGCTCTTTGGTGCCGAAGTCAATTACGTCGGTGATGGTGTTGAAGTCGGTAACGAAGGGGAGGGTTACGCCAGTGTACTCATGAAGCTTCTCTACCAGGAGAACCTCGGTAAGTTTGTCTACCGGAACACCGCCAACTTCTTCGGGGAGGCCCAGAAGCATGAAGCCTGCCTCGCGGTAAGCCATAGCAGCTTCGATGCTGATGTGGTGATCTACTTCATATGCCTGCTTTACTGCTTCATCGGTGAAGTAGCGAGTAGCATATTCGTGTGCGCTCTCAATGAGCAGCTCCTGCTCGTCGGTAAGCTTGAAATCCATAATGTGTTCCTCTCCTTATTCCTGTGTTGAATGGAACCGAGATTCAGACAAGAATCGAATCAGCAGCTCAATGGCTATCCTAGCATTTGAACGCGTTTTTCTCTATGCACCTAAGTATTCCTGTTTTGTATAAGAATTGCACCAATTCGACAATTCGTGTTATATCAGGTGTCCCTACGTGTTTGATCAGGTTAAACGCATCAATTTGATTGAGTGAAAACACCACAAATATGGATATTTGACCAGTTGAATCAATGAAGCCGAAAAAGAAGTTGCGCCTTGTTGTAATACATGACGTGAAATGATCTGGTACATCATGATGGATGGTTCGGTGCGGTAGAGCTTTGCGATACCACCCTCCAATGAATGCCTTGCAGATGAGTCTCTTGAAGCGCGCAAGGGCTTGAGGTGGTAGGAGGCGGCAAATCCAAACAGCTAAATGCAGATAACCTGGCGTTTTCATATTCGATAATTCCCGCACGTGCAGAATAAGGCTAAGTGAAGGATAATAAACAAGTTATGCCGCTATTGGACGCGGCTGCAAACGCTATAAACAACGCTCACTGGTGAACAGGAGAATGAAATGAAATACTTTGGCACAGACGGCTTCCGCGGCGTTGCCGGCACTGACCTTACCGTTGAGCATGCATACACAATCGGCCGTTTTATTGGTTGGTACTATGGCACACGCCAGGGCCGCAAGGCTCGTATCGTTGTGGGCAAAGATACTCGTCGTTCCAGCTACATGTTGGAAAGCGGCATGGTCTCTGGTCTTGTTGCCTCAGGCGCAGACGCCTATATGCTGCACGTTATTCCCACGCCAGGTCTTTCGTTCGAAACCACCGACGGCGCATTCGATTGCGGCGTGATGATTACCGCTAGCCACAATCCTTATACGGATAATGGCATCAAGCTGGTTAATTCCCAGGGCTTCAAGATGGAAGAGCCCCTGCTTCAGCTTATCGAGCAGTACATTGACGGCGAATATCCCGAAGAAGTTCCTATGGTGTCTGGTGACGCAATTGGCGCAACGGTTGATTATATGCAGGGCCGTAATCGCTACATCGCTCACCTTATTGCCAGCGCGAATTTTTCTTTGCAGGGCGTAAAGGTTGGTCTTGATTGCGCCAATGGTGCCGCCTCTTCGGTTGCAAAGCCTGTTTTTGATGCCTTGGGTGCCGATGTTCGCGTTATCAGCAATGCCCCCGATGGCTTCAATATCAATGTTGATTGCGGTTCCACGCATATCGACCGTTTACAGCGCCTTGTTGTGGAGCAGGGCCTTGATGTGGGCTTTGCCTACGATGGCGATGCGGACCGTTGCCTTGCGGTGGACGAGCGCGGCCATGTGGTAGACGGAGACCTTATCCTGTATGTGTGCGGTGTGTACCTGAACAAGCATGGTCGCTTGTCGGGCGGTACGGTTGTCCCCACGGTTATGAGCAACTTCGGCGTGCTGAAAGCCTTTGAACAGGCGAACTTGAACTACGAAACCACTGCAGTGGGAGACAAGAACGTATTTGCCTGCATGCATGCCAATGGCTACAGCTTGGGTGGTGAGCAGTCGGGCCATGTTATTTTCGGCGATATCGCAAGTACCGGAGATGGCATTCTTACCTCGTTGCGGCTGATGGAGGCCATTCGCGCCGAGCGCGTAACCCTTTCGCAGCTGTGCTCTCCGGTGAAGCTGTATCCTCAGTTGCTGACCAATGTGCGTGTCGCCGACAAAGACGCAGCCATGACTGATGCCGCTGTGCTTGAATCGGTTAAGGCGGCAGAAGAGTTCCTGGGCGATCGCGGCCGCGTGCTTCTGCGAGCCAGCGGCACCGAACCTCTTATTCGCGTGTTGGCCGAAGCGCCCACCGACGAGCTGTGCGCCGAAGCAAGCGAGTTCATGCTGAAGGCGCTCGAGCCTTTGCGCG
>OGOX01001662.1_pt1 | contig 13945 bp, 12 predicted proteins | sample 1552761 | NCBI WGS metagenome assembly OGOX01 (sample SAMEA2580212, study PRJEB22360) | human gut metagenome | biome: human gut; feature: human-associated habitat; material: faeces | place: Denmark | collected 2008/2010
AGCATTTTTGAAAAACTGCTGCCCCGAAAAACTTTTGGTTTGCCTGCGGCTCGTTCTTTGCAACACACCTCTACAAACAAAAAAGCACCGCCGAAGCGATGCTTTTTCTCGTTTTATTCTGTCAATTTACAGCGTTTTTCTCATTAAATGTGTGCAGAATAGTTCGGTGCTTCCTTGGTAATCTGAATGTCATGCGGATGGCTTTCCTTCAGACCTGCACCCGTAATCTGTACAAACTTTGCCTTTTCATGCAGCAGCGGAATGGTCTGGCAGCCACAATAACCCATACCAGAACGAATACCGCCGACCAGCTGGAAAATGCTGTCTGCCACGCTCCCCTTGTAAGGAACACGACCTTCAACGCCTTCCGGAACCAGCTTCTTTGCACCTTCCTGGAAATACCGATCCTTAGAGCCGTTTGCCATTGCTGCCAAGCTGCCCATACCACGGTAAACCTTGAAGCTTCTGCCCTGATAGATTTCTGTTTCGCCCGGTGCTTCTTCGCAGCCTGCCAGCAGAGAACCCAACATAACAACATTTGCACCAGCTGCCAATGCCTTTACAATATCGCCGGAGTACTTAATACCGCCGTCAGCGATAACCGGAATACCATACTTCTTTGCAACACAAGCAACGTCATAAACAGCGGTAACCTGCGGAACACCGATACCAGCAACAATTCGAGTGGTACAGATAGAACCAGGTCCAATACCAACCTTAACAGCATCTGCACCAGCCTGAATCAATGCTTCAGCAGCCTCTGCGGTTGCAATATTTCCGGCAATGACTGGTGTATTCGGGAATGCTACCTTGACTTTCTTCAGACATTCCATGATATTCTTGCTGTGACCGTGTGCAGAGTCCAGAACCAGAACGTCTACCTGTGCATCGACCAATGCGTGTGCCCGTTCCAGAACATTTGCGGTAATGCCAATAGCTGCACCGCAGAGCAGACGACCCTTTTCATCTCTTGCAGAGTTCGGGAACTGTACTGCCTTTTCGATATCCTTGATGGTAATCAAACCCTTGAGATAGCCGTTTTCATCAATCAGCGGCAGCTTTTCAATCTTGTGCTGGCGGAGGATTTCCTGTGCTTTTTCCATGCTTGTGCCAACCGGAGCTGTGATCAGGTTGTCCTTGGTCATTACTTCGGAAATCGGTGCACTGTAATCGGTCAAAAACCGCATATCCCGGTTGGTGATGATGCCGACCAGCTTTCCAGTGCGGTCTACAATCGGAACGCCGGAAATCTTATACTTGCCCATCAGCTTATCTGCATCTGCAACCAGATGGTCTTCGGTCAGAGAGAACGGATTGACAATAACGCCATTTTCAGAACGCTTTACCTTATCCACTTCATCTGCCTGCTGTTCAATGGACATATTCTTGTGAATGATACCGATACCGCCTTCTCTTGCAATTGCAATTGCCATTGCTGCTTCAGTGACGGTATCCATCGCAGCAGTCATAATCGGGGTGTTCAGCTTGACATTGCCTGCCAGCGTTGTTTTCAGGTCAATCATATTCGGCGTTACGTCGGACTCTGCTGGAATCAGCAGGACATCATCAAATGTCAGACCCTGTTTTCCGAACTTTTCACACATTTCCATTTGAATTCCCTCCATTTTTTTGCACCGGTTTTTTTCGATTGCATCCAGATACACAAAAACTGCCAAGGGCATTCCATGAAAATGGAACACACTCAAACAGCTTTTGAACACCAGACAAGCACACTGCCGGCCGTGATTGTGATTTGATTAGATTACATCTATTTTACTCTACTTTTCGACATTTGTCAAGATGCTTTCGCACGAAATCGGATTTTTTCAGTGAAAGCGGTGGATTTGTTTGTTTTTTTGGTGTGATTGGGGGGATTTTGCGAGGGAAAGGGTGAAAAAATTCTTGTTTTTTGTGGCAATCCATTTTTAAATACAGTTCGTCAAAGTTGTTTCCGGATAGTAATACGCCAGAATTTCTTTCCACGTTGCCCCATTCTTTGCCATAGCATTCGCCCCGTATTGGCTCATTCCAACCCCATGCCCATACCCCTTTGTGGTAATCGTAATGGAATCGGTTTCAGCTTCCACGGTAAATGCTGCCGACCGCAGGGACAATGCTGCCCGAACATCCTGTCCGCTCACGGAAACGCCCCCGACTTTCGCTGTTTTTACCGTTCCGGAGTCAGAAACCTCCTCCACCGTCAGCCAGCTTTCCGGCTGGTCTGCCGGAAATTTTGCCTTTGGTGCAATCGCTTTCATGGATTTCTGTAAATCATCCTTGGAAAACGAAACTTCCTCCAAAAAATGCGGTGCACTTTCATCGGCTGCACTGTCTACCGGCACTAAATACGGAACAGCCTGTCCCCAAACTGTTTCCGCCGACTCCGTTTGTCCGGCAGACATCGAACAGAATGCTGCTATAATTGGCTCTTCCTCATAGGTCAGCAGATACGGCAGTACCTCATCTACAGCCTCTGCAATCGTTGCATAATAGGTGTCAAATTGTGCCCCATAGTATTGTTTCGCCTGATTTTCCGTGAAGAACGCCTGATATTCTGCCGGGTCATTGGAAAAATCTGCTCCGCACAGCTCTGGTGTTGGATTTTCCTGCTCCAGCAGCTGTTGCCGCACCGCATAGGTGTGGGCAGCGACTGCCTGTGCCTTGAGTGCTTCCGGCTCAAATGTTGCTGGCATCTCCGCACAAACTGCTCCAATCACATAATCCCTTGCCGAAACTGCCAGCACCTCCCCTGTGGAAACATCCAGCACGGAAAAGTCCGGCAAATCGTGTGCCGCTTTGGACTGCTCCGCAGCGGATTCGGATTCAGATTTTGGTGTATGCTGGGACAGCAGCAGAGCCGGTACAACCGGAATCGCTGCCAGCAGCACGGCAAACAGCAGAATCACCATGCGTTCTCGTTTCATGGAAAACCGTCCTTTCTCTTTTCCTGTCAGACCGTCCGGTTAGGTAATGATATAGCCCGGATTCTGATAGGGCTGCTTCTGATAGCCATATTTTAAATCGGAATAAACACTCGTCAAGTCGTTCCAAGTTGCCACGTTTGCCGTTCCGGTTTCGACCAAGCCAAACAACCGCTGAAAGGTTGTAATTGCCGAACGTGTCATTGGCCCGAAATAACCAGTCACTCGCACCGAACCAATTTCCGGATAGGTCTGCCCAACATAGTTCAGATACTCCTGCAAAATTCGCACATACGGACTTGTTACACCCTCCTGCAAGACGATTCCCGGAAACGGGACAATTTCTTCTGTTTCCTCCGCCAGAGGCGGCATGGAATCCAGAATGCCCATATAGGCACGGTACAAATCATACCACGTTGCCCGGTCTACAACGCCAGTTTCCGGCAGCCCATACGTCCGCTGAAACGACTTGACAGAAGTTTCCGTCTGTTCCCCGAAATATCCGGTAATCGGGACTGGCTCTACATTTGCATAATACGCCCCAACCATGGCAAGATAATACTGCAATGCCCTGATATTTTGCCCCTGCATACCAATATGCAGTTCTTCTTCATATTGCAAGGGGAACTCTCCCTGTGCAATGCCTTCAGAGTCCAACTCTGCCAATCGTTTCACACTGGTATAGATATAATCGATTCGATACCACGTTGCTTCATCCACCGTTCCGGTTGGAGAAAGGTTGAAAATCTCCTGAAATTTCAGCACGGCTTCCTGTGTCAGATAGCCAAAACTACCCGTAATTTCGCCGATTTTCGGAATTGCCGGATAATTGCGGCTAATGCGGTTCAACTGGATTTGCAATAGGCGAACATCTTCCCCACTGTATCCCAATGCCAACGGAAAACCGGGATAGGACTGCATAGATGTTTGCACCGGAACATTCTGTACCAAGTCGATGGAATCCCCATAATAATAGGTCAGAATATCATAGGGAGAATACCCCTGCTCTGCCAGTCCAACCGTTCCCCACTGCGACAACCCCTCACAAGTGACTGTCGTTCCATTACAGAACGCTGCAAACAAAGGCTCGATTGTTCCCTGTCGGCGAATATAGGTGTTCAGCTGTTCGTCTACTAGGCGGTTGATGTTTTCAAAGACTTCTCTTCCGTAGGTATACTTCTGGTCATACTGCGTGGAATCTGTAATATCAAACGGATATCCACGGGAACGGTACCATTCTGTATAAATGCGGTTCAGGGCAAAGGTAATAATCGCATAGATATTTGCCCGCAGGGCTGCCTCTGGCCATGTTGGATAGATTTCACTGGAAGCAACATTTTTGATGTAATCTGCAAATGGCACTTCTACATTCATTGCATCTGCATCCGGTCTGCCCAGATGTACAGTAATGGTTTCCGGAATATACGGTTCTCCTTTCGGCATAAAAACAGAAATCTCCTTTCTATCCTATTATAATAGTATCCGGCACATTTCCAGCTGTCTGTTTATCGTTTTGGCTCTGTATTTTCATAGATAATGGTCTGTGTCGTGGCATCGGAGAATTGCGGTAGCGGAATCATCGCAAACTTTTGCAGCGATGTGATTCCGGCAAAAATCGGAACACTGCGGCTTTCCATCCGAAAATAACCCGGATAATGGATGCTGACATCGTAACTTTGGAACAGAGGAATTTCATTTGGCTGCTGCTCCGACTTCTGTACCGGAGCAGGCAGCGGAATCCGTTCGGTTTCTCCGCTCTCGTTGGTGGTTGTTGTATAAAACAGCCGAGATTCCCCGTCTACAATAGCCGAAACCGTCACAGTGACATTTGGCATCGGCATTGCTTCACTGGCAGTTCGGGTGATGACCTTTAAAAATCCATAGGATGTCTTTGGGGTCAGCGGTGGAATCGGTTCTAATGGCAGCGTCTGCGGTGGCGGTACTTCTTCCGTTTCCAGCTGCGGAAAATCCAATACCTCCCCTGTTCCGGTAATCAATGGTTCTTCCGATTCCGGCAGTGGCTGCGGTTCTTCCGGCAGTTGCTGTTCTGCCATCGGCTCAGGAAGTGGCTCTGTCTGCGGTTCTGGCATCTCTGGCATAGGCTGAGGTTCAGAAACTGGCTCTGGAACTGGTTCTGGCGGTACTTCTGGAGCAACCGGCGGCATGGATATTTCTGGAACAGCATGAATTTCCGGTGCAGGCGGTTCTGCTGCCGGAGTAGGCGGCACTTCTGTTTCTGGATGGGCACGGCGATAAAGCTGCATCATTTCAGCCTGATATTCGGCAGCGGTTTTCGGTGTTTGCTGCATCATTCCATCTCCTTTTTCGCATTGCAAATTTCTCATGCTTTTGGTGCAGTATATGCAAATCTCCCGAAAAACAGAACAAGGGAAACACCGCAACGATGCTTCCCTTAATTCTGTGGGGGATTTTAGGGGCTTTACAAATTTCTGCTGTTAAGCGGCATCGGTTGCCAGTGCCTCCCGCCGAAACAGGAACGAGATACACCAAACAGCAGAAATGGCAACCAAAATATAGACGATTCGACTCAAAGCACTGGTTGCACCGCCAAACAGCCAAGCAACCAAGTCAAATTCAAAAATGCCAACCAGACCCCAGTTGACACCGCCAATCACGAGCAAAATCAATGCCAATTTATCCCACATGTTTCCCACACCTCTTTTCTTGTCACAGTTTTACTGTGCAGCCATAGTATTTCCAGATTTCAGGAATCTATACAGACCCACTTTGAAAAAATGCATTTCACTGTAAAAAATTCCTACAAAATTTCATATAATTTGGTCACATTGCCCAAAAATCCGAATTTCAGGCATTTTTTCCGAAAAATGCTTGACGATTTCCGAAAAGTACGCTATAATAAGAACAGTGAGAATAATGTTGAATTATTATCACTCGTTTTGTTGTCTCCTTTCTTTTGTTCTACATATGTTTTTCGCCGCTGGTGCATTTCCAGCGGCAATTTTTTTCGACTTTTTTATGCAATCTGCAAAAAAGAAAACAGCAGGGATGCACCAATTTGGTGTATCACCTGCTGTTTGTTTTTTCGGGCTGTTTCAAAATGAAAAATCGTTCCGTGTGAAAAATTACTGTTCTGATACCCCAGATTCCGGATTACACGGGTCTTCCGGCCATGTGTTTTTATACTCAGAATCCACGCCAAGGTATTCTTCCAGACAGATGCCACGGCTCATAATTTCCTTTGCGGTTTCCACGCCAACATACCGCACATGCCACGATTCATATTTATATCCGGTAATCGGTTCTTTGCCCTCTGGAAACCGGACAATAAACCCATAGTTTGCACAGTTTTCTGCCAGCCACTGGGCTTCTGCGGTATCATCAAAATCGCTGTTGATGTCGTTAAAGTCAATGACCATTCCCGTTTGATGTTCGGAATGTCCCGGTCGAGCGGAATAGGTATCGGCTTGCTCCCAACCATCCCGTGCACAGTATTCCTGATAAACAGAAATCTGATCCGAATAGGAACGATAATCCGAAGCATCATAGAGATTCAATCCGGCTGCATACGCATCCTCAATCATCTTGTCCAATGCGGTTTGTGTTTCATCCGTCAACCCTGCTGGGTCGTAGGATTCCGGCAGCGAATAGGTCTTGTTGACAATCAAAATCCCGTCTACATAAGTACATCCGTCTTTTTCCTCCAGATGCCGGACGGCAACGTCCACATCTGCGGAAACGCTCGGGTCATTTTTCGCAGAAACAGAAATCGTACAAGTTCCCGCGGCAACGCCCTTAACTGCTCCGTTTTCGTCTACCGTTGCGATTTTTTCATCACTGGATGTCCACTGCAAGGAACTGCCATTGGCTGCACCGTGGGCGGACAGGGAAACCTTAATGGTTGCCGTGCCATCTTCCAATACTGCCAAATAGGTTTCATCCGGCGTAATCGAAACAATTTCTGCATCTCCTGCGGCAGCTTTTTCCGTTGTTTCCGCAGCGGTTACATCTGGTGTGCTGCTGTCATCCACCTGACTGGAACTGCTGACAGACGAACTTGCATCCTCTGGCTTGTTCTTCTGCACTGCATTGATAATGAAACGAGCTGCAAACCCAGCAACCAGAATCAATGCATACACGGCAATGATAATTGCCAGCGTTTTTCTGCCCTTTGGAAGCCGACGGCGTTCTTCCTGCGGTGGCTCGTCTGGGATTTCTTCCAATGTGTCTACATCCGGCCACGATTCTTCTAAGTCCCTGTCCTCCTGCTCCGGCATTGCATGCGATACAACCGGACGCTTTTGTAGACGGGGCAGCGGTTCTTCCGAAGCAGCCGACTGCTGCGGACGGTTCGGCTGAACAACTGGCCGCCATGCATCATCTGCCGTGGCAGCGGCATACCGCATCAAAGTCCGCAGATCCTTGTCCTTTCCTCTGGCATACATCTTCAGCGCACCTTGAAACGTCTGTATTTCCATGCTGTTCCGGCTGCGGAGCAGCGGTCGGGTTGGACACTGGCGGAACTGCCTGCGTTGGTGTTGGCTGCTGCTGCGGAGCAGCTGCCGGGCGAACCGGTGTTTGCTGCGACGGGCGGTTTGTCTGAGGCTGCGTTGGTTGGTTGGGTTGAGAAACGGCTCTCCGATTTAATTGGGTCGCTGGTTTCTGTTCGTTCGGCCCTCCGCCCGGATACGTTGGACGGGTACTATTCAATATTGCAAAAATATCATCATCCAAATCGGAACTGGGATTCCGTTTTGTTTCATCTGCTTTTGCCATCCATATTCCTCCTATTGTTCAAAAACAGCATTGCTGCTGCGTTTTGCCGATGGGTAAGACACCAAGACCCCACATGGTATCCTCTTCATTATAACACATTTCGCTGGTTTTTGTCATTTGTAATTTTACACAAATTTCAACGGTGGAAAGCATTGCTTTTTCCGGTTTTTGTGCATTTTGTCAAGTGGATTCCCATAAAAATTAGCATCCTGCACAAAAATAAAGCTGCTTCTTACAATTATAGTTGCATTTTCTCACAACCTATGGTATAATAAATCCTTAGAAGTGGGCATTTCTCTGCCCGAACGAAATGAAATTGATGTTATATGAAGAAGGAGCGGATTTTTTTATGAAGAAAGCAATGAAGCGACTGCTGGCAGCCACCTCCGCAGGTGCTGTTCTCTGCGGTAGTTTGGCATTGTCCAGTCTGCTGGGCAGTTCCACAACCCTGACGGCTTCCGCTGCAACCGATAGCGTTGCAGACCAGACCAAAGTTGGGACACTCGGTATTGCCGGCGGTGGTTTTGTATCCGGTATTATCACCGGTAAAAACGTGATGTATGCCCGTACAGACGTTGGCGGTGCATACAAGTACAACTATGATACCGGCAACTGGGATCAGATGCTGGACGACCTGAACGACTCCGAACGTGGATTTCTGAGCGTAGATGCGATGTGCATTGACCCGACAGATGATGACACGATTTACCTACTCTGCGGTTGTGCATATTTCAGCGATGCAAAAACCGAAATCTTCCGTTCTCGGGACGGCGGTAAGACCTTTGACCGCATTGATGTCACTGACCTGATTCAGGTTCACGGCAACGGCGAAGGCAGACAGTTCGGGGAAGCGATTGCAGTTGACCCAGACAACCCGAACATTATCTACTGCGGCGGTGACGTTGCTTCCGGCGACTCTGCCCTGATTATGAGTAAAGACGGTGGTGACACTTGGGAAGCCGTTAAGGGCTACGATGACTTGGGACTCTTCAAAAATTCCATCAAGTGGCCGACCTGGACAGAACACATGGCAAGAGCTTTGACCGATGCAGAATATTACCACCAGAACGGTGTTTCCATCGTTCATGTTCAGGATGGCAAGGTTTATGTTGGTACGACCATTCAGGGCGAAAACAGTCTGGTTGTTGCTGATGTTGGTTCGGATGACTTCCAGCCGCTGAGCAAAGACCTTCCGACCAATTATTATCCGTCCAGAATCAATGCAGACGCAGACGGCAACCTCCTGATCTCCTACTGCGGCAGCATCACATTCAGCGGCGGCGGTGCACTGTATAAGTACAATCCAAAGACTGGCGAAGCAACCGACATCAGCCCGACAACCAACCACGCTTATGGTGCTGTTTACGGCGACCCGAAGGATGCCAATAAGCTGATTGCAACCAGCTGCGACTTCGGTTATTCTCAGATGTGGGACGCAAATGCATGGAAAAATGATACTGTTGCATGGGGTTCTCAGTTCTACCGTTCTACCGACGGCGGTGCAACTTGGGAAAGCATCACACCGGGTAATGAAACGACTTGGGGCGGCCCGTTGCAGGCAGATTATTTGCAAGACGGCGGCAGACCGTGGATTCGTGGCTATGCTGTTCACTGGAGCGGTGCAATGGTACTCGACCCACGAGATTCTGACCGATTCCTAATTACTTCTGGTAACGGTGTTTTCGCTTGCGACAATACTTGGGATAAACTTCCAGTCGTTTACTTTGAAGCAGACGGCATTGAAGAAGTCGTTGCACTCGATATGATTAGTGCACCGGGCAAGAATCCGTATTCTGTTATCGGTGACTATGACGGTTTTGAACACCTTGATACTGTCAATTCCAACCGTTATTCTCCGACTATGACCGCAGCAACTGGCGGCAGCGGTTCTGCCAGTGCGATTGCATATTGCCCACAGAATCCAGATGTTATGATGCGTTGTGCAGAGGGCAAGGGTGTTGGTTATTACACGCTGGATGGCGGTAAAAACTGGACACAGATGGAATGCCCGCAGGGCGGCAAGGCTGCTATCACCCAGCTGGAAGACGGCACATATCGTTTCTTTAAGAGCAGCGGTGACAATGCAACGAACGTTTCTTATTCCGATGACTACGGCAAGACCTGGACAGCTTGCAGCGGTATTGCTTCTGCATATGGCTCAAAGCCAACCTTTATGATGGCAGAAAAAAATGACCCGAGCATTGTCTATGCATATTCCACTTATTATAATTCTTCTTGGGGCTATTCCAAGCCGGCTCCGGATCTCTCGGATGCCTGCTACAAGTTCTATGTCAGCCACGACTACGGCAAGACCTTCAGTGAAGAAACAGATGTTGCAATGTATGACCAGTGCGACAGTGCCGGAAGAATCGCTTATCTGGGCGATGGTGAACTGATGCTGGGTGCTGGCTATTATGGTGCTTACCATGTGACCGACTACGGCAAGAAGGTTGAAAAGCTGGATAATGTTTCTTACTGCAAGACCATTGGTTATGGTGCTCCGGAAAAAGAGGGCGGCGTAAATACCCTGTATATGTACGGTAAGCCGAGTGAAGATGATGTGGAAGGCGTTTATCGTTCGACTGATGCCGGTGAAACTTGGGTTGCCATCAACCTGCACCACCTCTATGGCGGTACTGGTAACGGAAACTTCCTCGTTGGCGACATGAACAAGTTCGGTATGGTTTATATGTCTACGGTTGGATGCGGTATCGTTTACATGGATTCCAGCGATGGCACTGACCCGAAGCCGGTTACCACAACCACTACTACAGCAACTACAACAACAACTACTACTGCAACACTGACCACCACAAAGGCTGCGGATACGACCACGACTGACAAGGACACAACCACAACCGCAGCAGTTGTCACGACTACAGATAAGAGCACAACCACTTCTAATGCTGCTACCACCACACAAGACATCGGCGAAGTGAATTACGGTGATGTCAATGTAAATGGTGTTGTTGACCTGACAGATGCTATTTTACTGAACAAATATCTTGCAAAACTGATTCAGCTGACCGATATTCAGTATGCAAATGCAAACTGCGACCAGACAGACGGCACAGATAATGTTGGCGACTTGGATACAACTGCTTTGATGCGGTTCGTTCTCAATGTGGAAGGCTATCAGGAGCTCCCATATATCGCAGAAAGCTAAAAATTGATTATATGCAATCCATTTTTTCCGCTGCACGGCATTTCCGCTGTGCAGCGGATTTTTTGTGATAATCGCTTCTATTTTTCCCCAACCAATCATCTTTTTCCACATATTTTGTATTAAAATCAACAAAAATCACAAAATTGTATCGCAGAAAAAGCGAAAAGATTCGGTAAAAGTCTTGTATTTTTTCTCGAAACATGGTATAATAACCATTAGACAGCGGCACTGCCGCAGAAGTGAACCTGTCACAACTGAACACAAAAAAACCAATATTCTACATTCTGCGGAGAAAAGAGGAGCTTATGAAAACACGCACCATTGTATCCATTATTCTGGCAACTGCTACCGTTGTGCTCGGAACGATTTTCTTCGTTACAAAGCTGCGGAAGAAACATCATGACGGCTGTGGCTGTGATTTCGCTGGCACAGATGATTGCATTGGCGGTGAAGACTGCGATTGTGACGGCACAGATGAACCGATGTGTGAAGCACCTTGCTGTGATGCAGATGCCTGCACTGATGACGAAGATGATGATGCCGATTCCTGTGCATCTATGGCAGCAGATAAAGTAGAACCAGAAGCACCGTCTGAACCGACTGTTTCGGAAGATGACGAATAAGCTTTTTTCCTATGATTTTTCAAGATTCCCTGTTCGAGCAAATTCGGACAGGGATTTTTTTGTTTCGGCAACAAAAAAACATTGCCGCCCCCTGCAAAAGTTCTGCAAGGAACGGCAATGTTCTTTTATTTATTTTTATTCTTACACGGTTTCGTGTTTACTTTTTCTTTCTTCGAGTTACTGTAAAGGCAGCTCCTGCCAATGAAACGGCTGCAACACCGCCAATTACAATTGCTCCCACGCTCAAATCCGCTGTTTGTGTTGGCGTTGGAATGCCGCCTGTGCTGCTGCTACCTGCTGCCACAACTGCTGTTGTAGTTACAACTGGCGTTGCTGGCTGTGTTACGGGCAACGTGGTTGCCATTGTTGTCTGAATCGGTGTCGTTTGTACCGGCATTGTTGTTGTTGTAACTGGTGTTGTAGTAGTATCATCACCCAGACCAGATACCTGGAAAGTCACCGACAAAGTTTGTCCAATTGCAGTCTGTTTAGAAAGATAGCCATTGTTTGCAGTGGACTGGTCGCAGAGTGTTACCCGAACCGAATCCAAACCGCCGTTCAGATAGTCATAATTGACTGCATTTGTTCCCATCTTATAATCCACAATGGTGGAACCGGTTTTTACTTCCGTTACAACAATGTTCAAATCCGGAAATGTGTCCTTGATTGGCTGTGTGTTAATCGATGACGGAAAATTCAAATCCAAATACAAATAATCAACAGTAGAAGCATTTCCGGAAACCGTCCAGCTGATGACATATTCCCCATCACTGGAGATATTAGCGGTCGTGCTTTCGATATTTTTATTGGTCTTTCCAACACCATAATAAGCAAAATTACTGTCATCCAGCGAACCGGTCAGCGTTGCAGTTACGCCCTCAATCGCAGATACCTCTGTATTCGCTGCAAAAGAAATCGTTCCGGCAGTCAGTGCAGTTGCTACCAAAGCGGCTGCCAAAACGTCCTTGATGATGCGTTTCATGCGGTGTCTCCTCCATTCTTTTCTCTCTTTACAGACGATGTACTTCCCCGATACATCCTCGCATTGTTCGTTCATCTGCATCTTTTTTCGATACCTGAAGTTATTATACCATACTTTTTATTTACTGTAAATATACAATCTGCACAAAATGGGGTTGTATTTTTCAGCAATCTTCCGGACACAGACAGAAAAAACCATCCGCCGTTCCGAATCAATTCCGGCTTGCGGCGGATGGAATGCATTTCAAAAAAGAAATCTTACTTCTTCTTTCTTCTGGTAACGGTAAATGCAGCACCTGCCAGAGAAACGGCAGCGACTGCACCAACTACGATTGCACCAACGCTCAAGTCAGCGGTCTGGGTTGGGGTAGAAGTACTGGTTGGAGCGGAACTGCTGCCGCCCTTACCGCTGGTATCATAAGCACCATTGACATTAACGGTAGTAGTTGTAACGGTATCGCTGGTTGCTGTGGTTGTTACTGTTGGGTCGAAAGATTCCAAGCCTGTCAGTTGGAATGTCAACTGCAACTTATCAGTGATTGCTGCATTCTGTGCCAAGTAGCCATCTCCCGTTGCAGTTGCATCATACAAAACGACCCGTACATACTGGTTGCCAGTTGCATCGGTATAGGTATAGTTGACTGCATTTGCACCCATCGTATACGGAACATCCGTCAAGAGGTCTGCACCTGTGGAAACCTTTGTAACTGCTGGTGTAAAGTTCGGGCAGAATGTCCGAATGGACTGCTTTGCATCCGGCAGGGCAAAATCCAAATAAACATAATCCAACGCTTTGGATGGGTCTGTCAAATCACAGGAAATCGTGTAGGATTCCTGCAAGCTGTCGCTGCTGATGGAAAGCGGTACAGACGGTGCATCTTCCTTATCGCCATTAAAGGAAGCGTGCAGGGTTGCATTTACAGTTACCACCTGCAGCGGAACAGTTGTAGTTGTCGTGGTGGTTTCTTCACTGCCAGTGACTGCCGAATTCAGTGTTGTGGTGGTTTCCACATTGTTTCCGCCACTCAAATCTGTGGTTGTGGTAGTGGTCTGGGTGTCGTCCTGTGCTTCATACAGCGGAGTGGTAGCGACAACTTCCGCAACAGCCTTCCGGCTGTGGAAAATTTCTTCTGCCTGTACCGGAGCAGAAACTGCTACAGCACTGACCATTAAAGAAGCTGCAAATGCAGAAACAGCAAGTATTGTTCTTTTCATGAGAATCTTCTCCTCCATTTCAAGGGTTGTGTGCAGACGCTGCACCCCACTGTCTGCAACGCATAAATTTCGAGTTTAGACCTATTATAGCACACTTTTTCAGCCGTGTAAACCCACATTGTGCACAAAATCGGGATGTATTTTTGTTCATTCTTCCATATTTTCAGCGAAAAATGTTGTTTTTTGGCTAGGAAATTCCAGAAAACGGGAATTTTAGATGCAGTTGCTTGCAAAGATACGAGCCGCAGGCAACTGCGGTCGAGCTGGCTCAGCTCGGCGGAGGG
>OGOX01001663.1_pt1 | contig 13938 bp, 13 predicted proteins | sample 1552761 | NCBI WGS metagenome assembly OGOX01 (sample SAMEA2580212, study PRJEB22360) | human gut metagenome | biome: human gut; feature: human-associated habitat; material: faeces | place: Denmark | collected 2008/2010
TGAAAGAGCACCGTAGAGCGGCCTATATTAATTTGAAAACCTCCGGTCAACTGACACATCATCTCAACGAGATTGATCGTGAGGCAAACGAGATGCTGCGGCTTGTGATCGAGCAGATGGTGCAGGTGCAAGGCATCACAGAGCAGCTAAAAGCCGAGGATCAAATAACTTGGGTCGGTGCGATGAACAACATCCGCAGCGCGGCGGAGGAAGTCGTATTACGCGATATCATAAACAAATAAAGTAATAATACGCCGAAGTCAAGGAGGGGCCGACGGGTATCCCCCCCTTCCTCCCATTCGTCCCAGGCCTCGTCGAGGTCTTCATAATCCCCGTCTTCATATAAATCTTCAGGATCATCGTAGTCTTCCCGCAGACTGGAACCACTGCCGGGACCGGTATCGGAAGAATTTCCTGAATCGGTAGTCTGTGTCTCACCTTTCTGTCCGGGGTAATACTGTGAGAAGGACTTCAGCATAAATTCGCTGTCGTTTTTCCACTGAGCACACATACCGGCGGCGATAATCTCGCCGTTTTCATCGTACCAGTAGACATTAAAGTATTTTTGCCCCAGCTCCAGCTTGTCAAAGTTCTTACAGTCAAGCCTCTTGTCCGGAGCACCCAGTGTAGTGTATTTTAGGCAGCGCACCGGCATTCCCTCAACAGGCAGTTTACCAGAATACCGTTCTTTTTCCGTTTGTTGCGCGTCTACTTCTTTGACTTTTTCCTCATTAACTCCGCTATTTTGGGTTTTCAAATCCGTGCTATTCGTCGCCGGCGGCGCCGGCTCGTCATGACTTTGAACGGTGCTGTTCCAACGGAGGCTGGCAAATATCCCGACGCAAAGCATCACAAGCACAGCAAAAGCAATGATCACTCCGCCGCTGAGCTTTTTCCGCTCCGCCGAGACAGCTTGCGGCATGTCCGTTTTCTCAGCATCGGAAATCTTCTCAGTGTTCTCGTGTTCCGATACTGTCTCTCGGCTGCGCGCTACACACAGTTCCTCAAACTCTTGATAAGGGACTTCCCACTTTTTTCTCGGAAAGTGGTTTCCTCCCAACGCCGCCATAAATCGCGCCATGAGTTCCGGTCTTCCCGACTCCGCCGCGGCATCTATCAAGTGATATTGCTCCGCACCGACATAGGCGCTTTGAAAAATGCAGCAAACCAGTTTTTCATTCCTTGCCAGCTCGTCTAAAAGAGTTTCACAAAAATCATCCTCACCGTAGGGGCAGCAGGTGTGCAGCAGCCATTCTGCCTCCCGCGGAGATTTTAATCTACTCCCTGCCGTGCGCAGCAGTGTCCCCCACATAGCGATGCCCGTCTCTTGCTTCTCGTCGTAGGCTCGCTCAATGATCTCCGATGCACCCATAGCTGAAAGCTCATCCATGTCCCACGCACTAAGGTACTCGGAAAATTTTCGCAGCAGCAATGCCGTATCAGGATCAGCTGTCGCCGCAAGGCTCTCCGGCGTCAGTTTGGGAACTTCTTCCACGTCTACCGACATTACGATTTTGGGCCGTCTCGGCAGGTTGCCGCTGTCGCCGCAATAATGGCACTCCCACCAGGTCCCATGCGTCGTTGCCGGATTTCCGCACCATGGACAACGCATACTGACACCTCCCTTTTTCCCAGCATACCATGCCGCGCCGCATTATGCAACGCCGAGATACTTCTCAAAAAAACCGGACAGTCGCCGAATGATACCCTGTTTCTTCTCCGTGCGGCTTCCGCCGCCAAAGCGGGAAACCGGCGGCATGATCCTGTCAAAATCCGTTCCCGTCGTCTTCAGTGTACCATCTCGGAATGAGTTATCAATAAAGTGCTTGGCTTCATCCGGCTTCAGTTTTTCCTCTGCGATGATCTGGTCAAGATCCTGCTCTTTCTGCTTTTCAACATAAATGCGCCAATCCCGGTCCACCACGGTCGAAGCATTGACTGTCTCAATGAATCCCTGAATCAGGTCCTTTTTGCTGCGAAGCTGAATGCTGGAGTCGATTGCTCTGTCAATGGCTCCGAGTATTTCTTTATCCTTGCAGTTCGACGCATGATATTTCCCGACCAGCATAAGGATATAGTCAATATTGATCTCGACCTGCCGGATCAACTCGATCTCGAACTCGATATCATCGTTGATGTTTTCCTTGTCGCCGTCGATTTTAGGACGATACTTTTGATAGAGATCAATATAGACACTTTGATAGTCCTGAAATACTCGCTCCGGTAACAGCTCGTTGCCCGCAAAGCGGTCAAACGTGCTGAGGATATTTTTTAGCCGTAATATCTTGCCGTAGAGCTTGATATAATCTTTTTCATTCTGCTCCCCAATGATTGGCTCGGCGATTGGAAACTTTTCCGTTAATTCATCGACCAAGTCCTGATACCCCGGTACGTCCTTCCCTTTGTCGTCTGTGTAGCCTGAGTAATAGGAATCATAATCCTTCAACAGCACGATACTGTTCGCTTCTTTATCTCCAAACAGCGCGATCGCATCCTCGGTCGCCTGCTGCAAATCTCTAAAGCAAACAATATTGCCGAAGGTCTTGACGGAATTCAAAATTCGGTTCGTGCGGGAAAACGCCTGGATTAACCCATGCATTTTGAGATTCTTATCTACCCACAGCGTATTCAGCGTGGTCGCATCAAAACCGGTCAGAAACATATTGACTACGATAAGAATATCAACCTCACGGCTTTTCACCCGCATGGACAGATCCTTGTAGTAGTTCTGGAACTTATCCGCCGAAGTGTCAAAGTTTGTGTGGAAAGCCTTGTTGTAATCCGCGATAGCACCATCCAGAAAGTCCCTTGACGTCTTGTCCAATGCTTCCGTATCAAAGCCCTCTTCCGGCATCACATCTTCCGGGTCTGCCTCATTTGCTGCAAAGCTGAAAATGGTAGCAACCGTCAGCTCGCGCTGCTGTTCAGCAAGCTGGCGCTTGAACTCCGTGTAATACTTCATCGCCATCGGTATCGAACTGACAGCAAAGATAGAGTTGAACCCCGCCGTGCGCTGTCCTTTGAGGGTATAAAAGCTGTTGCGCTTTGTCTTCTGGTCGAAGTGCTCCAGCGTGTAGCGGACAATCTCTTCAATGCGCTTTGGCGCACCCATTGCCTTTTCAATGTCAATGGCTCTCACTTGCGCATCTTTGATGTCGGCTTTTTCTTTCACCGTGTTGATGTAGTCGATGCGGAACGGCAGCACGTTTCCGTCGTTGATGGCATCCACGATCGTATAAGTGTGAAGCTTATCGCCAAAGGCCTGCGGTGTAGTACGCATATTGGGATCTCCGCCGGAACCGGCATTGACCGCAAAAATCGGCGTACCTGTAAACCCGAACAGGTGATAATTCTTGAACGCCTTGGTGATAGCCTGATGCATGTCGCCGAACTGGCTGCGGTGGCACTCATCGAAGATGATGACAAAATGCTGCTTGAACGCGGGATGCCCTTTGTTTTTACGCACGAAGATATCGAGCTTCTGAATGGTCGTGATGATGATATGTACGTCAGGGTCGCCCATCTGCCGCTGGAGGACGGCGGTGCTCGTGTTGCTGTTGGCCGCTCCCTTTTCAAAGCGGTCATACTCCTTCATCGTCTGATAGTCGAGGTCTTTTCTATCCACTACGAACAGCACCTTGTCGATATACGGCAGGCGGGACGCCAACTGCGCTGTCTTAAAAGAGGTCAGCGTCTTGCCGCTGCCGGTCGTGTGCCAGATATAGCCGCCTGCTTCAATCGTGCCGCCCTTCTTGTAGGTCGACGAAACCTCGATGCGGTTGAGGATGCGCTCCGTCGCGGCGATCTGATAGGGGCGCATCACCAGCAGAAGGTTTTCCGCCGTAAACACGCAGTAGCGAGTCAGGATATTCAGCAGCGTGTGTTTGGCAAAAAACGTCTTGGTGAAGTCGACCAGATCAGGAATGACCTTGTTGTTGGCGTCCGCCCAGAAAGAGGTGAACTCAAAGCTGTTGCTGGTCTTTTTGCTCTTGTTCCGCCCCTCGCTCATCTCCCTGACGTGGCTGCTTCGGGTGGTGTTGGAATAATACTTCGTGTGCGTGCCGTTGGAAATGACAAAGATCTGCACATACTCATAAAGACCGCTGGCCGCCCAAAAGCTGTCGCGCTGGTAGCGCTTGATCTGGTTGAACGCCTCGCGGATGGCGACACCGCGGCGTTTGAGCTCGATATGCACCATGGGCAGGCCGTTGACCAGCACGGTCACGTCGTAGCGCACGTCACGGGTACCCGAGCCCTCTTCGTACTGGTTGATGACCTGCAAGCGGTTGTTGTGGATGTTCTTCTTGTCGAGCAGATAAATATTTTTCGACGCGCCGCTGTCCTGCCGCAGCACCTGCACATGGTCGCTCTGGATCTTGCGCGTCTTTTCCATGATGCCCTCGTTGGCGCTGGCGATGCTGTCCTTGAAAAAGCGCTCCCACTCCGCGTCGGTGAAGGTATAGCTGTTCAGCTTCTCCAGCTGGCGGCGCAGATTGGCGATGAGCGCCGCCTCATCGTGGATGGTCAGGTATTCATAGCCCTGCGCGGTGAGCATGCGGATGAACTCGCGCTCCAGCGCGGCCTCGCTCTTGCCCCCCCCGCTTTCGCCCGTGAGCAGAAAGCCCACCCGCCGCGTCTCCGGGGTATCCTCCGCCACCACCGTACTCTCTCCGGTGGCGGCGATGAGGTTGTATTGAAATTTATTCATGCTCTATCACGCAAAATCAGGAAGTTCCGAGAGCCTACTACTAAATATAGGGTTAAAACAATAATTACTGAAAAAGCATCTTGAAACGCCATACGGGCACTCATTCCCCGTGATTTTATACAAATATAACAGTAATATATAGAGCGCCGCAAGGGTATAGACAGCATTCTCGTAAGTTGCCGACTGAATTGATTCAAATCGACTGTGCTTTACAGCTTGGTGGCTATCCCACCATTGGAGCTTGCTATTATCCCAGTTTTCAAAAGGTTGAATCGTTTTTCCGCCCCAGCGCGGAACTCTTACTTCCGCCGCACATATCTTAGGATACCGTGCAAGTATCATTTTCTTATATTCTCCCATATTCCCACACGTAGAATTTGGATCAAGAATCTTGCAAATCATCTTAAATGCTGCTTCAATCTCTGAACACCCTAAAGTAATAATCTTATAAAACTCAAAGGAATACGTACCAGATTGCCCAACAGGTTCAATATACCGTGTAGTTTCATCCAAATCCTTTTCAATGCTGAGAAAATATTGCCAGCTTTTATTTAACTCTTGCACGTCCATCTCAATTCTCCTTTTCTCCAAATGTTAGCAGTTTGTCGCGGTAGTATTCGTACTGCTTCTGGCGGGCGGCAATCTCGGCGGGCAGGCCGGAAGTCAGGTCATTACAGAGTGTGTCAAAGCGGTCAAGGGTATCAACAATAAACTTTTGACGTTCCAAAGAGGGTACTGGAACAACCGCTTTTAGAATGTTGTCGTTATATAATCTTGCAATCGTTCCGCCTGTCGATACATACCACGGCTTCATCGCATAACAATGAATCAAAAAGCGATTGAGAATCTTTGTTTCGTCATTTGCAACCCACACAATATTTGAGTCTTGAAAATAAGCGGGTTCCCCATCATAAACAACCGTTCGGCCTATCGTTCCTGCTGCCGAAATCAATATATCGCCTTTCTTCGGAAAATTGTATTTGTTGCGGTACTCTTCATAAGTTTCTTTGGAAATGTAAGCATTGGCTTGTTTTCCAAATGTTCCTATCTTATAAAAAGGAACACCGCCAACATCATTAGTCTGAGATTTTAAGATGCGTTTGCACATACAGACAGGTCCGACTTCACCAAGTGGAATTCTCGGTACCTCATCCCCAAATGTCAGCAGTTCATCCCGATAATGCTCATACTGCTTGCGGCGGGCGGCGAGTTCCGCCGTGAGTTCCGCCGTAAGTTCCGTGAAATTGTCCAAAATGCGGACAATCTCCCGCTGGACGGGGAGCGGGGGGAGGGGGATGCGGAGTTGTGAATATGTAGCAATCCAAAGTCTCTTGTGTTCATCAGATGTAAAGCCAAGGCTGCCCATAACGTGATACAGGTATCTCAGGCAAATCTTTTTTTCATCCGAAGTTAATATTTTCAGGGCAGAGGACTTAACTTTGAAAGAAAAATCCACCCATTTGAATGCGCCAGTAAAATCATCAAAAATGATTACAGGAGAGTCCTTTGACGCTTCATAAATACCTGCGGTTTCGTTAGTTCTTCCCAAAACAAATGATTGTCCAGCGGTAAGGACGGGGGTATGAAAGGCATCATTATAGTTTGTGTTTTTAACAATATATTTTCCGGGCTGCTCGTAAAATGTTACATCAGCTATTAGGCTATAAAGAACCCCATCAGAGCAAAGCTTTGAAATGAGATTTTCAAGATTTGTCATGTTTCTCACCTCTCAGTTTTTCAAAATAATCTAGCAAAGTATGGTGCATTTTCACCTCATAGCGTAAACTATTGCAACACTTTTCTGCATTAGCAAATGCCTCAAACAGCTTCTCTTGTGCTGGCTTGATTTCGCTCGGGACTTTTGAGATGAATAATGTCTCTACAAAACCTTTTAACGCTGATTGGATTTTGGAAAGAGTTTTATCTTCTTTTACCCCTAGTAACATTTGTATCGATGTAAATAATTCTGTGTCTTTGTCAAGGCAATTCATTGCGTATTTTCTACTCATATTTCCAACCCTACACATTTGAGCCCGCTTTTCATCCGTAAGCACACCGTGAACATAAAGGTATTCTTGTTGGCATTGATAAATTGGATCTAACTCCGGTTGCAGTTCAAAAGAATCGAACCTATTTGCAAAAGTTGAGAAGGATTTCAAGGCCATGAGTTTTTGATAGCACTCCAGCCGTTTTTCGAATAGCGCAATCTTATTTTGTGTATGTGCAATCCTAAAGGGGCCAAGAATTGCCAGTGCGGCAAGTAACGCGGATAGAAAACCATCATTTTCATTACACCAATCAATGATGCACATTTTACACACCCTCAATCTCCGCCACGATCTTGCTGATCTCCTCCCGCAACACCTGCTCCCGCGCGACGATCTGCTCGATTTCTGCGTTCAGCTGCACGATGTTGATGACCTCGCGGGTGTCCTCCTGCTCCACATAGGTGGAAACGGACAGGTTGTAGTCCTGCGCGCCGATCTCGTCGTTCGGCACCAGCCGGGCAAAGTGCGCCTTGTCCGTCCGCTCGGCAAACGCGGCCAAAATGGTCTCGATATTCTCCTCCGTCAGCTTGTTGCTGTTCGTGACCTTGACGCACTGCTTGCTGGCGTCGATAAACAGCGTGGCGTTGTCCGCCTTTGATTTTTTCAGCACCATGATACAGGTGGCGATGGAGGTGCCGAAAAACAGGTTGTCCGGCAGCTGGATGATGCAGTCGATAAAATTGTTGTCGATGAGGTACTTGCGGATCTTCTTTTCCGCCCCGCCGCGGTACATCCCGCCGGGGAAGCAGACGATAGCGGCAGGAAACAACGGAGGGGTGGCCCGCCGGGCCGTCGGTCCCCAGCCACGAAAGGCTGTGCATGATGAACGCCAGATCTGCCTTTGACTTCGGGGCCAGCACACCGGCGGGCGAAAAGCGCGGGTCGTTGATGAGGGTGGCGTTCTCGTCCCCCTCCCACTTGATGGAGTAAGGCGGATTGCTGACGATGGCCTCAAAGGGCTCGTCGTCCCAATGCTGCGGCGCGGTGAGCGTGTCGCCATGGGCGATGTCAAACTTATCGTAGTCGATATCGTGGAGGAACATATTGATGCGGCACAGGTTGTAGGTAGTGATATTGATCTCCTGCCCGTAAAAGCCCTGCCGCACATGATCGCGGCCCAAAATCTTAGCCGTCTTGAGCAGCAGCGAACCCGAACCGCAGGCTGGGTCGTAGACCTTGTTGATCTCCGTTTTTCCGTAGACGGCAATGCGCGTCAGCAGCTCCGACACCTCCTGCGGCGTGAAGTATTCGCCGCCGCTCTTGCCCGCGTTGGAGGCGTACATGCCCATCAGGTACTCATAAGCATCACCGAAAGCGTCGATGGTGTTGTCCTGATAGCTGCCCAGCTTCATATCGCCGACGCCGTTCATCAGCTTGACAAGGCGCTTGTTGCGCTCGGCGACCGTGCCACCCAGCTTGTTGCTGTTCACGTCCATATCGTCGAACAGGCCCTTGAAGTCGTCCTCGCTGTCGCTTCCCTTGGCAGAGTCCTCAATGGCGGTAAAGATGGCCTCCAGCGTCTCATTGAGGTTTTCGTCTTGTGGCGCGTTCTTGCGGACGTTGGCAAACAGCTGACTCGGCAGGATGAAAAAGCCCTTGGTACGGATCAGGTCCTCCCTCGCCTGCTCAGCATCCCCATCCGGCAGATCAGCGTAGTCGAAGGCGGCATCGCCCGCCTCGCGCTCGCCTGCGTTGATGTAGTCGGCAAAGTTTTCTGAAATATAGCGATAGAAGAGCATTCCAAGGACGTACTGCTTAAAATCCCATCCGTCCACGCTGCCCCGCAAATCGTTGGCAATATTCCAAATCGTGCGATGCAGCTCCTCGCGTTCCTGCTCTTTTCTGTTATCTGTCATGGCAGCTCTCCCTTTTCTTTACACTAATAAGATTCTTGTTTCTTTTTCCTTGATATAATAAGAACTATATCATTTTTCTTATTTAGTGGCAAGTTTCTTCTTAGTTTTTAGTGAAAGTGATAATATTGCCTATACTATTGCCATGAGGTGAGGCAATATGGTCGGGGAGCGTTTAGCAGAAATTCGGAAGGATCACGATGATACACAAGCGGCATTAGCGAAAAAACTCAACGTCTCAGTGACTACCGTTCGCAGCTGGGAGCAGGAGAAAAGCTCCCCTTCTCACGACGCACTGGTGGCCATTTGCCGCTTGTATCGCATCTCAGCAGACTATCTGCTGGGGCTTTCGGAGGTAGACCCGGCCTATGATCCCCGCGGAAATCAACAGCGCTTCACCGATGACGAGTGGGCCGCACTTCGGGAGTATGAAGAATTCCTGCTGTGGAAACGGCGGAAAAAAGCAAAGCAATAAAAAGACAGCCGTGGCATAAGCGTCACGGCTGTCTTTCTGCAACTATCGTTCTTGACTTTTCTCTTTGTCCTCAACTCTTTCCGTTAACTCAGGCGGCAATTGCTTCAGCAGCTTTTCCGCTCGTTTGTAGCGCTCCTCCAGCACCGTGAGCTTTGCGCGCTGCTCAGCGCTTTTGCGGCGCTCGGCAGTTAGTTCGCTCTTTAGCGTTTCATTCTCTTCGGCGCTGCATCGCTGCATGGAAAGCGACTGCGACACAGCTGCCTGCATCTGCTGAATTTCTGCCTGAAAGGACTCTACCTCCGGCAAGAGCTGCGCCAGCAGCGCAACGGCCTCCTCGCGCTTTTTGCCCGCATTCAGCACATTGATGCCGTTCAAAGCCGTTTCTAGCTTCTCCAGCTTGGCGTCCATCGCGGTCACTTTCTTGTACCATTGCGGCGTCAGGTGCCTGCGCTTCGTTTCAACGGCAGGTGTGCCGCGCTCCAGCTCCGGCCACCGTTCCGCCATGCAGGCGTAAAAGTCGTCCTGCCAACGGATCATACTTTTCTTGTTGCCGAGAATTTCTTTTGCGGACAGCCGCTTGTCCTTCGTCAGCGGCACGAAGCACAGGTGCAGGTGCGGCGTCTTTTCATCCATGTGTACCACGGCAGAAATGATGTTTTCTTCGCCCACGCGCTCTTTCAGGAAATCGAATGCCCTCGTGAAGTATTCCGGCATTTCTGCTTCATGCACCCTTGCAAACTCAGGACTGACCGTCACCAGCGTGTCTACAAATTTTACGCTGTCTTTCCGCACGCGGCAGCCCGCCATCCTGATGCGGTGCCGGATCTCCTGCTCGTAACTCCAACGAGGTGTGACCAGATGGAAATTCTGCTTCGTGCGTTCCGCGTCGATATCCGGATTGCTGGCGTAAACTTCTTTTGTCCGCTCGTGGTGGGCGCTCAGCGCCTTGGACGCGCCGCCCTTATGCTTGGCTAATCGTAATATGGCATACGCCATCACTGTTCCTCCTTTGTCGTATTTGGGGACGAGGGAGCGGAGAATCCCCATCACGACTTTCTGAAAAAGTGCGCCCGACAGATGACGATACCGTCATCTGTCGTCCTTCTTTTTCGGCCCGGTCAAAGCTGCGCGGGGAGCGGCGTCCCCGCGCAGTTTTCCCGTCCCCCGTCGTGATGGGTATAACACACTAGACTTTGCGAAGCAAAATCGTGTGCCAACAGGGATGCTGCGCGCCCCTATTGGAAACCCAGCGGCAAAGAGATGTTCCCTTTGCAATCCCTCATTTTCCTCGCGAGTGTATGTACAAACTGCAAAATGCAGCTTGTCATCCCTGCTCAGAAAATGCAAAAGGCAGTCCGTGCCGATAAGGAGCGGACTGCCTTTTTACCGTCAATCTCAATTTTATCATCGCGCAAGAGATGACAAAATTAAGATTGACGATGATGCAATTCACGGATATACTGTAATTGCATCATTAAATGGTATTTGATGAAATTGAACGCCGAATGAGGAATTTGAATGAGAGATTTCAACTTCAAAGCAGAATATCAAAAGCTCCTGACGCCGGAGGTTGTGGCCTACCTCACACAGATTCATGAGTACAAGGGGCAGCAGAATCTCTTTATCGAGGCCAAAGCGGATGCGCTGTTCAACCTCTTGGAGGTTGCGAAGATCCAGAGCACCGAAGCGTCCAACCGCATCGAGGGCATCATCACCACGGACGACCGCCTGAAAAAGATCGTCCGCGAAAAGACCACGCCCCAGAGCCGCAGCGAAAAAGAGATCGCCGGATACCGCGACGTGCTGGCGACGATCCACGAGAGCCACGACTATATCCCGCCAAAGCCGACGGTCATTTTACAGCTGCATCGGGATCTGTACAAGTACAGCGGCAAGTCCATCGGCGGCAGCTTCAAAAATTCGGACAATGTGATTGCCGAGGAATTGTCGGACGGCCGGAAGATCGTCCGGTTTGAGCCTGTCTCCGCGTGGGAAACGCCGGGGGCGATGGAGACACTTTGCGACGCCTTCCAGACGGCTACGCAGGACGCCGAGCTTGACCCGCTGCTGCTGATCCCCATTTTCATTCTGGACTTTCTCTGCATCCATCCCTTCAACGACGGTAACGGCCGCATGAGCAGGCTCATGACGCTGCTGCTTTTGTACCGCTCCGGCTATCTTGTCGGCAAATATATCAGCATCGAAAAGCTGATCTCCGACACCAGGGAGACATATTATGAAGCCCTGCAAGCCAGCTCCTGCAACTGGCACGAGGGGACGAACGATTATGCGCCTTTTGTCACCTATATGCTGGGCGTTCTGGCGGCGGCTTATCGGGATTTTGAGAGCCGGATCGAGCTGCTGACCACCAAGGGGCTTTCCAAGCCAGACCGGGTGCGCGAGATCATCAAAAACCACCTCGGCAAGATCACCAAAAGTGAAATCATGGCCAAGTGCCCGGACATCAGTCAGATCACCGTCCAGCGCGCGCTGGCAGAGCTGCTGAAATCCGGCGAGATCATCAAGCTCAGCGGCGGGCGGTATACGGCGTATGTCTGGAGCGGAGAGGAAACGCTATGATGAGAAAGTCATGGACGAAGTGGATATTAATTGCTGTTATAGCACTGGTACTAATTGTTGGCGTCCCCGTCATAATCAACGAGTGCTACAAAACGAACAGCGGATACATGACTATGTGGAGTGCGGCAGATATGCTTGCCTACTATGGTACAATTGTAGCCTCTGTTGGAGCCGCAGTTGGTGTCTTTGTATCCATAAAAGTCGCAGCAAAGAACTATAAAGAAGATGTTCGTGCGCGCGTTATGCCTTTTATTGCGGTAACGCCGTTTGAACGAAAAGCAATCGTAAATACAATGGCCCTGTTAAAAGAAAAGGTAGAGAAAACCGAAAGTCCAGCAAAAACTGATAACACGCCTGCTGTACAGTATGACGAATATAAGTTGAACCGAATATATTTTGTCATTACAGAACACGGCATTGATGCAAAGAACGGACTGGATAAAAGCCAGCAGGCAATTCTGGAGCATGCAGGAAATTCATGGGTCTCAGTAGCAGGTGGAGTAGAAATGCTTCAGAGAACAGATTTTTATAGTCTACCTCTGGAAATTGAGAACGTTGGAAATGGAACTGCGGTGAATCTGCGTATAGGCTTTAACCGTATGGGCGATAGAAATACATATAGATTTGTTCGCCCAATAATGCTGAAGCAAGGACAAACAGTATACATTCACATTTTCTCTACAGCCGATTATGATATAGTCCGCGGAGAGTATTCCTTGGAATTCTATTATGAGGACATTTATGGGAACAAGTATTCTCAAGAGTTCCCTGTTGAGTACGGTAAAAATAATGACAATCAGGAATACCAAAGCATAGATTTGGTTGGAAAACAGCTCAGAAAAACGGAGGAAATCAGCCATGCCGACACTTGAATGGATTGAAAAAGCAAGGTGATCAATCACCCTCAGGACGTGCAGTTTCGGGTGTTGGAGCGCAAGTACAGCTTTGACGAAAGCGGGCAGCATGACGAGGATAATGGCAGCAAAAACACGATCATCCGGGGCAACAATCTGGAAGCCCTGAAAGCGCTACTGCCTCGGTATGAGGGGCGACTCAAGTGCATCTACATCGATCCGCCCTACAACACCGGCAACGAAGGCTGGGTCTACAACGATAATGTCAATGACCCGAAGATCAAGAAGTGGCAGGGCGAGGTTGTCTGCAAAGAGGGCGAGGACTTGGCGCGCCACGACAAGTGGCTGTGCATGATGCACCCGCGGTTGAAACTGCTGGCGGACGATGGGGCTACAGTCCTATCTTGCTGAAGAGGTATCCGTATTACGGAGTCCGGCGGTTTTGCCTGCCATTTCACCCCTCCCGAATCCCCACGCTCTTGCCCTCATTCTCCGTCACTATGTACAATACAGTCCTAATCTTTTTGACAGATCCAGCATAGTAAAGCAGAATCTTTCCCACCGTGCCAATGTTATCTGTGACGGGTCGCCCTCGCGGATTCTCATGGTGCGGCGGATCTCCTTGGGAATGACAACGCGGCCAAGGTCGTCGATCCGTCTGACAATTCCGGTTGCTTTCATCTATCAAAACTCCTTTTATACTCGATAAACTGCACTTAGTCTTTGGAAAAGCCGCCAATTTATCCAAAGCCGCGGCTGGAAGATTTTGCAGCGCGCTGAGGATAAAGAGGAGCGAATGTGGACATTGTGCACAGCTAAGGGCGGATTTTAGATGATGAAACTAAAAGAAGCGACAGACCGAAAAAACTTTGAAAAATACGCTTGACATTTCCTGAGATGCGTGTATAATAACAAAATGTTCCGCGAATGGAGCGTGCACCTTGTAAATTAAACAACGAAACTTTGACAAGCACCAGATGAAAAACTGTGCAATATGTACAGTGGCTTGCGAGGAGGACGGTTAAGTCAATTACGTCTGAATCGTAAGGATAAAAAGTTTTAAGCTATGACAAATAGCTCGATAAAGATTAGCTCAGACTTAGGTCTGTGTTGATACCATTTTATTGAGAGTTTGATCCTGGCTCAGGACGAACGCTGGCGGCGTGCTTAACACATGCAAGTCGAACGAGAATCTACTGAAGGAGGATTCGTCCAACGGATGTAGAGGAAAGTGGCGGACGGGTGAGTAACGCGTGAGGAACCTGCCTTGAAGAGGGGGACAACAGTTGGAAACGACTGCTAATACCGCATGACGCATAGGGGTCGCATGATTCTTATGCCAAAGATTTATCGCTTCAAGATGGCCTCGCGTCTGATTAGCTAGTTGGCGGGGTAACGGCCCACCAAGGCGACGATCAGT
>OGOX01001666.1_pt1 | contig 13923 bp, 8 predicted proteins | sample 1552761 | NCBI WGS metagenome assembly OGOX01 (sample SAMEA2580212, study PRJEB22360) | human gut metagenome | biome: human gut; feature: human-associated habitat; material: faeces | place: Denmark | collected 2008/2010
TCCCGGCGCAGGCGACAGCCCGCCCCGAGCGGCCGGGACCGGTTCCGACAACACCTCCGGTTCCGCCCGCCACTCTTCTCCGCCATGCCGTTTTCCGAGCTGCCGTCACCGAAAAACAGACGCCCAACAGTTTCGCTTCACAACCATTCTACGAATCAAGGGCAACGAAAAAGAGATGAAAGGGAAATGGCAAATCTACCAAACGAAACACGACTAAAAATTAAAATTTTTTATTTGCAAAAAAATCATCCGATTTTGTTTTTTAATAAAATAAGTTTAATTTTGAAATGTATTCGAAACACAAACAAGTTATATTTGAAAAGTTTTTCAGACAGAAGCGACACGGTAAACAGATGGTTACCATATATATAATGGAAGATGCGAAGGCCGGCAGGGCCGCAAACGGAGACTTCGGGACGGAGTCCCCGACCGGGTCTTTCCGGGCCTTCGAGGTGTCCAAACAACCGGATTTACAAAACGCGGACAAATAAAAAAATTATAATCGAAGAACTTAAAATGAAAAACGTATTAAAGTATCTGTTACTGGCACTCATCGCCGTCTCGCAACTCTTCGCCTGCGGCGGCAGCGATGACGAAAAGACCCCCGCGGATAATTTCGACGTGCAATTCACGGTTCCGGGGTCGGTAGACGTCACCGAAGGCGGCGAGTGCACTTTCGCCGTAAGTGGGGGGGGGAAATCGCCCCTGACCACAGACACATTCATTCTTGAGTCGGACGCAGGCATCTCCTACGTCTGCCCCATCGTCAACACCTCTTCCGACAGTTTCACCGTACGCCTGGCCGACGGGTGTGAAACGGGTTACTACAAAGTCTTCGTCAAAAGAGACGCGCGCAAAAAATCGTTCGGAAGAATCTACATCAACATCGTCGAAGACATAGATTTCAAACCGGATGCAGGCACCACGGTCTACGGGATCGTGTCGTCGGCCGGCGTCGGCGTGGAGAACGTCGTGGTCTCCGACGGCGCGGAGGTGACCGTCACGAACGAGAAGGGCATCTACCAGCTCAAATCGGCCAAAAAGTGGGGATATGTCTTCATCTCCGTCCCGAGCGGCTACGAAGTTCCGTCCGTCGGGGTGCTCCCGCAGTTCCACCGCGCGCTCAAAAACAGCGCCGACGTCGTCGAACGGGCCGACTTCAAGCTCGAAAAGGTCGACGGACAGGACTCCTACAAGATCTTCATGCTGGGCGACATGCACCTCGCCAACCGAACGGGCGACCTGGGACAGTTCGCCCAGTTCACCTCCGACCTTACGGACTACATGACCCGCCACAAGGGCGAGAAGATGTATGCGCTCACCCTCGGGGACATGACCTGGGACCTCTACTGGTATTCGAACAGCTACTATTTCCCCCAGTACCTGAACACCATCAACAGCCAGATCAAGAATCTGCAGATCTTCCACACCATGGGCAACCATGACAACGACTTCCAGACCAGGTCGGACTACGATGCGGCGGTCAAATATGTGGATCAGATCTGCCCGACCTACTATTCGTTCAACATCGGCAAGGTCCATTACGTCGTCATGGACGACATCGATTGCAGCAGCTACGACGGAACCAAATCCCGCAACTATGTCAAGAGCCTCTCCGCCGAGCAGCTGGACTGGCTGGCGAAAGACCTGTCGCACGTGGCCAAGACGACCCCCGTCGTCGTTGCCATGCATGCGCAGGTGTTCTATCCGACCACATCGGGATTCAAGATCGACCACGATCAGGTCAACACCCTGCGGCTTTTCGACATCCTCGACGGATATACGGTCCGCTTCGTGACGGGGCATACCCACAAACTTTTCAACGTAACGCCCGACGCCCCGATCGTGGACGGGCATAACTTCCGGGAGTATAACTCCGGCTCGGTATGCGCTTCGTGGTGGTGGTCCGGCAACCTCACACCCGGAATCCACATCGGAACCGACGGAACTCCGGGCGGCTACGGCATCTGGGATGTCACGGGAACCGATTTCCAATGTCTCTACAAATCGACCGGATGGCCCGAAGAGTACCAGTTCCGCAGCTACGACCTGAACAACGTGCATTTTTCGATGGCCGACGTTCCGCTGATGCCTTCCGACATCTCCGCTTCGGTCAAGAACGCCTATATGCAATATGTCAACGCCTATCCGCAGAACAACGACAACGAGGTGCTGATCAACATCTGGAACTGGAATTCGGACTGGACGTTGAGCGTCGTCGACGAAAACCGCAAGACGCTGCCCTACACCGAAGTCTGGGCCTACGACCCGCTCCATATCGCGGCGCTCTCGGTCAAGCGGTTCAACAACGCGGGACTCAAGTCGACCCCGTCGTTCATCACCGACAAGTTCACGCACTTCTTCAAGGTGAAGGCGGACGATGCGGACACCGACCTTGTGATCACCGTCAAGGACGAATTCGGAAACGAGTGGACCGAAAACATGCAGCGGCCGAAAGCATTCTCCACGGATGCCTACCGACGCAAGTGATTTTCGCTACATACCCAACCACAATCATCATTTACTAACCAACAAACACAGATCTTATGAGAGTATTAAGACCACTGGTTCTATCTCTTCTTCTGGTATTGGGAGGGGGAATAACAGCCCTTTCGGCCCAGAACAGGGAGGTGTCGGGAAAAGTCCTCGACGCCAATCAACAGCCGCTCGTGGGTGTAGCCGTTCTGGTCGATGGTACGACCAAAGGCGTCACAACCTCCGAAAACGGCACCTTCAAAATCCAAGTTCCGTCGGGAGAAGCCGTTCTCCAGGTCACCTGCCTGGGTTACCTGCCCCAGAAAGTGACAGTTCCCTCAAGCCGGAACAGCATCACGATCTACCTGCAGGAGGACGCCATCATGCTCGATGCAACCGTCGTAATCGGCTACGGTACGCAGAAAAAAGTCAACCTGACCGGCGCCGTTGCGACCGTAGGGAGCAAGGAGCTCGAAAACCGCGTCACCCATTCGCTGGGCAGCATGTTGCAGGGTTCCGTAGCGGGTCTCAACATCACCACCTCCTCGGGTAAACCCGGCAGCACGCCGGCGATCAACATCCGCGGCGTCAACTCGATCAACTCGGCCGACCCGCTCGTGCTGATCGACGGCGTGGTGGGCGACCTGAACCGCGTCAACCCCAACGACGTGGAGTCGATCTCGGTCATCAAGGACGCTTCGGCGGCAGCCGTCTACGGCGCCCGCGCAGCCTTCGGCGTCATCCTGGTCACCACCAAGAACGGCTCGGCCCAGGACGGCAAGGCGACGGTGCGTTACAGCGGCCGTTTCGGCTGGGAGGAGGCCACGACCTCGACCGACTACGAGAACCGCGGTTACTGGTCGGTCTATACGGTCAACAAGTTCTGGCAGGCCGACTCCGGAACGAACTATGTCAAATACAACGATCACGACATGCAGCAGCTGCTGGCGCGCGTGAACGACAGGACCGAGCATCCCGACCGTCCGTGGGTCGTCGAAGAGATCCGCAACGGCCGCAAACAGTGGGTCTACTACGGCAACTACGACTGGTGGGACATGCTCTTCCAGCAGCGTCGGCCCGTGCAGCAGCACAACATCTCGCTCAGCGGCGGCACGAAGGACATCAAATACCTCGTCTCGGGCGCCTATGACCGCCAGGAAGGTATTCAGCGCGCACATCCCGACGTGTATAACAAGTACAACCTGCGTGCGAAACTCGATTTTCGGATCAACCGGTGGGCAACGCTCTCGAACAACACGTCGTTCTTCTCGTCGAATTACAAGTCTCTGGGAGACGGCAGCGTAGACAACCCCATCGCTTACAGCGCCCGCCACGCACTGGCCAACTTCCCCATGAAGAACCCCGACGGATCGTGGCTTTACAGCACGCCGTATCTCGATTACAAGATCGCCAACGGACGCCACATCCTGCTCAACGAGGGCACGCACCGCAACGTCGACCGCTCGAACGACTTCTCGAACACGACACGCCTGGTCATCACGCCGTTCAAGACGTTGAGCATCACGGGTGACTTCACCTACCGCCTCTACCAGAACCGCAATACGAGCCGCAGTTCCGCAATGAACTACCGCGAATACCCCGACGGGCCGCTGCTCGCCTACGACACGGGCGCCGGCATGAACCAGCTCGACGAAGTGGTTCAGACGCGCAACTACTATTCGGCCAATGTCTACGCCAACTACGACGAAACGTTCGGCGAGGCGCACCACGTGTCGGCAACCGCCGGATTCAACTACGAAACGTGGTCCAGCAAGAACGTCTCGGTGGCAGGCATCAACCTCTCCTCCATAAACCTCGACGACCTGAATCTGGCAACGGGCTCTCCCACGGAGGGCGCTTACGGCGGCGGCCAGAACGAATACGCCCTGGCAGGCTTCTTCGCCCGTATCAACTACGACTACAAAGGGCGCTACCTCTTCGAGGTGAGCGGACGCTACGACGGATCGTCGCGTTTCGCACCGGGCAACCGCTGGGGCCTGTTCCCCTCGGCATCGGCCGGATGGCGCATCTCCGAGGAGCCGTTCTTCGGCAACGCCAAAGACCTGGTGGACAACCTCAAGCTGCGCGCTTCGTTCGGCAGCCTGGGCAACCAGAACGTGTCGTCCTACTACACCTACATGCGCCTGATCACGAACAAGGATTTCAGCAACTACACCTTCGACGGCAGCATAAAGGGCAAATACTCCTCGCTGGGCGCCCCCGTAGCCTCCGACCTGACCTGGGAAACCGCCCAGCAGTGGGACCTGGGTCTGGATCTCACCATGCTGAACAACCGGCTCAACTTCACCGGCGACGTCTACATCCGCGACACGAAGGACATGCTGACCGACGGAATGGCGCTGCCCGGCGTATACGGGGCCGATTCGCCCAGCATGAACTCCGCCGAACTGCGCACGAAGGGTTATGAACTCTCCGTCAGCTGGCGCGACCAGTTCAAGCTCGCCGGCAAACCGTTCGAATACAGCGTCGGTTTCAACCTCAGCGACTACAAGAGCGTCATCACCAAATACGACAACAACCCGAACAAGTCATTGACCAACCTGACAAAGGGAGATTATTACGTCGGCATGGAGATCGGCGAAATCTGGGGCTTCAAGACCGACGGGTTCTTCAAGACCACCGAAGAGGCGCAGGCCTATGCCAAAGAGGTCGACCTGAGTTACAGCACGGGCCGTCTGACCGGCAGCTGGCAGGCCGGCGACCTGAAGTTCGTCGACCTCGACGGCAACGGCGTCTGGGGAGTCGGCAACGACACCGTCGACAAGCCGGGCGACCGGACGATCCTGGGCAACTCGCTCCCGACGCTCTCCTACGGCATCAACGCCTCGATCCGCTGGATGGGCTTCGACGCTTCGGTCTTCTTCCAGGGAACCGGCAACCACTACTGGTATCCCCACGGAGAAATGATGCCTTTCTGGGGCTGCTATTCCTATCCCTACCTCTCCTACCTCCCGACGGATTTCCTCGGCAAGGTATGGGCGGAGGACAATCCCAACTCCTATTTCCCGCGCGCAAGAGCCTATTCTTCATCGGGAGGTTATCTGAGCAAGGTCAACGACCGTTACCTGCAAAATATCCGCTACCTGCGCCTGAAAAACCTGACCGTCGGCTACACGATCCCCGCGACCCTCACCAAGAAGGCCGGCATCGACCAGATCCGCATCTATTTCTCGGGCGAGAACCTCTGCTACTGGTCGCCGCTCAAAAAGAACTCCAAGTACGTCGATCCCGAAGCGGCTATCAACCGTTCCGGCGTGAACAACAACGCCTACTATCCGTGGGCCAAGACGTTCATGTTCGGCATCGACATCACCTTCTAATAATTTCAAAATCCGAATACCATGAAGCGATTAATCATACTGGCAGCAACGCTGATTGCAGGATTATCGGCCTGCGACTCCCTGCTGGACAAAGAACCGTTGGATCGGGTGACGCAGTTCGACTACTTCAAGACGAGAAGCGACCTGGAACTCTTCTCCAATCCCTTTTACGACAACCTGCTGGACAAGACGCCCTACGATGAGCAGAACGACCTGCTCGTTCAGATGACCCTCTCCGATGTTCTCTACGGAGGCGACAAGCGCACCGTTCCGAACACCGGCGGCGGCTGGTCGTGGGGCAACCTGCGCCGCATAAACACCCTGCTGGAATATGTCGATCAATGCGAAGACAAGAAGGCTGTGACCGAGTATACGGCCCTGGCCAAATTCTTCCGCGCCGCCTTCTATTTCGACAAGGTGAAACGCTTCGGCGACGTGCCCTGGTACGAGGTGCAGCTCGGCTCGGCCGACGAAGCGCTCTACAAACCGCGCGATTCACGCGAACTGATCATGACCAATATGATCAAGGATATCGACGAAGCCATCAACAGCGGCGGTCTTACGGAGGATATATCGACCTACCGCGTCAACAAATGGGCGGCGCTGGCGCTGAAAGCGCGGTTCTGCCTCTTCGAGGGAACCTACCGCAAATACCACGGCATCAACCTCGAAGGACATGACTACACCTATTATCTGGAGGAAGCCGCCAAGGCCGCCAAAACGATCATCGACGAAGGTCCCTACAAGCTCTACTCCACCAAAACTCCGGACAAGGACTACATGATGCTCTTCGCACAGGAGAATGCCAGCACCGAAGAGTATATCCTCGCCATCCGGAACAGCTACGAGGCCCAGGTCTACCACAATGCGACGGCCTACACGCTGCTGCCGACACAGGGCCGCCCGGGCTACACCCGCAAATTCATCAACATGTACCTGAAGAAGGACGGCACGGCATTCACCGACCAGGAGGGGTGGCAGACGCTGCCTTTCACCGAGGAGGTGAAGGACCGCGACCCGCGCCTGGCGCAGTCGATCCGCACCCCGGGTTACAAGCGCATCGGCGCCAAGCGGGTGCAGGGACCCGATCTCGGCGTCACGATCACCGGCTACCAACCCATCAAATTCGTTCAGGACACGACGGCCTCGGGAGGACAGATCGACCGCAACGACCGTTCGACCTGCGACATGCCGGTTTTCCGCTATGCCGAAGTGCTGCTCAACTATGCCGAAGCCAAGGCCGAACTGGGAACGCTCACGCAGAACGATCTGGCGATCACCGTCAACGAAATCCGAAGCCGGGTGGGAATGCGGGGCCTCGACATGAACGAAGCCAACAAAAATATCGACTGGTATCTTGAGTCCAAAGAGTACGGCTATCCCAACGTGACCGGCGCCAACAAGGGCGTCATTCTGGAAATCCGCCGCGAACGGGCCGTCGAGCTGATCCAGGAGGGTTTCCGCCTTCAGGATCTGTATCGCTGGAAAGCCGGCTATTGCATCGACCAGGCCATTTCCGGCATGTATTTCCCGGGCCCCGGCGAATACAAGCTTGCGGGCAAAGAAACGGCCGATCTGATTCTCTATGCGGCAGGAAGCACCAAACCCCAAGCCGGCGAAGGAGTTTCGGTATACGAACTCGGTTCGGACATCATTCTCTCCGAGGGGAACAAAGGCTATGTCTACTATCACAAAACCGTAGAGAATCAGCGCCCTGGGTTCAACGAGGAACGCGATTACCTCTACCCGATTCCCAGCGGCGAGCGTTCGCTCAACCCGAACCTCACGCAGAATCCGGGGTGGAGCGACGGACTCGATTTTTAAGTCGGAAATAACCTAAAAAACAAGATTATGAGATTTGTAAAATATATGACAGCCCCGATCCTCATGGCGGCCCTATGTTCCTTCTGGGGCTGCGACAAGGATGAGGACCACCTTTCCGAAGCTGTTCTGGCGAGCGCCAACACCTTGAATTTCGAAGCGGAAAGAGCGGCGGAAAAGATCATCACCATCTATGCCGACGCCGACTGGGTGACGGAAGTCCCCGACTGGGTGACGGTCACGCCCGACTCGGGAACCGGCGTCATGGACGTGACGGTTTCGGTGACCGACAACATGCGCGACGGCGCGGAGGACAACCCCCGCAAGGCCACCCTCGTCTTCAAGGGACGGACTCTTGCAAGCCGTGCACAGGTGCTCATCACGCAGAACGGAGACAAATACCGCGATGTGAAGGAGTACACGGCAGGTGAACTCGCCGCCCTGGCGGACGAAACGGTCATTTCCGTACCGTCGGCGATCGTCGTGGCAGTGACGACCAAAGGCTTCGTCATCAGCGACGACAAAAACACGGACAATATCTTCGTCTCGGACGCCACGACGGTTGCCGTCGGCGACAAGATTTCGCTCTTGGGCACCAAGTCGTCCGACTCGCAGAAACTCGCTACGGTAATCGACTGCGACGAGGTGACGGTTCTGTCCGGCGGAGCGGTGAACTACCCCGAACCGGAGGACATCAGCGCAAAGATCGACGACTACACCTCCTCCAAACGGGGCTACGTCACCGTCAAGGGCGTTTTCAACGGCAGCACCCTCACCGTTTCGGAGGACGCCAAGTACTCGGTCAGCGTCGTGGACGCCCCGTCGAGTCTGGGCCTTTCCTCCCTGACCGGCCATATCGTAACCGTCACGGGCTACTACGCCGGTTTGGCCGAGCCTGTACAGCGCATCATGGCTACCGATGTCGAGGACAACGGCCTGAACGAGATCGTCTATTTCCTGGAGAACTTCGAATGGCTCGAACCGTGGTCCGTAGCAAGCGGTGTCGGCCAAACGGTCGAGACGGATAACCTCGATGCAAAAGCGACAGCGCTTACCTCCATAACTGTCGATGGAGTGACTGCATTCGACGCTGTCGAAAAACTCGGTTACAAGTTTATCTACGACAAGAACGACAACAAACGCATCTACCTCCAGCAGAACTACCTCAAATTCGGCAAGACCGGCAATCACGCAGGTATCATTCTTCCTCCGATAGACGGGGTTCCCGAAGCAAAGGACAATGTGACACTCTCGTTCGACTGGTGCGGAATGCGCCAGAGGTCCGGCAAGATCGACCCCGTCAATCTGATCGTCATCTTCGAGAACGGCAGCGACAAAGTGCAGATCGACATACCCGAACTGGGATGGGAGGATGGTCACAAGCTCGAATGGGTTCGCGCCGAAGTCAGCCTGAAGGGCATTACGGTCAACAAGGATACGAAGATCACCATTACGCAGACGCAGTGGGAAGTCGGAACAGCCAACCGCTGGTTCCTCGACAATATCAAAATATCCGAACCGATCAAACTCTGATAACAGGAACCTTGTAAAACGAAATCAGCCGTTGACCCGTGAGTCAACGGCTGATTTTTTTCAGCGGAGGCGCAAAAAAACCGAAGTTTTCGCTCCGTTCCTCCGGCTACCGGCCCGCTCGCCGCAGAAAACACTCGATCGTGTTCTCCATCAGGCAGCAGATCGTCATAGGCCCGACGCCGCCCGGCACGGGCGTGATCACCGAGGCCTTGGGTTCGATGGCTGCAAAATCGACATCGCCGCACAGTTTGCCCGTCTCCGGGTCGCGGTTCACCCCCACGTCGATCACCACGGCGCCCGGCGACACCATCTCCGCCGTGACGAACTTCGGCCGACCGATGGCCACCACCAGAATCTCCGCCCCGCGCGTCACTTCGGCGAGGTTGCGCGTACGACTGTGGGCCATCGTCACCGTAGCGTTCGCGTCCAAGAGCAGTTTAGACACGGGAAGCCCCACGATATTGCTGCGGCCGATCACCACGGCGCGCTTGCCGGCGATCTCCACGCCTGCGGCCCGCAGCATCTTGAGAATGCCTTTCGGGGTGCAGGGGAGCGTGCAGGGCTGTTTCTGCCACAGCGCCGCAACGTTCAGGGGATGGAAGCCGTCGACATCCTTCTGTTTGTCGATGGCGGCGATCACCTTGTCCTCGTCGATATGTTTCGGAAGGGGCAGCTGGACCAGAATGCCGTCCACCTCGTCGTCGAGGTTCAGGGCCGTGATGATGTCCAGCAGTTCGGCCTCGGAAACGGACTCGGGCTTTCGGATCGTGGTATTGCGGATGCCCACCTCGGCCGAAGCCTTGGCCTTGCCCGTCACATAGCTCACGCTGCCGGGGTCCTCGCCCACGAGGATGACAACCAGATGGGGCACACGGCCATATTTCGCGGGGAAGGTCTTCACCTCGTCCGCCATTTCAAGTTTCAGTTTCGCTGAAAGTTCTTTTCCGCTGATTATTTTTGCCATATATCGCTCGTATTATCTTTCCAAATCGTCGAAAGCCCGGTGGCCGATGTCGGTGCGGTGGAACAGATTGTCGCAGTCGATGCGGGCCACGTCGGCCAGCGCATTCCTCCGCGCTTCGGCCAGGTCCCTGCCCTTGCCCACCACGAACAGCACGCGGCCTCCGTTGGTGAGAATCCGCCCGCCGTCGGCCCGGGTTCCCATGTGATAAACAGCCCCTTCGACGCGGTCCAGGCCCTTGATCTCGTGTCCTTTTTCGTAGTCGCCCGGATAGCCCTTCGAGGCCAGCACGATGCCCAGCGCGGCGAAATCGTGCCACTCCAACTGCGTATCGCGTCCCTCGGCCACGGCACAGAAGATGTCGACGATGTCGCTCTTCAGGCGCGGCAGCACCACCTCGGTCTCGGGATCGCCGAAACGGGCGTTGAACTCGATGACCTCGACACCCCGCGCAGTCTTCATCAGTCCGCCGTAGAGCACGCCCTCGAAGGGACACCCCTCGGCGATCATCGCGTCGGCCACGGGCTGCATGATCTTCTCCAGTGCATAGCGTTCGTCCTCCGCCGTCACGAACGGCAGGGGCGAATAGGCGCCCATACCGCCCGTATTGGGACCCTCGTCGCCGTCGTAGGCCCGTTTGTGGTCCTGCGCCAGCGCCATCGGCCACACCTTGTGTCCCGAAACGAAGCACATGAACGAAAACTCGGGACCTTCGAGGTAATCCTCGACGACCACCTTGCCCTCGCCGAACTTGTCGTCGAGCAACATATCCCGCAACGCCGCTTCGGCCTCGGCCATCGTCCGGGCGATCACCACGCCTTTTCCGGCGGCCAGTCCGTCGTATTTCAGCACTGCGGGCAGAGGACGCCCCTGCACATAGGCCAGCGCCCCGGCATAGTCGGTGAATGCGCGGAATCCGGCTGTCGGGATGGCATATTTAGCCATCAGCCGTTTGGCGAACTCCTTCGACGACTCGATGCGCGCCGCAGCCTTCGTCGGACCGAAGATGCGCAGCCCCGCGGCCCTAAAGCAGTCGACGACACCCGCCGCCAGCGCCACTTCGGGACCCACGACCGTGAGGCCGATGCCCCGCTCCGCGGCAAAGTCACGCAGGCGTTCCACCTCGGTTTCACGAATGGCCACGCACTCGGCCTGCCGGGCGATGCCCGCATTCCCGGGTGCGCAGTAAATTTTTTCAACCTGCGGCGAACGCGACAGCGCGTCGACAATGGCGTGTTCGCGGCCTCCGCCGCCGATAACCAGTACCTTCATAAACAAAATTCCTTTTTATCGCAGAATAAACTCCGCAGATTCCGGCACTTTTTTCCGCAAAAAGTGCCACAAAAACTCTCCGACGATACCTCCGCCTGCCCGGAACGGTCTAACGCTGGCTCCGGGCGACTATTCGCGGGTTTGTAAACAAACCGTCCCCTCCGCTCGCGCTTTTAGGCCGCCCTGCGTTTCACGGCTGCGGCATCGAGTCGGGATCAGTCTCCGCTTGTGGCGGCGGGAAGCAGATGCGATAACTCCGTTCAGAAAAAACCACGAAAAACTCCGTATTTATCAAACCTACCCTTTGCGGCTGATCTCGGCGAACGTCGCCCGGACGCAGGCCGCCAGGTCCGAAGGGGCGACCTTGAGTTGCAGACCCCGCACCCCCGCACTGACATAGATGAAAGGCAGGCCGGCAGCCGTGGCGTGGATGTAGGTCGGAAAGGCCTTTTTCATGCCGATCGGCGAACAGCCCCCGCGGATGTAGCCCGTCACGGGCAGCAGCTCCTTCATCGGAATCAGATCGGCCTTCTTGTTGGCGGAGATCTTCGCCGCGGCTTTCAGGTCCACTTCGTGGTCGCCGGGCACGACGCAGACGAAATAGCCCGTGCGGTCGCCCTTCAAAACGAGGGTCTTGAAAACGGTCGCTATATCCTCGCCCAGCTGTTCGGCGACGTGCGTCGCGGCGAGGTGCTCTTCGTCCACCCGGTACGGAACCAGTTCGTATGCGATCTTCGCGCGGTCGAGCAGCCGCGCGGCATTCGTCTTTTCGACTTTGGGATGTGCCATATTGTTCCCTTTATCTTCTTATCTGCCGCAAAGGTAGTTTAAATTACCCGAATGTGTGCATTTTTGCTACATTTGCCCGATCATGGCGCAACGGACACTCATATTTCTGGCAGGACTTCTCTGGGCCGCAGGCGCTTCGGCGCAGACCACGCGCGTACGCGGGCAGGTGACCGACGCCGCGGACGGAAAGCCCCTGCAATTCGTCAGCGTCGTATTCCCCGGAACCACGACGGGAATCACCACCGACGAGCAGGGAATCTACGCCCTCGAAACCCGCGACACCGTGAGCCGCGTGCAGGCCTCGATGGTCGGTTACGCCACACGGACCCTGCCGCTGACGCCCGGGACCTTCAACCACGTGGATTTCGCCCTCGAAGCCGTGGAGTTCGGCATCGGGCAGGTGGTCATCACCCCCGGCGAAAACCCCGCCTACCCCATTCTCGACGGCGTGATCCGCAACAAGCCGCTGAACGACCCCGAGCGGTACGACACGTACAGCTGCCGCACCTACACCAAGATGGAGCTGGACCTCACGAACATCAGGCCGCAGTTCCGGAGCCGCCGTCTCCAGCGCAACTTCGGGTTCGTCTTCGATTACGTCGACACCTCGGCGCTCACGGGCCAGGCCTATCTCCCGGCGATGATCTCCGAATCCACGGCCGACCTCTACCGCAGCAGCCGTCCGGCATTCAAGCGCGAGGTGATCCGCGCCAGCCGCATCTCGGGCGTCGAGGACAACTTCGCCGCGGCCCAGTTCACGGGAGGCATGCACGGCGACGTGAATTTCTACGACAACTTCATCGACATCTTCAACGTGCGCTTCGCCAGCCCGCTCTCCGACGGGGGACGCGCGTTCTACAACTATTTCCTGGTGGACAGCATGGTGACCGAGGGGCGCAAGATCTACAAAATCCGCTTCCATCCCAAGCGCCTCACCACCCCGGTGCTCGACGGAGAGGTCAACATCGACTCGGCGTCCTACGCCCTCCAGTCGGCCTCGGCGCGCATGCCCAAGGGCGTGAACGTCAACTGGATCAGGCACCTGATGCTCGACAACGAGAACCGTCCGGCGGACAAGGGACGCTGGTTTCGCGTCCGCGACCGCGTGTCGGCGGAATTCTCCGTCTCGACGGCCGATTCGTCGAAACTCACCTCGTTCATCGGCACGCGCGAGGTGGCTTACAGCGACGTGCGCATCGGCGAGCCGATCCCCGACGAGGTGCTGCGCATGGACAACAACGTCGTGGTGCGCGACGAGGAACCCGGGCACCGCCGGGAGGAGTTCTGGGAACAGGTGCGCCCTTACAGTTTGAGCGAAAAGGAGAAAGGCATCTACGCAATGGTCGACTCGGTGCAGCACGTGCCGCTGTACCGCAACATCTACACCCTCATCAACACGGTGATCGTCGGCTACTGGAATACGAAATACATCGGCATCGGTCCCTACTACAAACTGGCCAGCTTCAACAAGCTGGAAGGCTTCCGCATGCAGCTGGGCGGGCGCACGACGACCGAAGTGAGCCGCACGGTGCGCGTCGGGGGCTACGTGGCCTACGGCACGCGCGACGAGGACGTGAAGGGCGGCGGCAGCGTCGAGGTGGCCTTCAACCGCCACCTCACGCGCAAACTGACCCTCACGGCACGGCACGACGTGATGCAGCTCGGCGCCGGGCAGAACGCGCTGACCGAGAGCAACATCCTCTCGTCGATACTCTCGCGCGGCGACCAGCG
>OGOX01001669.1_pt1 | contig 13904 bp, 10 predicted proteins | sample 1552761 | NCBI WGS metagenome assembly OGOX01 (sample SAMEA2580212, study PRJEB22360) | human gut metagenome | biome: human gut; feature: human-associated habitat; material: faeces | place: Denmark | collected 2008/2010
GAACCGGGCTCCAGGACTTAGTATCGAAAAAAAATAAAAATAGTCTTACTTGAAGTATCTCTTGTAAAGACCTGCGAAACCTGCACAGTGGCGAGCCTCGTCCTTAGCCATCTCATGAACAGTATCGTGGATAGCATCAGAACCCTGCTCCTTGGCAAGCTTGGCAATGCGGAACTTGTCCTCGCAAGCACCCTTCTCAGCTGCGATGCGAGCCTCAAGATTGCTCTTGGTATCACCCAAAACCTCACCCAGCAACTCTGCAAAGCGAGATGCATGGTCAGCCTCCTCGAACGCATAGCGCTTGTAAGCTTCTGCAATCTCTGGATAACCCTCGCGGTCTGCCTGGCGAGCCATTGCAAGATACATACCTACCTCGCCACACTCACCTGCAAAGTGATCCTTCAATCCCTTGATGACCTCCTCATTGACGCCATCCTTATATGCCTGACCGAGAACGTGTACTGTAGCGAATGTCAAATCATCATCCACTGCATCTTCCATCTCCTTGAACTTGCTGGCTGGAGCCTTGCAAATAGGGCACTTCTCTGGTGCCTCTGTACCCTCATAGATGTAACCACAAACGGTGCAAATAAATTTCTTCTTCATAATGTTAATGTATTAAAAATGTTCTTGTATTGTATTATCTTATTACTATTAAATCTCTTGTCTGACGAATCATTTCGGCTTTCTGTTCCTATTAATTCGTCTTCTTCTCCATCTTCTTGGCGCAAGCTGAACAGATGCCCTTGTAGTAGAGCTGCTCCTCCTGCACGATGTTGCCATCTATCACCTTGGTCTCTGTTACCCGTGGTGCTTGCTCATCGAAGAGGTCGATGATCTTGCCGCAGTTCTTGCAGTAGAAGTGAACGTGTGGCTCGATGTTGCCATCATAGCATACGCGATGCTCGTCGATAGTGATCATCTGGGCTGCATTTACCTCACTCAGCATGCGGAGCGTGTTATACACTGTGGTACGGCTTAGGGTCGGTACCTTGTTCTCCAAAGCTTTGTAAACATCTTCGATGTTTGGGTGGGTAGGATGCTTGATCAGGTAGTCCAGGATTGCCAGTCTCTGTACTGATGGTCTAATGCCTTTCTCTACCAATCTGTTGTAAGCTTCTGTTTTTTTCATATTCCTATCTCTTGATTGATTTTTACGTTTGCAAAGGTAATGAATTTATTTCTATCTACCAAATAATTCTGTAAAAAATCCAAAATAATAGGCTTTATTTTTAGATAATTTACAGAATTAAATGTTTGTTCACAAAAAAGAGGCTATTTTCCGGTCTTTACGCCCAGGAATTTATCTACCATCATCAGTTGTTTGAGCAGGAAGGCTGGCTTGCATGCCTTCTTTGCCTTGAGCTTGATGGTGAAGAGATCGCGGGTGCCCTCTACGGCTGGCTGCTCACCGATGTTGACGAAGGTAGGGTAGAGCACCTTGCTGCCATCTGAGTGCAGACGGTCCTTGGTGAGGTTCTCCATCTTGCCCATATCCTTCACATCCACTCCGATGAACTCGTATTCGGTGGCGCTGTATGGCAGGGCGAAGCTCAGGGCATTGAGCGATACGAGACCCTTGCCCTTTACGGTGAGGGTGATGGTTTCACCTGCCTTGTACATCTTCTTGTCAGCTGCGAGACTGATGCTGCCCTCTACGGCTGGCACCTTCTTGCTGCTTACTCCGCTCTTGAGCTGGGTAGCCACCACGGAGATATCGTAGGCGTCGATGAGACCGTTGCCGTTGATATCGCCCTTGCTTACGTAGCCCTCGAAGTCCTTGTCGCCCCTGCGCAATCCGCAGTAGTTGAGGTAAGAGGTGAAGTCGTTCTCGTCGATGCGCCCGTCGTGGTTGATGTCGCCAGCCTTCTCCATCTTGCTGCCCGGAACCTTGAATACGTACATCTCGGCACCCGAACCCATTCCGCCTCGGGCTTCCTCTACGGTCATCCTGATGTACTGAGCCTCTGGGTTGCCCTGGAACTGGTATTCCTTCACGGCATTCTCGTTCTTCCAGTCGAAGCTTCCGGTCTCGGTCCAGTTGATGCCGTCGTTGCTGATGGCGAACTTACCCTTCTGGATCTGTCCGTTGGTTTCGCGCTCAGAAGCCGGGAGATAGTGAATCTTCTCGAGCTTGGCGATGCCGTTGAGGTTGAGGGTTACATCGAATGGCAGCACACCTTCCTTCTTGTAGTAGTCGGTATGCCAGAAGTTCTTCTCGTTGAAGTCGAACATCTTCGAAACCTCCAGGCCTTCCCAGTCCTTCATAGAGTTGGTGGCTGTGATGTTGCGGATGGCTTCATCGAGAGGGTCCTTGATGGTGTGCGCCTGAACGGTGGCCCATTCAGAAACACCGTCCTTGTTCACGGCTCTTACCTGCACCTCGTATTCGGTTTCCGGCTTCAGGTTCTCGATGGTGAACTCGTTGCTGCGGATGGTGGAATGAATCACGCCATCCACCTTTACCTCATAGTAGTCGGCGTTGGCCTGCTTGTTCCAGGTAGCCACCAGCTCGAATGCCTTGTTAGGGCTCTGGCTGTCCTTCATCGTTACCTGAGGAGCTGCGAGGGCACCGGTGGCGTGGAGCAGCACATCGGCATCATCCATCTGATAGCCATCCATGTGGAGCTCTACGTCGTTGGCAGTGATGTCGGTCTTCGCCAGTCGCACATAAACCATCGGATTCTTGCGGATATCCATCTTCTCGAAGTCGCTGCCCGGTGTGGCGAAGCGGTTGAGCTGTGGAGCCTCGTCGAAGAACCATGCATTTCCTGTTTTGCGGAGTTCATCGAGCGAATTCACCTGGGTCAGCTTCACGCTCTTTCCGCCAATCTTCGCCGCCAGCTTCTTAGGCATCTGGCTCAGATTGATGCGCAGCTCTGTAGCCTGGTTCTTCTCCTGACCCTGGAAGTGGCCCGTGGTCTTGCAGATATGTACGTTGAGACGGTCCTTCTGCAGGGAAGAGGTGATATGGGTGGTGGCGTGTTCGCCCAGGCGGTAAAGCTCGGTCTTGCCGTCGTCATCATAGAGGGCATAATGGGTTTCGCCGTATGGATAGAGTTCGAAGATGCGCTGGGTGTTGTCTATCTGCGATACGTTGTTGTTAGGATTTACCATTGGGATGATGGCGCCTCGCTTCACGAAGACAGGCAGTTTCCAGTAGGGAGCCTCAAACTCGTTGATGATTCTTCCACCTTTATATATATGTCCGCTGAAGTAATCCACCCATTCGCCCTGAGGCAGGTAGATGCCGTTGCGGATATCGTTGCCCTCCTTGTCCATTCGGGTTTCCTTGTAGATAGGAGCCACGAGGAACGACGGACCGCACATGAACTGATACTGCGTTGCCTTGCCCAGGGTATAAGGGTTGGCATCGTCGAGGAACATCGCTCTTACCAGCGGCTTGCCGGTTACAGCCTCGTGGGCTGCTGTGTAGATGTATGGCATCAGCTCTGACTTGAGCTTCAGATACCAGCGGTTGACGGAAGTAACCGGTTCGCCCAGGATATGAGGATACTTGGCATTGCTGCCCCAGCCATCCATGTTCAGACCCATCGCGGTGAAGGCCTTCCATTCGAATTCTCGCATGTTGACGATTGGATTCTTTCCGCCGAAGATACCGTCGTTGTCGCATGTGATGTTGGAGATACCCGAAAGTCCGGCTCCGATGAAGGTAGGGATGTGGAAGCGGATGTACTCCCAGTCGCCGCCGGTCTGATCGCCCGACCAGACGGATGCGTATCGCTGTGTACCAGCCCATCCATCGAGCGAGATGATGAACGGGCGGGCATTCTCGCCATAGTAAGGCATGATCTGAGCCACGTCAGCCACACCGTTCAATCCGAAGGAATAGCCGTCGCCTACCCAGGCCACATCGGTCTTGAGCACTCTTACGCCAGCGGTTCCCACCTCCTTCACGATGTCGCGCTGCAGGAGCGCCTCGATGCTGTCTTTAGGATGCAGGTCTGACTGGGTCCAGAGTCCGATCTCCACACCGTGCTTGCGGGCGTAATCACCGAATTTCTTCAGGTTCTGGATGTTGCCGTCCAGGGTAGTCTCCTGACCGTATCCAGCTCCGTATCCATCGTTTGGCAGGAACCATCCCAGCGGCATATCGTGCTTCACATATCGGTCGATTGCCGCACGTGCCGAGAACTGGTAGTTGTTCTTCTCGCCATTCAGTGATTCCTTGATTCCGGTCTTGTCGCTGGCACTCTCCTTATACGCCTTTCCATCCTCGAATACCATGGTTCGGCCCTTGTCGGCCTCCTTCCAGTAGTCGCGGTTGTAGGCATTGAGATGGCCCTCGTAGAAGCCGAACTTAGGGAGGAGTACAGGGTTGCCGGTGAGCTGGTAATAGCCATCGAGCAGATCGGTAGGCTTTTTGCCCACCATGAAGAAAACGTCTAAGTTCCTGGATTCGTGAGAGAGTTCTACCTTTCCGTTTTGGGTAGAACCGAAGTCGTAGAGACCTGGCTTGAAGGTGTACCACATGAAGCCGTAGCCAGCGGTTGACCAATAGAATGGGGCAGGGGACGCCACTCCGCCATCTACCCAGTTGTTGGTGTTGACGATTTCGATTTTCTCACCCTTGTGAGAGAATCTTCCGTTCTGTACGCCGCCACCGAAGAAATACTCATCCGGCTGTTCGCGCAGGCTGAGGATTACCTTTTCGGGGGTAAACTGTGCCGGAGCGCTTTGCTCTGCCACGGTCTTTCCGTCTTCGAGGTTGATGATCCTGAAGAGCTGGGTGGCCTTGTCGAAGATGACCTGTGCCTTGGTGGTAGAAAGGATGATGGAGTTGTCGTTCTCCTCTACCTTCACCTGTTTATGATTCAGGGCAGTGCGTGGATTATCCACCAGGATGCTCGCCTCAGGCTTTGCCTCGGGCGCTCTCATCACGCCATCGTTGTGATCTTCGAAGATACGGAAAACACTTTCGCCGTAGAAATCTACGGCGACACGTTGCTGGTTGGCGAAGACAATCTCCACCAGCGTAGGATTGATTCTGAGAATCTGGACATCTCCAGCCTTCGCGGTCTGGGCTGCCTTCTGGGCATCGGGAGCGGTCGGAAGCAGGGGAGATGATGCTGTGTTGGTTGTGTTGGCAACCATAGGCAAGGTTACTGCCATTGCCATCAGGTTGCCAACAGATAATTTCTTATAAATATTACTCATTGTCTTTTTGGGGTTATGGAGTTAAAGGAGATAAAGTGTTATGTAGTTAACTTCTTAAGTCCTTTAAGTCCTTTAACTACAGTTTTTCGATGAATGCCTTCATCTCTGCCTCGTGTTCCTTTGCCTTGAGGAAAAGATGCCACTGGTTCTGGGCTCTTACGAGGTTGTGCTCAGGATACTTGCACTTCCAGTAGTGGTCGCCGTTGAGGTAATCCCAGAGGAAGCGGACTGCCTGCATGTATGGGAAGAGCTCGGCTGCATGAGGAAGCAGGGAAATCTCCAATGGAGAAAGGAAGGCTGATGCTGACTCCACATAGCCGCGGGTGAATGATTCGAAGATGTCCATGCGGAAATCTATCTTCTCGAACTCCGGAGAATCCTCGGCGATGGTATTCGCTGCCGTGCGGAGGAAATCGCCGTAATCGCTCACGAAGAGTGATGGCATCACGGTATCGAGGTCGATGACACACAAAACGCGACCCTCTTCATCAAACATCATGTTGTTGACCTTGGTATCGCAGTGGCAGACATGCTTCTGCAATTTGCCCTCGCGGAAGAGGCGCTGGCAGAGACACATCTCGTCCATATAACTCTCGATTTCTGCGATGAAATCCTTTACGCCTTCTGCGCGTCCGGCACGGTCTTCCTTGACAGCCTGGCGGAGCTGGTCGCGGCGCAGTTCCATATTGTGGAAATCAGGGATGGTTTCGCCTAGGCGGTCGGTGATGTCGGTGAGCTGAGCCTCGAACTCTCCGAAGGTCTTTCCTGCGTAATAAGAACTTTCTGGGTTTACTGCCTCCTGGGTGATGGCACGAGGAATGAAGACGGAAATGCGCCAGTACTGCTGGTCTTCGTCTTTTACATAGGTCTTGCCGTTGCTCGCCTTGACGAAAGTGAGCACCTTGCGGTTAATGTCGTCAGCGCCCTGCTTTTCTAGCTGCTGGCGGATGTGGGTAGTTACTTCCTCGATATTGTGCTGCAAGAGATCTACATCGGTGAAGATAGAGTCGTTGATGCGCTGGAGAACATAGTCTGGTGCATCATCTTCTACTGTCGTCACCTTGTAGGTGTCATTGATGAGTCCATTACCGAGAGGCTTTACCTCATTTACAGTTCCGGTGATGTCGAACTGTGAGATGATAGGTTTGAGATCTTTCATTTTAGTTTGGTTTTAAATATATTTTTAAAGCTTTTGCCCTTACAGGGCGTAGTTTCTTATTGGATTTTTAACCCAGGGTGATACCCTGGGCTAGGAGCTTTTGCCCTTTCAGGGCGTTTATCTCAGGTCGATGACTTCTGCTCCTGGGAATTCCTTGCTGTTGAAGACGAAGGAATTGTTGGAAATGCCCTTTGCCTTGAAGCCGGAGATGTTGATGGTGCTCCAGGTAGAACCCTGGCGCATCTTTACCTGCGATGGCACGTGGGTGTTCTTGTTGATGGTGATATACATCTCTGCCACGGTGCGCTTCTGGTTGTTGGCAACGAGATGCACCTGATAGTTGCCGCCCACAGTCTTGAGGCTGCTCTTATATCCTGTCTTGTAGATGTGGATGAAGGTATAAGGATTCATCGACATCTGCTTGGCCTGGGTAGGGTTGCTCACGTTCACCTCGTTGGTCTTCTTCATATAAGTCCACTGCGTCTTGCCGTTATACCATACGATGGCTTCCGGTGTGCGCGCATTAAACTTGTTGCCCTTGATGGTGATGGTACCGCTTGCCGAGCCATACTTAGGACTAGACAGTTTGAAGTTGGCGGTAGCACCCTTCTTGTTGCCGATGACGGCAGCGGTCTTGTCGAGCACCTGCTGGGCGGTCTGCGCCATAGTGCCCAGGCTCATCATCGCTGCGAAAGCGATTGCTAAAATCTTTTTCATATCCTTACTGTTTATTGTATTAAAACTAAACCTAAAGCTTTTGCCCTTTCAGGGCGTATTGGTTCTTCGCTCATTGACCCAGGGTGTTGCCCTGGGCTAGGAGCTTTTGCCCTTTCAGGGCGTTTCTCTTACGAGTTCCTCAATTGCATCAGCAATGTATTGAGCTGGTTCTCATCCTGCAGGAGCACCTCTCTTGGCTTACTGCCCTGAGCGGCTCCTACGATGCCTGCTGCCTCCAGCTGATCCATCAGTCTGCCGGCACGGTTGTAGCCGATGCTGAAACGGCGCTGAATCATACTGGTGCTGCCCTGCTGCGAGAGAACGATGGCGTGGGCTGCCTCCTCGAAATATGGATCCAGGTTGCGGGTATCTACGCTGCCGTTGCCTCCTACGCCGCCATCTTCGCTGGCAGGTTCAGGGAGTTCCATTGGCTCGATAGGACCAGGCTGGTTGCAGATGTATTCGTTGATGCGTTCAATCTCTGGTGTATCTACGAAGGCGCACTGTACACGCACCGGTTCGTTGCCGTTGAGATAGAGCATATCACCACGACCGATGAGCTGGTTGGCTCCCGTTCTGTCGAGGATGGTCTTGGAGTCGATGGCCGAAGTAACCTTGAAGGCAATACGGCCCGGGAAGTTCGCCTTGATGTTACCGGTGATGATGCTGGTGGTAGGACGCTGGGTAGCGATGATCATGTGGATGCCCACGGCACGGGCCAGCTGGGCGATGCGGGCGATAGGAAGCTCTACCTCCTTGCCGGCTGTCATAATCAAATCTCCAAACTCATCGATAATTACCACGATGTATGGCATAAATTCGTGACCATCAGTCAGTTTCAGTCTGTGGTTCACGTATTTCTGATTATACTCCTTGATGTTTCTGGCTCCCGCCTTCTTCAGCAGGTCGTAGCGGCTGTCCATCAGCACACAGAGGCTGTTCAGCGTTCTCACCACCTTGGTTACATCGGTGATGATAGGTTCCTCCTCATCCGGAACGGCAGCCATAAACTTGTTGGTGATGCGTGAATATACGCTGAACTCCACCTTCTTAGGGTCGATGAGCACCAGCTTCAGCTCGTTAGGATGCTTCTTGTAGAGCAGGGAAGTGATGATGGCGTTCAGACCAACAGACTTACCCTGACCGGTAGCACCGGCAACGAGCAGGTGAGGAATCTTCGCCAGATCCACCATGAACACCTCGTTGGTGATGGTCTTGCCCAGTGCGATAGGCAGCTCCATCTTGGTTTCCTGGAACTTCTTGGAGTTCAGGATGCTCTCCATGCTCACGATGTTTGCCTTGGCATTAGGCACCTCGATACCGATGGTTCCCTTGCCAGGGATAGGAGCGATGATACGGATACCCAGGGCAGCGAGGCTCAGGGCGATATCATCCTCCAGGTTCTTGATCTTGGAGATGCGCACACCCTCGGCAGGCTGAATCTCGTAGAGAGTGATGGTAGGGCCCACGGTGGCACGGATGGTCTTGACCGGCAGCCAGCCGCCCAGTGCCAGCGTGGTCTGATAGCTGCCCGCTGCCCGGGTGCTGGCCACATTGCGGCTGCCGTGTCCGCGCAGCGGCTCCACCCAGCCAAAGCGGGGCAGTGCAAGGGGCTGCTCTGGCTCCAGATAGACTTCCTCCGGCAGGGCGCACCACAGCCAGCCCAGCGCCGCCACCGCGGCCACCAGCAGATAAACCCCTATCATCTTTATCCACCTGACAATGCTGTGCTTGGACATTTTACGGCCTCCCTGCGCATTTTTCGGGGTTAGTATGCGCAGACAAGCACGAAAAAACCGCACCCGCATCCAAAAATGGACACAGGTGCGGTTATGATTTTACAGGGACAGGCGCTTATGCGTCCTGCAGCTCGCCGCGGCTGGCGGCCTTGAGGTAGGCGAAGATGAACTCATCGATATCGCCATCCATCACGGCATCCACGTTGCCGGTCTCGTAGTTGGTGCGGTGATCCTTGACCATGGTGTAGGGCATGAACACATAGCTGCGGATTTGGTGGCCCCATGCGATCTCGTTCTGCACGCCCTTGATGTCGTCGATCTTATCCATATGCTGCTGCTTGGCGATCTGGTAGAGCTTAGCCTTCAGCATTTCCATAGCGTAGTCGCGGTTCTGGAACTGGCTGCGCTCTGTCTGGCAGTTGACCACGATGCCGGTGGGCTTGTGGATCAGACGGACAGCAGAGGAGGTCTTATTGATGTGCTGGCCGCCGGCACCAGAGGAGCGGTACACCTGCATCTCGATATCCTCGGGGCGGATGTTCACCTGAATGGTGTTGTCCAGCTCGGGCATGACCTCCAGAGAGGCAAAGCTGGTCTGGCGGCGGGCGTTGGCGTCAAAGGGAGAGACACGCACCAGACGGTGCACGCCGTTCTCGCTCTTGAGCAGACCGTAGGCGTTTGCGCCCTTGACCATCATGGAAGCGCTCTTCAGACCGGCCTCGTCGCCGTCCTGATAATCCAGCACCTCCACGGTCATGCCATGTGCCTGTGCCCACTTATTATACATACGATACAGCATCTCGGCCCAGTCCTGTGCCTCGGTGCCGCCGGTGCCTGCGTGGAAGGTAAGGATGGCGTTGCTGTGGTCGTACTCGCCGTTCAGCATGGTCATCAGCTGCAGTTCCTCCACAGCCTTGCCCACGGTGTTCACGGCCTCCTCGGCCTCGGGGATCATGGCGGGGTCGTACTCCTCGTCCAGCATCTCCAGCATGGTCTCAGCGTCATCGTACAGACCCTGCAGCTTTTCAAAGCGGTTCAGCTTGCCCTTCAGGTCGCCGACCTCGTCAAAGACCTTCTTGCTCAGTTCTGCATCATCATAAAATCCGGGGCGGGACATGGTGTGCTCCAGCTCCTGCACGCGCTTGCGGCTTGCTTCAATGGCCAGTGCTTCCTCCAGGTCCTTAACGGCCTTGGCGTGCTCGGCCAACTGCACTTTCAGTTCATCAGTCGTGATCATTCTCTAAGTTCCTCTCGTTCAAGGGTTTACATCATAACAATAATGTCCCCGGCAGGGTGCAAAACGCACGCGCAGCGCGCATTTTCTGCTCCGCCAAAAGACACAGTTTATACACAGATACTTCATTAGTATACCGAGAATCTGTGATAAAGTAAAGAGGAAAAATACTATCTTGCCGGATTTTTAAAGATTTTCACCTTTTCTTTTCATACCCGGGGGAGTATAATACCAGTATGATCGATTTCACAGGAGGATATCATGCCGAAATATTATGGCTGTCCCTGTGAGGGCTGCGGCAAGCCGCTGACCCTTCAGGACGACATCGTGGTCTGCCCGGACTGCGGTGCACCCTATCACCGCACCTGTTACGAGAAGATGGGTCTGTGCATCCACGCCCCTGCCCATGGCGCAGGCTATGAATGGAAGTTTCCTTATCAGGATGCGCAGCTGCGCACCTGTCCCACCTGCGGGGAGCGCACCCTGCGCAGCGAGAATGTCTGCCGCTGCTGCGGCGCTGCCCTGCCCCCTGAGAGTGCAGAACAGCCCAACGACCGTGCTGCCGCCAGCGCCGAGCAGAACCGGGATTTTGATTACAGCAGGATGTACCGGGACGAAATGTACCGTAATTTTACCGAGAAGGTCGTTGACCCGGTGCACCGCAATGTGCGCGCCGCCTTTGGCAAGGATGAACTGATCGACGGCGTCCCCTATCAGGACTGGGTGGATTTTATCGGCACAGCCGCGCCGGTCTACCTGAACGATTACAGCCAGATGCAGCTGCGTCACTCCAAGATCTCCATGAGTTTTTCAGCGCTGCTGTTCGGCCCGTTCTACTTTTTCTACCGCAAGGCGTGGAAGCCCGCCTTCGGCTTTCTGGCCGCAGAACTGCTGCTGTTCATCCCCACCTTAATTAGTATGATGCAGACCACCGGCAGCCCCCTGACCGCCGGGATCAGCGCCTCTACGCTGGTAGTGTTGAGCCGCGTCATGTCCCTTCTCAGTTTTGCACTGATGCTGGTGCGGGGGCTGTATGGCAAGTGGCTCTACCGCCGCAGCGCAGCGGCACGCATCCGCCGCATCCGTGCCGAGTTCCCGGACCCGGAGCAGCGCCGCGCCGTGCTGAACGCACAGGGCGGTGTCAGCTTTGCAGCCTGCATCGGAGCGTTCATCCTGCTGATGCTAGTAGGCAGCCTTTGCTCCATGCTGTTGGGGCCGGATCTGAACGCACTGGTAGGCACCTTTATCTGATAACGGTTCATGCAGGATGGGGATCCTGCTGAAAAGCGCGGTTCACCGTGCATAAAATGAGAACATGGGAGAATCATTATGAAAAAAGTCACCAAAGCCGTTATTCCGGCTGCGGGTCTTGGCACCCGCGTACTGCCCGCTACCAAGGCAATGCCCAAGGGAATGCTGCCCATCGTGGATAAGCCCGCCATCCAGTATCTGGTGGAGGAGGCCGTCCGCTCCGGTATTACCGATATCCTGATCATTCTGGGCCGCAACCAGAGCATTATTGAGGATCATTTTGACCGCAGCCCCGAACTGGAGGAAAAGCTGGCAAAGCCCGGCAAGGAAAAGATGCTGGAGGAGTGTCTGGGCATCGCCAATATGGCCAACATCCTGTTTGTGCGCCAGAAGGAGACGCTGGGTCTGGGTCACGCAGTCAACACCGCCAAGGCCTTTACCGGCGATGATCCCTTTGTGGTCATCTATGGCGATGACGTGATCTGGGGCGAGGATCCGGTCTGCGCCCAGCTGATCCGCGCCTACGAGGAGTTCGGCCGCCCGGTTGCCGGCGTGTCCGCTGTGCCTTGGGAGGACGTGAGCCGCTATTGCAGCTTAAAGACCACCCCTATCCACGACAACTACTTCTTTGTGGACGATATGATCGAGAAGCCCAAGAAGGGGCAGGAGTTCAGCAACTATTCCATTCTGGGCCGCGTGCTGCTGACCCCGGAGATCTACGAGATCCTTGCCCACACCAAGCCCGGTGCCGGTGGCGAGATCCAGCTGACCGATGCCATGGCAGAGTATGCCCGCACCCGCGGCGGCATGACTGCCGTGGAGTTCACCGGCAAGCACTACGATATGGGCAACAAGCTCAAGGTCGTGGAGGCGCAGGTGGAGCTGGCACTGCAGCATCCTGAGATCGGCGAGGAGTTCCGCGCCTACCTGAAGGAGTTCTGCAAGACGCTGTAAATTATATACTGCGTAAACAATAAAAACGGGGCTGTTGCACGAAACCATGTGCAGCAGCCCCATTTTTGCATATATTTTTACAGATGAAAAAAGGGTTCAGAAACGCCCGCAGGCGATTCTGAACCCTAAACATGAAAATCAAATTCCTGATTTAGTTTGCCTGACTGGGATGCGGCACAGGCGGACGCTTGGTGAACATGGCCTTGAGTGCCAGCGGGGTAGCCACGCTGGACACCACGATCAGCAGGATCACAGCGGTAAAGTAGACCGGGTCTACCACACCGATGGCCAAGCCCTTCTGTGCCACGATCAGTGCCACCTCGCCGCGGGTCATCATACCGACGCCGACCTTCAGGGAATCGTCCCAGTTGAAGCGGCAGATCTTTGCTGCCAGACCGCAGCCGATGATCTTGGTGATCAGTGCCACAACCACGAAGCAGACGCAGAAGAGTAAAATCTCCGGGGTCAGGCCGCTGATATCGGTCTTGAGGCCGATGGAGGCAAAGAAGATCGGCGCAAAGATAACGTAGTTGCTGATATCCACCCGGCGCTCTACATAGGGTGCGTCATCCATGGTGCACAGCACGATACCTGCAATGTAAGCGCCGGTGATATCGGCGATGCCGAAGTATTCCTCTGCGATGTAGGCCATGGCAAAGCAGAAGGCCATGCTCACGATGGTGATACGCTGGGTATGGGGGTTGCGCTGATCCAGCCATTTCATGGCGTAGTGTACCACAAGGCCAACGCCCAGTGCGGTGGCAAAGAACAGCAGAGTGTTGAACAGCACCTTGCCCAGACCCGTACCGGTGCCGCTGCTGGCGCCCAGCACACAGGTGAGCACCACGATGCCGATGACATCATCAATGACAGCGGCACTGACGATAGTCGTGCCCAAAAAGCTCTTCAGGTGCCCAAGTTCCTGCAAGGTCGCCACCGTGATGGACACACTGGTAGCGGTCATAATGGTGCCGATGAACAGCGCCCGGTAGAACTCCGGGCTGCCAACTGCGGCAAAGCCGTAGAACGCACCATATAATAAGGTGCCGCCCACCAGAGGCACAGCCACGCCAACGGTAGCGATCAGGGTGGCGATGGGGCCTGCCTTGATCAGCTCTTTCAGGTTGGTGCCGAGGCCGGTGGTGAACATGAGCATCACAACGCCGATCTCTGCGAAGATGGAGATGGAGTCGCTGATCTGCACCAGGTTCAGCACGCAGGGGCCGATCAGCAGACCGGCGATGATCTCGCCCACCACTTGGGGTGCCTTGAGTTTGCGGGCAATCAGGCCAAAAAACTTAGCCGCAATCAATATGATTGCAAGATCCCGGAAGAATAGATACATAATGATAGAACCTCCTTTTTCAGCACGGCATAGCTGATATGGCTTTTTGGTTCATACAGTGGTACTTGCCATCCGCCCAGTCTCCCCAGCCAAAAGGTGCCGGAGCCGTGTTCCCTTATGTTTTACCACTCTGTTCATATTTTTTCAAGAGCTTTGTCACAGAAATGTCAATTTTCATCTGTATGCACAAATGTCTTGCACAAACGGGGCGTTTGCGGGGCAGTTCATGCCATATTGTGGTTGCGGCAAAAAGGGCATGTGCTTGTACCCTCCTTTGGATTTCAGATCATTTTTACAAAAAACTTCTTCCATATGTTCTTTTTTCCT
>OGOX01001671.1_pt1 | contig 13898 bp, 15 predicted proteins | sample 1552761 | NCBI WGS metagenome assembly OGOX01 (sample SAMEA2580212, study PRJEB22360) | human gut metagenome | biome: human gut; feature: human-associated habitat; material: faeces | place: Denmark | collected 2008/2010
CCGGCGGCGCTTCCGGTACTTCAGGCGCACTCAATGCGGTCAAGGGGGCGACCAGAACCGCGCAATCCGGTTCCGGCAACTCCAGCCGGATTGCCGGGGAAATCGATGATGCCGCCAATTCCTCACCGGGGAAATAAATATGATGATTCATAGAAAATTCCAAGACTTAAACTCCGGGCATGGGGGTCGAAAACACACCCCATTCATCCCGAATCCTCATGTCCGGAGTCCTTTTTCGTCCCCGCAGCAGCAGGTCGGACAGGAACAGCGGCATGTGATCTATTGGAGTCTGCTGCACATCGCCACTGCTCTCTGCTTAATTGTCGGAATCTGTTACGCTCGGAAATATATGCTCATGCCGGATCGCGTTATCATCGTTGATGATGCGGGAAGCATCTATCGCGGAAGCAGCGGAAATGTCATCTGCAAGGAGAGTGCCGAAGATATTGCCCGCCGTTGCGCGTTCGCGTTTCTTGACCGGAGTTTTGAGCACGATCACTGGCCGCTTTGCGAAGCGCTCTTCGGACGTTCCGCGCAGAAATCGTTAAATGATCTGATCCGGAAGACCCGGAATGAATTCCTGGAACAGAAAATCCGACAGATTCCGGAGATAAGGAACGTGGAGCTGCTGCCGTTGAACACCTCGGGGCAGTGCCTCGCATTTGTTTCCGGGACGCTTTACAGATCGGGCGTCTATATGAAAATTCCGTATTCGCAGAAATTGGAATTTACTCTGGGGTTACGACTGATTCGTTCGCCGGAGGAGAAGACATTCCCCCTCCGGGTCTTGCGCATGACTTACGAGGAGAAATCCATCTGGGACGATAAAGCCGCGGACAGGACGGTGCAAAATGACATATAAAGACATCCATGAAATTTTGAAAAAAGCGTTTGTGATCTACGTCCCGTTATCGCTGCTGACGCCTGTTTTGATGTATCAGTGGCGGGATAACAACCGACTGATTCTGATGGATCGGGCGAACAGCTATCACATCACGGAATACACCGGAGAGCAGCAGCTGCGTCAACTCTATGAATATCAGGTGAAACAGGCGGTTTTTGCATTCCTGATGCGCAATCCGAACGGATTTGACAGCCGTGAGTTGCTTGATGCGATGTTCGTCGGCGCCGCAAAGCAGGAAGCGCAGAGGCAGTTCGCGTCTGAAGCGGAACAATTCAAACAGTATAAGATGCACCAGAAACCGGAAGTTCTCAACATCCGGATTCTGCGGGCGGATCGCCGCAGATCGTTTGCCAGGGTGAACGGGCAGTTGATCCGTTATTATGTCACCCAAAATCATGAACAGCGAACGTTCACGCTCGAATTTGAGCTGAATCTGGAGTTGCAGGCCAATTTCGATACCGCCAGCGGCGGCCGCTATCCGTTTGTTGTCACCAACCTGGAATATTCCCAGCAGGAACATAAGGAGTCTCAAAAGTGAAATTTCTATCGTCTCTTACTCTCGCACTTTTCGCAGCCTTTGCCGCGATGGCGAACGAACCGACCCCAGAGGAGATCCGGCAGCAGAATCAATATGTGGAATACCGGCTGATGCAGGGGGAGATCTATCGGATTTATGTCAAGATGAATGATGGCGTCACGACGATTCAATTCCCGTCAAAAATTACGGAGATCGCCGGAAAAAACATCAGCCTGGACGGCAAAGGCACCGATTTCCAGATCGCGGCTCAGCCGGGGTCGTACTATTTCAGTGTGTCTGCGTTGAAGCCGGGAGTTTCCACGACGCTGACCGTCACCTATAACCGCCGGCTTTATATTCTCTACCTGATCCAGTCTGACAAGGAGGCATACGCCTCGGTGGTGTTTGGAAAAAATTCCGGTTCCCGAAACTTTGCGGACAACGTGGTAAGCCGCACTCCGACGGTAACGCCAGCCAGACTGGTGTCTCTGATCGATATGGCGAAAAAGTTCGACGTCTTGAAAGATACCCATCCGGATTCTCTGGCGGGAGTGGAGCGGACACTTTTTCAGAATCGCTACCGTTGCGGAAAATATGACATCTGTCTGGATGAGGCGATCCGGTTCGACGAAGAGGATACAGTCATTTTCAAGCTCAGGCTGGTCAATCTGACGGAGGATGAGATCAAATATGACAAGCACTCGTTTTCCGCTCACGCGGGAGACGGCATCTATTACATGAGCGTTTCCGATGCCTCCGGAATCATGCCGCCGAAGTCGGAAACGTTCGCCTGGTTCGGGATTACATCGACTCCCCGCGGCGGACGCAACAATCTCAAAGCCGATAATGACTGGCTGATCGCGTTGACCACTCAGGAAATGCACATCGAAAATATCCAGTCCGTCAAGGACGAACTCCGGGAAAAAGAGCGCGCCGAAACCGAAGCGGCGGCGGCTCGGGCAAAACAGGCGCGCGATGCGGAAGTGAAGATCTTAACCGCGGAACGATTGATCCGTGAACTGAAGCAGCAGCAGGACGATTTTGCCCGGATGAAACGGCAATACGAAATCTCGTTCACGGAACTTCGGCGAAAACTCGATATGGAAAAGGAGAAGACCGAACGGAAATTCGCGGAAGCTGTCCGAAAGGAACATCAGGCCCGGCAAATGGCACGGCAGCTGCGGGAGGAATCCATTCGTGAAACGCGGGATGCTGCTGTTTCCGCGATCGAATCCATGCGGAAACAGACTCGGGATGAAATTCAGGCGCTCCGGCAGCGGACGGATAAAACCATCCGCCGGCTGAAGCCTGACTGTCACGGAGGAAAATGATTATGACCGGAACGGAACTTGTCAACATTCTCAAATCGCCGACCTCAAAGATCGTGATTTTCGGCACACTGCTGATTATCGGAACGCTGGTTCTGCTTCCGATTCTGACCCGGAATGATGATCCGGATTCCATTGTTCAGGAAACGGAACTCCGGCAGGAAGAAAAAGCGCCGCTGGACATTGACAGCAACATTCCCCGTTTTAAACTGGATCGTGATTCCGAATCCGCCGACACCTCTTCCGAGCCGCCTCCGGTCATCGGGGATCGAACCCGAACCCGGCGGGCTGCGTCTCCTCGGAAAGATGACGAATCCGCCGAAAAGACGAGCAGCAGACAACGGGAGGAACGTCTGGAACGGATTCCGCGCGAACGCGATCTCACCTCCCTGCTCGGAAAACGGGGAGACTCCCGGGAATCTTCGCGCACAAACGGGGTCCACACTCCCATATTTGTTCTCAGTGCCGCGCCGGGCGGTTCTGACGCCCCGGACGATACGTTTCTTTCATCCCGTTACGCCCCGTATGGCAGGCTGCTGGACTGTAAACTCGTGAACACGCTGGAATCCAATGTCGATGGTACGCCGTTGATTGCCATCGTCATCGAAGATCTCTGGTGGACCAATGCACAGGGAGAACGCACATTGATTATCCCCGCAGGAACCGAGGTTCACGGAAAAATGGGATCGTGTGTCCGCAATCGGATGATGAGCGACGGGAACTTCATCCTGGTCTGGCAGATCACTTCAGGACAGGTCGGCATGGAACTTCAGCTTCAGGGACGGGTTCTGGAGAAATCCAATCAGGCGGGCGACAAGAGCAAAGCCACCATCACCGACATGGCCGCCGGCATCCCCGGCCGGGTCATGGGCAATTCCAATTTGAATGAGATGCTCCAGTATACGATGGCCTTTGCCCGCGGTCTGTCCGAGGGATTCGAGACAACCAAGACCTTTGATAACGGCAGCACCATTATCACTGAAAATGACGGAACAACTCAAAACGCTCTCGCTAAGGCGTTTGAAAGCCTCTCCAATGTCGCGTTGGAGAATATCACCGATAAGATCTCCAAAGAATCCTATTATATCCGCGTTCCCGCCGGTACTGAGTTTTATCTCTACATCGAACAGGTTACCGATATTGAAAAAGCTGCCATTGCGGATACCATGCTGAATCGTCTCGAACAGGTCAAGCTCGCCCAGGAACAAAACAATTCCACGGATTCGTCGGTTGAACGAGCTTCCCAGCTCCACGATGCGCTGGGAAATGTTTTTCCCAGATCACTTCAAAAAGAATTGAAAGGAGTACGTTGAAATGAAATGGAATGTCGCTCTGGTTCTCGTCGGTTTTTCTGCCGTTGCTCTTGCCGGTTGCAGCTCGGCAAAACCGGAGAAGCCCGAACCGAGGGAGTACACCTCCGTCCCTCTTTATATGGCGGGGCAGGAAATCCCTGCGGATTCTCAGGAAAAGTATCTGACCAATGCTTCGATTAAGATGTACTCGGTCGGACGGCTGGTCGATCCCGGCTCCGGAACCATGCGCGAAGCCGGTACCGTCTACCGGATCGAAACCGCGCCCCAGTGGAATCTGATCCCGCAGTATGATGCGAATCCGGAGGCATTTGCGAGAATGAAACTGCAGGAGCAGTATGCGGATTCGATGCTCGGACAGATGAACCGCTCCCTCTCGGAAACCCGGGATGTCAAACATGGCCTTGATGCTGTTCAGAAGAACATGTCGGAAATCGAAGAAAAACATCTGATGCTGACTCAGGAAAATGTAACTCTCAAAACGGAACTTCAGAAACAGAAGGAGAACATGGTGAACCTCCTCGACGGAATCAGGAAAATGCAGAAATACATCGAATTGCTGGAGCTGCAGCTCAAAGATCGCAATACGATGGGAATCGGAGGGGAACGATGAAACCGCGGATCGGACTGTTTCTCATTGCGCTTGCCTTTGCTGCGAGCGGGGCTTTGCATTTGTGGGAATACCGGAAAATCCGGGAGTTCTCCGATACGTTGCGCATTCAGGCGGAAATCGAGTTCAAGCGTACTGCGTTGATGGTCGTCTATCAGCAGGTTCTTCAGGGCGTTGTGAAAGAAATTGAGGCGATGAAAGACGGCAGGATTGAAACGCAAAGTCAGGAACTCTCACGATTGCTCGATTCTCTTCCGGATGAAATCGCCCACCGGGAGGAGCTGCCATGAGACGGATGCTGATTTTCATTGCCGGAACCAAAGGTGGAGTGGGAAAATCCTTCGCCTCTGTGATGCTTGCCGGCGCGGCACTGGATCTCGGGCTTTCCCTGCGGATGTACGATACCGATAACGAGAACCGCACTCTCTCAACCCTGATGAAAACAAATTGCCGATTTCTCGATGAACATGAGACCTATCCGCTCGATGAGGTCGTCAACAGTCTTTATGAGTCATCTCCGGTTTCCGTCACCATTGTGGACATGAAAGCCGGAACCAGTCGTTCGACCCAGGAATGGTTTTTGTCGGTTCCGTGGGATGCTGTCCGGAAAATCGATGTGGATGTCTACGTGGCGGGATGCGTGACTTCCGATCCGGATTCCGTCAGGACGTTCGGACCCTGGCTCGATTATTTCCGCCGCATTGATTTTCCGGTTCATTTTCTGCTCATCAAAAATGCGAAGGAGGGTGATAACTTTTTCGTCTGCACTTCCCTGCTGGAGCCGGGAATGCGTGAAATGGCGTTGAATTACACGGCTTTTTTCATTTCGCCGATCGAACAGGAATATATCGGCAAACTCAACAACAATGATATTTGTCTGCGGGATTATCTGCATGGCAAGGGCCCGAAAGAACTCCTGCCGACCATTATGCAGAAATCACGGCTGCGGAATCATTATTATGCTATCACCGATCAGTTCGTCGATTTCTTTGTTTCAAAGATGGAATCTGGCGACATGAATGATTCACGCAAAAAAATTCATACAGCAGTACAGAAACGGATTGCACTCCGCGCGGGAATGCAGGCCGGGAAATCGGAACGGGAAACTGAAACAAACTGAGAAAGGAAACTGAAAATGGCAAGAATGAAACCGTTAATGACACCGGATCAACAAATTGCGTATCGGCAGGCCGTCGCACAGAAGGTAATTGATTCCATTCCTTACGAGAAATATTGTGCGATTACGCCTGAACAGGCGGCCGGACAGATCAAGGAGTGGGAGAAATCGAAAGCGGTCGATTTCACTCAGCCTCTGCCGAACCGCCGAACTGCCCCGGCACAGGAACGGGAGGCGCATTCCCGGGCGCCGGAGATGCCGAAAATGCCGGAACCGGAGGCCCCCGCCGGGAATGGATTGCGCACGCGATCCCAGCTCAATGAATTTTCCCGCCTGGTTAAAGACGGTCGGCTGACGCCGATTTCCCGCGAAAAGTGGGCTGCGATCTCTTCGAAAGAGATGGGGAAACTCATTTTCGTCGGGCAGCAGCGCGAAAAACGAGGCGAATTTGCTCCCGCTCGGGAGTCTCGGGAACCGGAAAAAGAACAGGGCAACCGCACTCCGCAAAAAGCCGGTCCCGCAAAAGCGCCCCGGAATCAATCGCCACGTCCGCGTTCCCGGGGAAATGACCTGGATATGTGAGTGATCTCCGGGAGTAAGACAGCATGGCTGAATCATCTGATTTCAATTTGATCCTGACGGATTTTCTGAAATATGTACCGGAGCCCAAACGGCATGATTACGAGTTGATGCTCCGTCGTTGCAACTTCAGCGATCCGGCCGATCCGATGTTTCCCGTCATGCTGTTTCTGCTCTTCTTTCAAGACAATCTTGCCGACAGAATGGAGGAATTGACGGAAGAGGTCACGCGGCGGGAAAACGAATCTCCCGCCGCACAAATTCCGGTGGTTGTTCCGGAGCGGAAATCCGGCTGGAAAATCGGAATCACCGTCCTGCTGGCGGTTCAGCTGCTTCTGATTGCTTTCGGCGTTTTCTGCCTGATAACCAGGGAGCTTCCGTCGCAGATAAAAAGCGATTCCGCCATTTCGCATTCCTGCGAAATCAGGAGAATCAACCGCTACTGGGATGAGAAGCTGCAATATGCGCGGAAAGGAGATTTTTGCATGAACCGACTTGATCTGATTCCGGGCTCGGAATCAGCGGGAGTTCCGGGGCTGATCTTTCTTCTCTTCTCCGGCTTGACGGCGTGTCTGATCATCTGGCTTGTCTTGACCATCCGCAGTCTGCGCAACTGCGAAAAAAGATTGGAGGAAGCGAGCGGACGGCTGCATCGCAACTTGACGCAGCAGAAGAGAACGGAGGAACTCATGGCATTTCTGAACAGCCCGATGCCTTCGGTTCCGCCGAATACGCAGCTTCCTGCCGTCCCGTCTCCGGAGTCTACTCCGCCGCCCGTCGCCGATGACACGGCATGGAATGAAAAAGATACAAAAGTGGAACCTGTCCCGGAGTCTCCGGCACAGGACTGAACGAAAGAAAGGTAAATTTCATATGAATCTCATAAATCAACTTTCCGAGGAACAGCTCATGGGGGTGTTTCTGGTGATTTTCGTCATTTTTCTGATCTTAATGCTGATTCAGATCGTCTGGATGGCGACGATGATTTACAAACTGCGCGACAGCGGGAAGCAACTGGATGATGCCACCGGTCGTCTGCGGGAAGAACTCGCCCGCCGGTGGAGCTCGGACGAGTTTGCGCAACTGCTGAATGGCCCGGTTGTTCCGATCCTTCCCGAAATACCAATTCCGGATCTGTCGCCGGAAGCCTGGATGGCCGAAGCTCCTCCGGTGGCTGATGCCGCGGCATGGGAGTCTGATCGGGAAACTCCGGACGAGACCGGCAAAAAATGATGCGTGATCGGGAATGAAGGTGAATCATGTCGTTTATGACCGAAGAACAGGTGAAACTCCTGCATAAATTGCAGATGGTGGGGCTTCCCGCGTTCAAAAATATCAATCCGTTGACCATTCAGGAGGAAGAGGCGCGCGATCTGTTCCGCATGAATCTTCCGCCGCTGGAATGGATCAATGCCGTGGCGGAAAATGAAAAACACGAATTCATTGAAAAACGCTTTCTCGGGGTCTCGGAAAACAACTGCCGCGAACAGATGAAAGAGTGGCTGGAACAGGAAAATCTGACCTTGTTTCAGCAGCCTAATCCGCAATTCGGCGCCGGGGAAATATGGAACGAATATTTTTCGCAACCGCTCAAATCAGTTAATTTCAAGGCGCTGACGGATCTTTTTTCCCGCTGGGAGATTCCGGTCGCGGCTATCCCGATTCCGCACGATGAGCAGGAGATCATCCGGCAGAAATCTCCCGTGGCCGAACAGAACATTTATCGCCGCCTGGATGCGGATGAACTCCGTCAGGAACTTCAAAATCTGCGAGCGGGAAGTGGTTCCGAAGACATCCAGTTCGGCTTCGCTCCCGGTGATATTAACGTTTTTGAAGAAGATACCACTTTTTATACTTTTCTTTCCCCTTTGAAGGCTCCAACGCAAGCGGAGTGGGAACAACTCGCCGCCGGACGCCAAGTCGAAGAACTTTCCGGTCAAATACAGCTGGACACCGTTTCGTCCGATGTCGAACGGAAACCTTATTATGCTCTTCTGTCGCCGGAGGAGTTGCAGACGGAAATCGAATATTTCCAAGCGAACGGCGAATTTCGCAATGGAATTGAAATCGGTTATGCGTCAGGCGGCAACCTGAAAACGGAAAAGTCCGTCGAACCGTTCGTTACGGAACTTTCCGACGAGGAACTGGATCAGCTGGAAGCCGGAACTTTGGCGGATTTGAGCAAACTGCGCGGTCAGAATCTGCTCGGTTTCTCCAGGGCTCAGGAGATTCCGGTGTTCCGACGGTTGACTTCCGAGGAACTGCAGACAGAACTCAAATCGTTTGCCGAAACCGGACACTTTTCCAATTCGGCGATCTCCATCGGGCATATTCCGGAACGAGAAACCCACAAGAAAGAGTTTCATCGCCCGCTGGTTCCATTATCCAATCAGGATCTGACCGATCTCGCCGCGGGAAAGACGATCCGCAATCAGGACATCCTGCTTGCGCAAAGATTGATCTGTCGGACGCCGCAGATTCCCGGTACTCCGGTTTACGAAATGAAATTCTCCGCTCTCGAATTGGCCTTTGATGACTGCCCGCAAAAACGCCTGGATATTTACGCCCGGCATCAACGGCTGCTTGATGAACGGGAGCGTAACAAGATCACGCCGGAATTGCGGGCTCAGATCAAGGCTTTGCAGGAATCCGGCAAGGGGCCGAAAATCGACCGGGAAAGTTATCTCGCCTTTACGCGCAAGGACGCGGAAACCTACATCCGGGATCATGAACACAATCCGGAAAACACGTTTGCTCCGACCGTATACCCCAGGCGGGCGGTGCCGAAAAATGAAGCATTCCCGCAGTTCAGGAAATCCAATTTGTTTTCGCAGCCGCAGGCTGATTATCTGCAACGTTCCATTCTCCGTGATCTGGCGGCGGAAGGTCATATCGGCTCCCCGGAAACGACGGAAGAATTTCTCCAGAAGCTCGAATTCATCACCGAAACTCAGGCGAAGGAGCTGATTCAGCCGCACCTCGGCGATGCCGCGGGAGCCGGGCTCATGAATCAATGCCGCGCCTATATCGAAAGCGGAAAGATTTTCAATGACAGGGAAATCAGGACGATTTCCGATGTGCAGAGACTTTATCAGACGAATCGCGGGTTGGATTTCGACAAAAAAGCCGCCCTGAAAGATCTGATTGACGGCGGCTATATCCAATCATCCGACGCTCTGGCAAAAATCAAATATACAACCGACAGTCAGGATGACGCTCTGATCGCGAAATATGGGGATGCGAAAATCGGCCGGAATCTGCGCGCCCGCATCAATGATTTGATCGATGACGCGAAAATCGGACAGATCGCCGATGAAGATTTTCAGCAGATGAGCATCGCAAAAGGTATGCGGATCATCGCCGCTAACGCCGAAATTGAACACTTCAAACATCCGATGGCAACACCGGGCCAAATCGAACTGCTTCGGAAAATGGAACTGCGGGAACAAATCGACCTGCATAAAATCGACCTTTCCAAACTGCGCTTTCGCACTGCGGATCAGTGGATCAAACAAAATATCAAGAATCCGCCACGCCCCCGGAACAATGCCGACAGCCCGGCAACGCCGCGGCAGCGGAGCGTTTTGAGCGCGTTGGTCAGAGATAAGAGAATCGACTCCATTCCTTATCCCGTGTGGCGGAATTTGACCGTCCGCCAGGCTTCGGAAATGATTTCCCGAGTTCAACCTTCGGTCTGGGAGAAAAACATGGCGCGGGAGAATGTTTCTCCCGGCGATAAGACACCTCATTCAAAGGGCGGCTGGGAACGTTGATTCGGGAGATTTCATGATGAAGATGAGTCCGATGCAGAAATATGCCATGCGATTACTGATTGCCGGAGGCCGGATTCGGGTCCCGGATCAAAATTCCTGGGCGACGATGACGGCCGATCGCGCGGATGAACAGTTGCGACGCCTGGGCGGAATGGAAGCCGTTTTGCAGAAAACGGTTCTACCGCGGCGCTCTTCTCCGGGACGCAAATCACGAAGTTCGGATTCCTCTCCCGCTCCATTTTCGACTCCGAAAAAAACCGATTTTGAAATTTGAGAATCTTTATGCCAAAAAACAAAAGCATCCTCGATGAAGTCATTCTGAATATCGAAGGCAATCTGTGGACGGTTCGTGACGCCTGTACCGGGTGTATTGTATTCGGCATGACGGGTTCCGGCAAGAGTTCCGGACCGCTGTACAAGATCGCGCACAAGTTTCTGACTCTCGGTTACGGCGGCGTTGTATTCTGCGCCAACCCGGACGAAGCCGACACCTGGCGAAAATACGCTGCCAAAGCCCATCTCAACGACGATCCGCACCAACCGGACAGATCCGGCGATCTCCTCTTTTTAAGTCAACTCACATTCAACTATCTCGACAGTGAAGCGAAACGGGCCGGACGCGGTGGCGGCCAGGTCGAAAATCTGGTCAATTTATATCTGGAAATCGTCAATATGGGAAAGGATAAACGCAGTTCCGGCGGCGGCAATGAGGAATACTGGAACAATGCCGTCAAGCAGCTGCTGCGCAATTCCATCACGGTTCTGCAGATGGCCCGTGAACCGATCAACATCGAAAACATCCATGAAATCATTGTCTCCGCACCGTCGGCCTCCTCCGAAACAATGGAAGAGAAAGGGTATTGTTCCAGTTTGCTTGACGTGGTGATTCCGAGGGAGCTTTGCGGTACTCCGGAGTATCAGATCGCTTATACGTTTTTCTACGATGAATTTGCCCAGCTCGATGAACGTACACGTTCCAACACGATTTCCTCCTTCTCCGTCGCTGCCGACTCCATGCAGCGCGGTGAGCTTGCACGCTGTTTTTCTGCGGAACACTCGACGCTTCAACTCGAAGATCTTTATCGCAAGGGAAAAATCCTGATCGTCGATTATGATGTCAAGTCCTGGGGACGGATCGGCCAATATGCCGCCGGTATCATCAAATACTGTTTTGAGTCCATGATTGAGCGCAGGGAAGATATTGCCGACGACAATGCCCCGCCGGTTTTTCTCTGGGCGGACGAGTGTCAATTTTTCAGCCTCGAATACGATCAGAAGTTTCAAACTACCGCCCGTTCCAGCCGGACGCTGACAATGTATGCCACTCAAAACCTCGGGAATCTATATGACGGTTACGGAAAAGAAAAAGCGAACTCTCTCCTGGGGAATCTGGGGACGAAATTCTTTTGTCAGAACGGCGAATTTGAAACTAACGAGTGGGCGAGCAAAAGCATCGGGCAGGAAATCATCATCCGCCAGTCGAAGACTTACGGAGACTCCAAATCGTCTTCGATGAAAGGCGATGACAACAAGTCTCTCTCCTATTCGGAAGGTTATAACGAACAGAAAGACTATCGCGTCGACCCGGCCGATTTCTCCACGCTTCAGACCGGTGGCCCGCGCGGTCAATGCAAGGTCGGATTCATCTTCTGGCAATCGGGCAGAGTTCTGAATAACGGCAACGTTTTTGTCCGTTCCACCATCGAACAGGAGTGCCGCCGGGTCTGCGGAGCAAAACTTGTGCGCCATTGCCCCAAAGTTCCGACCATCGGCAAAGGGGAGTATATCGGCGAATACCGGATTCTGCTGCCTGGCGATTATTTCTGTTTCATCACGTTCCTGCTGTCGCTGGCATTCCCGCTCACGGGATTCTTCCTCGTTTTTACGAACCGCGATTTCCTCATCGGCTATTTCAACGACGTTTTTTACTGTTGTGCCAGCACCCTCTGCTTTTATATGTGGAGCGTGGTTCTGGATATTTTCTGCGCCTGCCTGAGCCGGACTCCGGCGATTCTCAAGGCTCTGTTTTCCGGCAGACCTCGCAGGGAGCAGAAGTATCTGAAAGCCGTCATCTGGCAGGATGCCGTTCTCGGCTATTATGCGATCTGCATCGGCATGACGCTTTGGTTTCAATACCATCTTTTCGACTTCAAACAGCTGGGGATCGTACTGGCATGGTGGATCGCGCTCTGCATGTTTTTCCGCTTCCTGCGTTCGTCCGGCAGACAACCCATCAAATCATGAAAGGTTTAATATGTTCAAATCGACAAAAGAGGCTCTGCTGTTTCTGGATGGTCTCAAGCCGTATCTGAAATCACGGATCATCGGGCAGGATCATGTGATCGACGCCATTTCGGAGAAGCTCCGGTACTGGTATCTGGGAATCAATCAGCCGAACCGCCCGACCGTTTTCTTCTTCCTCGGACCGACCGGTACCGGTAAAACTGAGATCATCAGGGAGACAATTCATTATCTTTACGGTGATGACAGTGACAAGTTGCTTCGGCTGGATATGTCCGAATTCGGTGAAACGGCCGGTTCCGATGTCGGCAAAAAATTGATCGGGTATACTGAAAAAGAACCCGGACGGCTTTATGATTTTCTGGAAAAGAACACGGAAGGCGCCATCCTTTATGATGAGTTTGAAAAGGCACACAAGGATATGGCAAAATACATGCTCCAGCAGATCGATGCCGGACGGGTCACTCTATGGAACAACAAAACCTACGACATTTCCCGTTTCCTGCTTTTTTTCACCTCGAATGTCGGGGCGGAAATCTTTCAGGGGAATACCCATCTTTCTATGGCGCGCAAGACGGAAGCGGCATGTCAGCGGCTCGTTATGATGTTCAATTCTCCGGAATTCGTTGCCCGGTTCGGAAAGTTCGGATACGGTATTTTCGCCTTCAACAGCCTCAAGCCGGATCACCTGCGGCTGATTACCCGCAAATTCATCGACGACAAACTCCAATATTTCCGAACGATCCGGGAAATGCTGCAGGATCGGCCCGGGTTCTTTCTGCCGAAAAATATGAACGTCCTCGGCTACTCCCCCCAAGTCGTGGATTTTGCCCTTTTGCAGACCAACACTACCAAGAACGGTGCCCGCGAAATTCGTGATATTGTCGAACGTATGCTCAATCAGGCTTATGATCTGGCTCTAACCCGGGATCCTTCCGGAAAAAACATGACCGGTTATCTCAACGTTGCCTCGGTCATGAAACATGAAATCCCCTGCGAAGCAGTTGTCCTGCAATATGAATGCCCCGCAAACTGCATTCGCATCAAACAGAATTGATGAGGTGATCATGGTGAAAATCGTTGAACGCATCACCTATCGGGATGATGAGACTCTGGAGAATACCGATAGAAAAATCGAGATTTCCGGAAAGATCGTCGGCAGTCAGATGACAGCCGGGGTTCTGAAGATCATGGGATGGCATCTTGTTATGCTCGATCCAGAACATCATACCAGTATTCAAATTGATGGAGATCAGGAAAGCGAATTGCAGGAATTGAAGAGGCTGCTGGAAAAAACTGTCGTAAAAATATCCATTCAGGTGAAACTGAATCTGCCTGCGGAATAAGACGTTTTTCTGTCAGAAATCAGATATATAAAATATTCGATTACTTTCCGTGATATATGATTGAAACATCGGAATATGATAGTATATTTGAGGTAATTTCAAAAGTTTTTAATTCGGCGGGATGAAAAAAGAGGCAGAAGGTTCATCTTAACTCTGGGACTATCAAACCTGGA
>OGOX01001676.1_pt1 | contig 13859 bp, 17 predicted proteins | sample 1552761 | NCBI WGS metagenome assembly OGOX01 (sample SAMEA2580212, study PRJEB22360) | human gut metagenome | biome: human gut; feature: human-associated habitat; material: faeces | place: Denmark | collected 2008/2010
GGGCTTCCAGTTCCTTTATTCTTCTGCCGGCAGCCAATGCAACTATCTCAATGTCGTTATTCCTGCGGACAACGTCAAGTGTCTGTGTTCCTATTGACCCTGTAGATCCAAGTACCGAAATCTTTTTCACTTCTGTCTCCAATCCGTCATCTGACTATAAAATACAGCACCCAGTATACTATAGGTGCGGTAAATATCACACTGTCATATCTGTCAAGTATTCCGCCGTGTCCCGGTATAAGCCTGCCGTAATCCTTAATATCTTTATTGCGCTTTATTGCTGATGCCGCAAGGTCTCCGAATATCGAGATTGTAGCGCCTATTGCCGATGCAGCCGTGAACGCTGCCATGTAATCGGCTCCCGTAAGATATTTAACAAGTACTCCGAATAATGCCCCGAGCACTGCAGCTCCTGCGATACCGCCAACCGCTCCCTCATAGGACTTCTTAGGTGACAGCTTCGGTGTCATCTTATGCTTTCCGAATGCAACTCCGGCAAGGTAAGCAAATGAATCACTGCCCCATGAGCATATGAATATAAGCCATGCAAGATACTCTCCGTCAGGGAGCTTACGTGTAAGATATATATATGAAATCATAACCGCAACATATATAACGCCAAAATATCCCTTTGCAATATCTTCAATTGTGTACTTTGGAAATGTTGCAACATATGCAATCATCATTGCTATTGCCGTTGCAGTAAGCACAAGTATTCCAAAGCATTCGTCCGTCATGAGCAAAGATACATAATAAGCCGTTGCTCCTACATAGCCTATAATCCCCGGAAGCTTTTTATTGATACCGAGTACACGATAATATTCCATCATTCCCACAAGTGAGATGAATATACATATTCCATACAGATACCATCCTCCGATTATAAGCGAAGAGCCTGTAATCAGCAGAAGTACTATCCCACTCAAAATTCTAACTAACATATTATATATGCAGACATAATGCAGTTATACACTTATGCCTGCTCCTCCTTTACACCGCCAAATCTTCTCTCACGCTTATTATATTTTTCAATAGCCTTTATCATTTCTTTTTCATTAAAATCAGGCCATAATACCGATGTAAAGTAAAACTCTGTATACGCAAGCTGCCATGGAAGGAAATTAGACAGTCTTTCTTCCCCACTTGTCCTTATAAGCAGATCAGGATCGGGAAGCTCCCGTGTATCAAGGTGCTGTGCAATCATCTGCTCGGTAATGTCATCCGGCTTAACTTTTCCTGCGGCTACCTCGTCAGCAATTGACTTAACTGCCCTTCTTATCTCATCTCTTCCGCCATAATTAATTGCAATTGTAAAATTAAGTCCTGTATTATTCTTTGTCTTCTCTTCAAGGTTATGGATACTGTCAAGAATATCCTGACTCAATCCGTCAGGTCTTCCTATTACCCTGCATCGTACATTATTCTTCATTGACTTGGCAACACAGTCCACAAGATATGTCCTTAATATCTTCATCAATGTATCCACTTCATCCTTAGAACGGTTCCAGTTCTCTGTCGAGAATGCATATACAGTAAAATACTTTACGCCCATATCATCAACCACATGAAGCATGTCCTCAACAACCTTGCTTCCCTGATAATGTCCATATGTGCGCGGCATAAGTCTCTTTTTAGCCCATCTTCCGTTGCCGTCAATTATTACTGCCACATGTCCTGGCACACGCAGTCCGAGCTTCTCGTTAAATGTATCCAAATGTTCTCCTCCATACCAATATGTAACGCAATATGTAACGATACGAGGTCCGGGCGGACCTCGTATCATCATATCTCATGACAGTATTACTTATACTGTCATAACTTCCTTTATCTTATCATCCACGCACTTATCAACCTCAGTTATATACTTATCTGTAATCTTCTGAATGCTGTCCTCTGCGTCCTTTAACTCATCCTCTGAAATCTCATTGGCCTTATTCTGCTTCTTAAATACATCGTTAGCGTCTCTTCTTACATTGCGGATTGCTACTTTGGCATTCTCGCCCTTCTTCTTAACATCCTTGGAAAGTTCCTTACGTCTGTCCTCTGTAAGTTCAGGAAATACAAGTCTGATTACCTTACCATCATTATTAGGTGTAAGTCCAAGATCAGATACAATTATAGCCTTCTCAATCTCCTTAATAAGGCTTGCATCCCATGGCTGAATCTGTATAATTCTTGCCTCAGGTACTGATATATTGGCTACCTGCTGAAGCGGAGTCGGTGTATTATAATAATCCACACGAATCTTATCAAGGATATGTGGGTTGGCTCTTCCCGCACGGATTGTCTTATAATCCTCAAGTAATGCCTCAACTGACTTCTTCATCTTCTCTTCATATATTGCTATATCGCTCATCTTAATTCTCCTGTCTTTTTATTATTATAATTGCAGATTAATTCCGGTACCACTTTAATTCTACACTGTAACCATAGTTCCGTTGAACTTGCCGCTCATTGCGTCAACAATGCTGTTCTTCTCGTTAAGTCCGAATACCATAAGCGGAATCCTGTTCTCCATGCACATTACCGAAGCTGTCATATCTATTACACCAAGCTTCTTATCAACAACTTCCTGTATTGATATGCTGTCATACTTCTTAGCTGCCGGATTGGTCTTAGGATCACTGTCATAGACGCCATCAATAGCCTTAGCAAGAAGGATTGCATCTGCATCCATCTCTATCGCTCTGAGCGCGACACCTGTATCTGTTGAGAAGTAAGGGTGTCCCGTTCCGCCGGCAAAGAATACTACCATTCCTTTTGAAAAATACTTATTAGCTCTGTCCTTTGAAAAAAGCTTTGTGATACCCCCGCACTCAAAAGGTGTGAGCACATTATTCCTGTAGATCTGAATATCTCAGATACATATATGCAGTTCATGATTGTTGCAAGCATTCCAATCTGGTCTGCTTTCGTTCTATCAATTGAGTCATTAGAACGTCCTCTCCAGTAATTACCGCCACCGATGACGATTCCAACCTGAATTCCCTTATCAGTTATCTCCTTTACCTGTCTTGCAATATCTTCAATCATTGCATCATCATATCCGGACTTCTGATTGCCTGTAAGCGCCTCTCCGCTAAGTTTAAGGATTACTCTTTTTAAATCTTTCATGTTCTCTTTCTCTCCATTGAAAGTTATTTTGCATCACTTATTCTGTGATGAACAGGGGTTGTCCCCTCTGTTATTGGCAGTACATTCTTACCGGTATCGCTCATATACTTAAGGATTGAATCAAGCGCATCAACAGTTGTAGTCTTCTTATTGGTATCATGCATAAGCACAACTGATGACTGCTTGCCTTCTACACCTCTTATTACGTTATCTGCAATTGTCGATGAACTGACATATGCTCTATCCGTATCTCCTGATGCGACATTCCAGTCATAATATATTATTCCCTGAGAATCGAGATATTCTATACACTCGCTCATAGGGACACTGCTTACCGTATTACTTGAGCCACCCGGGAATCTGTAATATACAGGCGTAACCCCCGTCACACTCTTCAGGTAACTTCTCAGTTGATTAACATCCTCCGTGTATGCATCATACGAGCTGTAAATCTGTGAATATACATGTGAAGCTGAATGCATCGCAAGTGTATGCCCTTCGTTAACAATTCTTTTATAACGTTCAACTGACTTCTCGTCTTCTTTCATTACAACGAAAAATGTTGCCTTTACTCCATATTCTCCCAGCTTATCAAGAATTGCATCCGTATTATCTGACGGTCCGTCATCAAACGTCAGATACACTCTTGCGCCATGGTATCTGTCTTCATCCCTGACAATATCCGATGGTCTGCTGTACTTTATATCTGATGCATCCTTAAGCGCCTGTGTATCATCGCTCTCATTATACAATGCACCATCCATTCCATCATCATCGTCCTCAGCCTGCCCTGCTACGCTGCCCTGTCTTCCCGCTGCAGCCAGCTCATCAATCCGGCTCTGCATCTTATTCATTCTGTCAAACAGGATAACACACAGGACCGATGGCAGAATAATAAATACCACTGCTATTGCCATGATGAACTTCTGGAGCCTGCTGTATTTTCTATGATATACTACATAACCAACTCTGTTATCCATTATAAGCTCATCCTCTTCGTAAAGTATACCTTGATAAGTATATCACAAACAGCCCGATTATAGAAGATAAATTTGTCAAAATTTGAATCAAAAATCATGGACAATATTATTCCGGACAATAATATAAAAAGCTCTGAACCACTCCATATAATGAAATGATCCAAAGCTTTTCATTCATTCGATATTATTCCGTCTGATATATTAACTGATAAATCTTACAGACCTGCCTGTGCTGCAACTTCTGCTGCGAAGTCATCAACCTTCTTCTCAATACCTTCGCCTGTCTCAAAACGAACGAAGCCCTTGAGCTTGAAGTCAGCACCAACTTTCTTAGCAACCTGTGCAAGATAAGCTGCTACTGACTGCTTTCCATCCTCAGCCTTAACATATACCTGATCCATAAGGCAGATTTCCTTAAGCTGCTTAGAAACACGTCCTTCTACTAAGCCGTGGAAAATCTTATCTGATGTGATTGCATCTCTGTCAGCTAATGCAAGCTGAGCTAACTGTTCTGCAGCTTCCTTTGAGAGGAAGTTGAACAGGTACTGCATATTGCTCTTCTTCTCGTTGTAAATAGCGATATCCTCATCGCTCCAAACCTTATCTGTAACAGCCTTCTCGATTAACTTGTTAAGAATTGGCTTTGGAAGAGTTGCAGGATCATTAAGTGCGCTCTCCTGAATAATCTCTCTTAACTTAGCAAGCTCAGCATCTGACATGTCATCTCTGCTGATGTACTGTGGATTCATAGCTGCAATCTGCATTGCTACATTAGTAAGTGCTTCCTGAACCGCATCTCCTGAAGCACCGTCAGCTGCAACAATAACGCCGATTCTTCCGCCGCCATGTGTATATGAAGCTACGCAGTCACCTGAAATCTTAGCAAATCTTCTGATAGAAAGCTTCTCGCCGATTGTAAGAGTCTTCTCCTCAAGCTCTGACTTAAGACCAAGAATATCACATACATCCTCGCCGTCTCCTGCCTTCTCTACTGATGACTTAAGTGCTGTATCTGCAACGAACTGAACAAATTCCTGGAAGATAGCATTCTTAGCAACAAAGTCTGTCTCAGAGTTAACCTCTGCTACAACTGCTGTGTTACCTTCTGATGCAACTCTTGTAAGACCTTCTGCTGCGATTCTTCCGGCCTTCTTCTCTACCTTTGCTGCTCCGCTCTTTCTAAGAACATCAACAGCTGCTTCCATATCTCCATCTGCCTCTGTAAGAGCCTTCTTACACTCCATCATACCTGCGCCAGTAGACTCTCTAAGTTCCTTAACCATTGCTGCTGTAATTGCTGCCATTGCTCTGATTACCTCCGTAATATTAAATAATTGCGTTATAACAAATAGTGCCCCAACCTGAATTCTCAGGCTGAAGCACCTTTCTAATCATAAATCAGCCTATTCTGTTAATTAAGCCTCTGTTGTCTCTTCTGCTGCATCTTCTGCAACCGGAGCTTCCTCAGCGCCCTGATTAGCCTCAATAACTGCATCAGCCATCTTAGATACGATAAGCTTTACAGCTCTGATTGCATCATCATTACCTGGGATTACATAATCAAGCTCATCCGGATCACAGTTTGTATCAACGATACCGATAAGCGGAATACCAAGTGCATGTGCTTCCTGAATACAAATTCTTTCCTTCTTAGGATCAACAACAAAGATAGCATCCGGGAGCTTCTTCATCTCCTTGATACCGCCAAGATTCTTCTGAAGCTTCTCCAGTTCCTTCTCAAGAAGAGCAACTTCCTTCTTAGGAAGAACGTCAAATGTTCCATCTTCCTTCATTGTCTCAATCTCGTGAAGCTTAGCAATTCTCTTCTGGATTGTTGTGAAGTTTGTAAGCATACCACCAAGCCATCTCTCGTTAACATAGAACATGCCGCAACGCTGTGCCTCTGTAGCGATAGCATCCTGTGCCTGCTTCTTAGTACCAACGAAAAGGATTGTGCCACCCTCAGCAGCGATATCTGATACTGCCTTGTAAGCCTCGTCAACCTTTCCTACTGACTTCTGAAGGTCGATGATGTGGATTCCGTTACGATGTGTGTAGATGTACTGCTGCATCTTAGGATTCCATCTTCTTGTCTGATGTCCAAAATGAACACCTGCCTCCAGTAACTGCTTCATTGAAATTACGCTCATAGTTTACCTCCATTGGTTAATTATCTTCCGCATCCCTCATCTTGCCATACAACCGGGGCGTAACCGGCACCTGTATGTCAATCAGACTGCGTGTTTTTTGTCACCGTCTGCCATTGTAACATAAGTGACATATCTAATGCAAGCATTTTTTGCATTAAATGTATATAACAAAATGCCTGTATTATCTTGATTTGGTTATTATTCCGGCAATCTCCTTATATGATTCATTGCCACTAAAAGAAAATGTACCGCCTGAGACCTTTCTGTCATATCCGTTATTCACAAGATACGAATTAAAATTACGCCAGTTGTCTACAATACCGGCTTTTTCAAGGAGCTGCGCAGCAGCTTCGGATGATTGTATCGTCTCAAAAGAAACTGTAATATTGCGTCCCTGCTGTCCCTGCTGTACATTGTCTGATACTGTCTCTGCTGATGATGTGTCTGCCGATATTACATCCGCTGATGTTACATCCGCTGATGCTGCGTCCGCCGATGTTGCATCCGCCGATGCTGCATCTCCATACGCCTGTGTTGTCCTCTGGTTATTAAGAATAGCTTCTATCGCTGATGTAGGCTGGACAGATGAAGGTTGTGCAGCATTTTCCGAAGCCGTCTTGCTGCCTCTTAAAGAATTAGATATTGTAACTATTATCAACGTCACAACTATTCCTGTACCCAATCCCCGTAAATAATATTTAAAATTCACTTTTTTACCGCTTTCTACTTTGTACTTTTATATAAATCTATCACAAGCCTTACCTCTCCGATTCCGAGATTGAGCTCTTTTGCTATCTGCCGGCTGTCCATTCCGGATTCATACATGCTGAGTATCTCATCATTTCTGTTAAGTCCATGTGTCCCGTTATCATGCATCCCATTATCCTGTGCCGAAACAGTCTGTATGTTCTGCTGTATGTTCTGCTGTATGTCCTGTCCTAACATCTGTGACACAGCCATAAGTTCCTGTGGCGAAACCATATCCATGCCGTCATTGATATCTGCACCGCCGGTTCCATATAAATCATTTTCCTGTGAATCATCATATTCTGATGTTACAGGCATATCTATCTCCCTGACAATCTCCGGGGTCATGCTTCTGAATTCATGTTCAGACCTGTGCTGCGACTTATCTCCTGACTTATCTGCGTATGCATTATCCTCTTCGGGATTCGCAGCTGCAGATGTGACCTCTGCCTGAATCTTCTCAACCTGCTTCTTCGTTACATTGACATCTTTTACTGTAGACTTGACTTCTTTTGCTTTGTCATTAAGCATATCATAGAGAAATACAGCTTCATTATGATTACGGTTTATCTCTCCAAGTATGTTGTCCGCATATTCATTCATCTCAAGAATCTTTGTGTTGGATATCTTATCGAGTGAAACTTCTGTCTTCTCTGATGCATTCAGCATCTCTTCATCTATTATGTCAGTTACCTGTCTTCTTATATCTTCCTTCTGCTCTTCTGTAAGATTTGCATCATAATCCTTATCGTCTTTGTTTTTTTTCTTGGAGTCACCCATTATAAAGCTTACTGCAACACAGATTATTCCACACAAAAGCAGTACTACCTCAAACGCTGTCACAATATAATTCCTTCCCGGTCACTAATAAACCGGCTGCCCGGGTGTCATCAAACTGACACATCGAACAGCCCCTTAAAATCCGGATCATCCGGCATAACACTTTCATGCCCGTCCTTTTTCTTCACCTTGACCTTACCATCATGCTGATACTCATTTTTGCCTTTTTCTTTGGCATCATATTTTTGGTTCTGATTCTCTATATCAGCTTTTCTTACAACCTGTTCTGATGTCTGCTGTACTTCCTTTGCAAGCTGATTCTGAAAATTAACCTGGTCATTCATCGGTTTGTTATTCTCATTCTGCTTAATCTGCGATACATCAGCCATTCGCTGCATAGAAACAATATCAACCGGACGTACTGCCATATATGACCACCTTCCTTACATTCCTGATGACTTGATATCTCCATCCTTCTTAATGAACTGACAAAAGTCATATTTCTCACGAAGGAAAATATACTGGTCGCCAAACATTACCTTTGTTCCAATATTAGCAGTCCTTGATACTTTGATTCTCGCACTTGCATCCTCGCTTATCATATTGCGGCATTCTTCAAGCTCTTTTTTATCATCGCTTAACTGTTTCTCAAGCATAAGCATGTTACGCATTGTCTTTTGCTGAAGTGCCTGCTTCTCAGCATCAAGTCCGCCTTCAATATCCTGCTTCTTGCGAAGTGCCGTCACAAGCTGTCCAAGCTGTATCTTCTGCTTTCCAAGCTGCTCCAGTTCATTCTTAAGCACATCTATGCGCTTCTTCACCGTAGGATCCACACCGACACCAACTACCGTTGCAGTTCCCATATCATTGCCGATTGTCTTACAGTCTATAAGCACTCTTGACTTAACGTCACCTCCGACAATAAGCCCGTTACGTCCCTGAACAACAATAGGTCCTTTGGCTATTACCTTACTGTGAAGAATTGAATCTGTCTCAATCTTGCCGCCTGCCGAAACCATATTGGCGCTCTCAATAAACTTTGATACAATATCGCCGCCTGCGGTAAGCATCGCTCTTCCGCCGCCCTGTACACCTCTCATAATGGTTATATTACCGCCTGCGGTAAGATTAGCACCTTCAACAAGTCCGTTAACTGTAATATCTCCTGATGCATTGACACTGAATCCTGTTATTACATTACCCTTTATTATTACATTACCGCTGTAATTAATATCTCCAGTTGAATTATCAACATTAACAAGTTCAAGCTCATTCGATACAAATACTTTGTCATTTTCAAGAGTTACATGTCCGCTTACCTCAGATATAAGAAAGTGCTTATCTTCTGAGACCTTAAGGTTACGTCCATACTGGAATACTGCTCTCTTGACCTTCTTTGGCGATACCGGCTGTCCGACAACATCATATCCGGGAGTACCATAATCTTCCGGAAAAAGTTCTGCAACAACATCCCCTGCATTAATATGATTAACATTGTCCAGTGAATGAAAATCAACCGTACCGTCCTCATTCATCTTAGGCTTTGCAGATGTTACCGTATTGAACTTATACTCAATCCTGCCATCATGGCCATCTACCGGCTGCTGCCCTCTTGCAATTGTATACGGGACAAAATATTCGCGTTCCTCAATAAACCTGTTTATCTCATCATCAAGTATTCCCATCTTGACACCTGATGCTGCGAGGTCATCCTTAATACCCTCAGCCGTAAGCTCATGTTCGCCCTCAAACGGAGGATAGAACACCGCTTCAACTTCCATCTTATCCCTTGATATATTATAGCTTCCGAATTCACCATTAGGCACCGGTGACTTATCGTATATAAGCATCCTTACTTTGTCTTTGCCACCGTCAAATGCCATCTTTGCTTTGAGTACATCTATATAATCCGATATGCCTTTCTGCGCAGCATATGAAATAAGATCCTCTACCTCTGCCTTCCTTCCACCCGGCTGCGGAGGATATACAGTTATCATAAGTCCATCCTTAGTTGATGCAAGTTGAAAATATCCATTCGTATGCATATAAGCACCTCCCTCTAACTTCATCCCATGTGGGTCAGATCAATATATTAAGATATGGTCCTAACTTTGACTTCATCTTAAGCAAAGCCTTTGTATGTAATTGTGATACTCTCGATTCAGACACATCAAGTACAAGACTTATTTCCTTGAGTGTCATCTCTTCATAATAATATAGTGTTACAACACTTCTCTCTTTATCTGTCAGCAGAGATATTGCTTCCACTATCATTTTTTTGAGTTCTTCTTTTTCAACGACATCCTCAGGCTGGTCAAACCTTGCATTTGTAACAGAATCCATCTTTGCTTCGGTTCCCTGAGTCTCCGTATATTCATCCAGTGAAATCAGGTTTGTTGCCTTAGTCTTCCCCTGCCAGTCATTATACTCATCAAGTGTTATTCCAAGCTCTTGTGCAAGCTCCTCATCTGTTGCCACACTGCCTTTCTGTGCTTCTATCTTCGACATAGCGGCATCTATTTTCTTCTGTTTTTGTCTTAATGAACGTGGAATCCAGTCCATCTTTCTTATCTGATCAAGAATTGCTCCCCTGATTCTCAGGCTTGCATAAGTCTCAAACTTAACATTCTTGTTACAGTCAAATTTATCAATTGCGTCTATCAGTCCAAATATACCATAACCGCAGAGATCATCGTACTCCACGCTATACCCCAGATACATTCCGAGACGCCCTGCCACAAGCTTAACCAGCTGCGAATATTCAATTATAAGCTGATCACGCAAAGCAGTGCTTCTTGTTCTGCTATACTCGCTCCACAGCTTGTTTCTTGCTGCCTCATCCATTGAATACCACCCATTGTCTATTAATTATCTGATTGCTGTCCTTCTTCACTGCCATCCGCATTCTGAACACCTTCGTCAGCTGCTGCGGTCTCATCTTCCTCATCCCCTGAAGCATCGGCTTCATCAGCATCTCTGCCTTCCACAAAATGCATAATCACTGCCCTGATTATAAGTCCGATTGTGAAAAATACTGTCATAACGGCAATCAGCACCCATAACATCTTATTAAGCGGATACCTGCATAATGTCGTTATAACACATGTTATAAACCCCGCAAGAAGTGTTACTATTGCAGGGAGATTGCGCCACTTCATTTTCATATAACTTTGACTCCCTTACCGACAGCCTTAATCTTATAATCTCCTGTCTCTGAATAGAACTCAACGGTACGTCCATAGTCAAGTCCCGTATCCTGTGCAAGAATCCTTATATTTCTTGCTGCAAGTTCTTTTTTCGCAGCCTCGGCATTGCGGTCACCAACACACAATATCTCTGACATTCCCGACGTAGCGAACATCTTAGCTCCACCTGCGATTTTGGCAACAAGGCGGTTTTTGTTTGCACCCATGGATACCATAAGTGTAATCAGGTCTTCAATGCCTGTATCTGCAAACTTTGCCCTGTTAGAATTGTTTCTTATCTGAGTGCTGTCCGGCAGCATAAAATGCAAAAGTCCGCTGACTTTTGTCACCGGATCATACAGTGCAACGCCTATGCATGAACCAAGTCCAAGTGTAGTCAGAGCATCCGGACACTTACATGCTTTCAGGTCACCCATACCAACCTTAATCATATCTCCCATCTTTACACATCCTCATCAGACCTTATTATGATACCACAGTGCACCCGGCCTAAAGGCCAAGTGCACCAAGTATTTTATCGTAGGACTCGAGTTCAGGTATCATAAGGAAATATCCGTTAATGCAGCCATTCTCGCCAAGCTGTGACTGGATAAATAACAGCTTGTCTCCAAGTTTGCCAAACTCGATAGCCGGTACACTAAGCAGTGCTCCCACCATATCAATAGACATGCTTGGCACCGATGTTTCTATAGTAAGATTAGTCAGTTTTGACAATGCAACCAGATATGCACCCGAGATAATATTACCTATCTCGCTAAGTGCTGACATATCCATCTCACTGAATTCATCACTGTCATTGTCATCCGTTATAGGTCTTCCCATAAGCATATCAACAAGGTTATGTGCCGATCTCATATTGAAGAAAAACATCATCATTCCATCAACATCGCCGCTCATCTGAAGAAGCATGCCTACGACCTGCTCCTCCTCAGAACCAATAAAATCTGCAAGTTGTGAGAACGGAACAAGTTCTACTTTAGGCACCGACATGTCGACCTTCATATTGACCATCTGTGCAAGTGCTGTAGTTGCATTGCCTGCTCCTATATTGCCTATCTCTTTAAGAACATCATATTGCATGTCATTCAATTCATCAAGATTAATCTTGCTCACCTAGCTAGTCACCCCCAAGCTGTCTCTGTAGTCCGGTTAATATCAGCCTTCCTTCTCCACTATAACGCCTACTATATCAAGGAGCGAAACAAGCTCACCCTTATACTTGCCTATGCCGCAGATATAACCATTAGCTTCCTCACTCTTCTCATGAGGTCCCTTCTCTATATCTGTAGACTCAAGTGTAATTACTTCATTAACCTGATCAACTATAATACCTATTGTGGCATTCTCAAGCTTTATTATGATTATTCTTGTCTTATCCGTGAATACATCGGGCTCAAGTCCAAGCCTTACTCTTATGCTCATTACAGGAATAATCTCACCACGCAGGTTAATTACACCGTTATAGTATTTCTGTGTCTTAGGCACACGTGTAATTCTCTGGCTCTTAACGATATTATCAATATACTGTATGTCTATTCCATACTGCTCATTGCCGACTTTGACAACTATGTACTGGACAGCTGTCTCGTCTGCTTCATTCCTGTTATTGTCAATGACCTTTAACTCTCCCATTATTAAACCTCCAATTCAATGCATATTTGCAGTTAAAATATCATGTTCAAAATCTTATACAAGTGTATTAGCATCAATTATAAGTGCTACAGAACCATCACCAAGGATTGTTGCACCACTGATCATCTTATTGATGTTGATATACTTGCCAAGTGATTTAATAACGATTTCAAGCTGTCCGATAAGACTGTCAACAACAAGACCTGCCTGCTTGTCTCCCTTGCTTACTATTACTACTGTAATATTCTCTGATTCCTCCGGCTCACCCGGTACATCAAGAAGCTCTCTGAGACGTACAAGCGGAATTACATTGCCTCTTAAGTTAATTACTTCCTTAGCATGAACATACTTAATCTCGCTTACAGGAATATCTTCGATTGTCTGGATAGAATCAAGTGATATTGCATACTTTTCATCGCCAAGCTTAACCATAAGTGCCTGAATAATTGCAAGTGTAAGCGGCAGATGAATAATAAATGTACTGCCTACGCCGTATGTAGTCTTTACTTCAACAGCACCGCCAAGTGCCTCAATCTTAGACTTAACAACATCAAGACCAACTCCACGTCCTGATACGTCGGTAATCTTATCTGAAGTAGAGAAGCTTGGCCTGAACAGAAGATCTATTATCTCCTTCTCGGTCATCATCTCAGCCTGCTCTTCCGTGATGTTGCCCTTCTCTATAGCCTTTGCCTTAACCTTCTCAACATCAATACCATTACCGTCATCACCTACTTCGATGACTACATTATTACCATCCTGATAAGCATTCAGGAAAATAGAACCAACTTCCGGCTTGCCTCTCTCAGCACGCACCTCTGCGCTCTCAAGTCCATGGTCTGCTGAGTTACGGAGAAGATGCATGAGCGGATCTCCAATCTCATCAATAACTGTACGGTCAAGCTCGGTCTCCTCACCTGTCATGTACAGCTCCATCTTCTTATTAAGCTTCTTGGAAAGATCTCTTATCATTCTCGGGAACTTACTTACAACGCTCTCAATAGGCATCATACGTACCTTCATAACTGATTCATGAAGGTTAGTTGTTACTCTCTCAAGATACTCTATCTGCTCATGGAAGCCCTGGTTAGCCGCATTGCCTTCTTCGTCTGATGCGCTGGCAACAAGACCATTCTTTGCTATAATAAGCTCACTGACAAGGTTCATAAGTACATCAAGCTTTTCAATATCAACACGCACTGAACGTCCTACAGGCTTAACCCCCGGCTTTGCCGATGCAGCCTGTGCAG
>OGOX01001686.1_pt1 | contig 13795 bp, 13 predicted proteins | sample 1552761 | NCBI WGS metagenome assembly OGOX01 (sample SAMEA2580212, study PRJEB22360) | human gut metagenome | biome: human gut; feature: human-associated habitat; material: faeces | place: Denmark | collected 2008/2010
AGTTCGTCCATGGCGAGGGCTGTGACTGGCAGGCGCTTACTCCGGCAGTCGAAGAATAAAGAACAACAGCCGGACGGCATGGTGCTGTCCGGCAAACTAACCAAAAGAGGAGAATTATCGTATGAACGAAATCGTAAAAGTCTACAAGAACAGCCCGGTCCGGATTGTTGAAAAGGGCGGAGAACCGTGGTTTGTTGCCAGGGATGTCTGCAAAGTGCTTGAAATTACGAAGGTGGACTCTGCAATCAGGAATCTGGATGCCGATGAAAAGGGTGCTCATACTGTGAGCACCCCTGGCGGCAATCAGGAAATGACGATTGTCAGCGAGGCTGGCCTCTATTCTCTGATTCTCCGAAGCCGGAAACCGGAAGCCAAAGCATTCAAACGCTGGGTGACGCATGAGGTTCTGCCGTCCATCCGTAAGACTGGAGCATATCTTTCTCCGGGCATGAACAATGAACAGGTCAAAGCTCTGGTGGCAACTTTGGAAGAGGAAATGTACCGGCGGATTCAGGCGGAAAACCGTCTGGCGAAACTGGAGGCACATGCCGAGGAGCTGGCGCGATCGGCCATTCCGGCAACACCCTTTGGAGAACTTTCTCAGAAAACCGGCAGACCGCGCACCTGTCTGGTTCGGAATTACCTCCGGAGCGCTCAGGAAGTAAAACAGGAGCATTTTGGCACATACATCCAACTGCTCCTGCCTCTGTATGCGGCACGGGAACTGCTTCTGGATGCACTTCCCGCGCCGACTTCCGCACCGGCTGCTTCGGTCAGCTGTTGAACTCGAATGCGCCCCGGCGGGCGGCACTCTTGCGGACGCGCGGCGTCTCCTTCTCCTTGATCTCGCGGAAGAATGCGGAGTAAAGGCTCTGCTCCGGAGTCTTTGCTCCATTCGGGCTCCAGAGACCTTCTTCGATGACTTGCGCGAGGATCTCTTTCGTGTTGAGCGGCGTCCGGCTGCGCTTGAGAACCTGCAGAGCCGCATTCAGGAGTGAGAGCTTTTTCTCCGGCGATCCGCCGGATTCCGGCGCGGGATTGGGCGTGTCCACTTCCTCTTCCGCCTCCGGTTCCGTTGCGGAAGCCGCTTCCGGCGCTCCCGGTTCGGCGATGACCCGTTCGATTCTGGTGACGATGAACTCGCGGTCGCTGCCGACCTTTTTGACTTTCCAGCCGTTCGCGGTGATCTCGGTTACGACAACCTCGATCTCATTGCGTCCGACTTTCACCATGACGATGGTTCCGACTGTGATGTTGCTCGTGTCGCACATACTTACCTCCTTCTGGTTGTTTGACTTGCGACTTCTTTGCTTCGCTGGTGCATATACAACCATGACTTGCGCCACTTATCCAGTCGCAATCTGAAAATAAAGGCAAATAGATGGATAATTCTTTGAAAATCACTGCATTGCAGCCTGAAGTGCTGGTGAGATTGCTGAAACAGGCCGGATCCCGGACCGCTTCTCCGGAGATGATTGCCGCAGATCTTGCTTCCGGTGCGCCGCAGAATCCGGACGGCACGATCAACCTGATTGAATATGCCGCCTGGCTGGCGAAGGAGGAAGACGATGCCGATCAATCCGAGTAACATGCGCGTGGTGGACGTCGCGCGGCTTCTGAACTCCACATCGTTCGGATTTGTTCTGGCGCAGGCGCGGCTTTACCGCGAGTTCAACCGCGTCGGCTTCCGGATCGGCTCCTCGGAGAATCCGCGCAACATCAACCTCCTGAAATACATTGCCTGGATGTTCGACCGGAAACACACACCGGAGGAGACGTCCGGCGCGCGCAGCTATGAGGACCGGCGCAACGCCGAGCGCGACCGTCAGGCGGAACAGTCGCTCGCCGGACGTGACATCGGCCCGCTCCCGGAGGTTGTGAATCCCGACAGGAAAGCCGCCTGCGAACGCAATTTCCAGCTTTTCTGCGAGAGCTATTTCCCGGAGACCTATTCTCTTGCATGGTCGCCGGATCATCTGAAGGTGATTGAGAAGATTGAAACGGCGGTTCTGCGAGGCGGACTCTTTGCGCTGGCTATGCCGCGTGGTTCGGGTAAGGCGCTTGCCCTGGACACCCCGCTTCCCACGCAGACCGGGTGGACCACGATGGGAAATGTTCAGGTTGGAGACTGGCTTTTTGATGAGCAGGGACATCAGTGCCGGGTAATCCGGAAATCGGAGGTTTTCACCGACCATGATTGCTACCGGGTCTCTTTCAGCGATGGAGAAACCATTGTCTGCGATGCCGGTCACCTCTGGCAGGTGGAAGATATTTATGGATGCCGGAATCCATATGTAAGGGATACGGAATGGCTGGCTTCCAGATACAAAATTGGGAAACGCGGTCACCATGAAAGCCGATTCCGGATTCCCATGCAGAAACCGCTCCAAATTCAGTCCTCGGGCGAACTGCCGATTGCGCCGTATGCTCTCGGCGTGTGGCTCGGCGATGGAACCTGTTCTGGTTCTGAGATTACTCTGTTCGATCAGGATGCAGCAGAGATCGCACAGAATATCCGGAAAGAACTGGGGAATGAAAATCTCACCGTCTGCGACTACGGGCAGGAAGACCATGCCGTTTTGACCGTTTTGAGCAAATCGGTTCACCGCAACCGTGAAAAGGAAAAGACCGGTCAAGCCAGACTGCGGCAATTGGGCCTGCTGAATAACAAACACATCCCGAAGGAATACCTGCGGGCGGACTGTTCCGACCGGCTTGCTCTGCTTCAGGGGATGCTCGATACTGACGGATATGCGGACCGCAAGGGACATGTCGAAATCATCATCAAATATTCCCGTCTGGCAGAGGACTTCGCAGAACTGCTATCCTCCCTTGGAATCAAGTTCGGCATGGGGTTGAAGACTGTTATGTTTGACGGGAAAGAGCACGGTCCCTACCATCGCTTTCACTTCAACGGTTACCGGGACCAGGATTTCTTTCAGCTAAAGCGCAAGCGGGAAAGGATGCGTGAACGTCCTGTTCGGAGAAAGACGGAAAAAGGCTGCCTCAGTCATACGCCGTGCGATGTCCGGATGATAGTGAATATCGAAAAGGTTCCGACTGTTCCGACGCAATGCGTGATGGTGGATTCCCCGTCTCATCTGTATTTGGCTGGCAGGAAGATGGTTCCGACCCACAACAGCACGCTCGCCGAGACCGCCGCAGTCTGGGCGATGTTGTACGGTCACCGGGAATTCATTACACTGATCGGCGCGACTGAATCAGCTGCTCTGGAGCTTCTGGATTCTTTGAAGACCGAGCTGGAAGTCAACGAGCGTCTCGCCGAAGACTTTCCGGAGGTGTGCTATCCGGTGGCACAGCTGGAGGGGATCGCGAACCGCTGCGCCGGACAGCTCTACAAGGGCGAGCGTACCCGCATCACCTGGACAAGCAACGAGATCGTTCTGCCGACCGTCGAAGGAAGCAGGGCTTCCGGCATCATCGTCCGAGTTGCCGGCATCACCGGACGTATCCGTGGTATGAAGTTCAAGCGGAGCGACGGTCGGAACGTGCGTCCATCACTTGTTGTAATCGACGATCCGCAGACCTCGGAATCCGCCGGATCGCTGGAACAGACACGCAAGCGGGTTCGTGTGCTTGCCGGAGACATCCTGGGACTTGCCGGTCCCGGGCAGAAAATCTCCGGGATCATGCCCTGCACGATCATCCGCCCGGGTGACATGGCCGACATCATCCTCAACCGAAACACCCATCCGGACTGGAACGGCGAAAAGACCCGAATGGTCTACCGCTTCCCCACGAATATGAAACTGTGGGAGGAATATGCCGAGATCCGGGCGGAAGCTCTGCGCACGGAGGGCAATTTCCAGAAGGCGACGGAGTTTTATCTGGCGAACCGGGAGGCGATGGACGCCGGAGCGGAAGTGAGCTGGGAAGCCCGCTTCAACCACGATGAAGTATCGGCGCTTCAACACGCGATGAACCTGAAGTTTCAAGATGAAGCTGCCTTTATGAGCGAGTATCAGAACGACCCGCTTCCGGATGACACGGCGGATGACTCGCTTCTTTCCGTGGACGAGATCTGTGCAAAGATCAACGGACTTGCCCGACGGCGCGTCCCGCTGAAATGCGATCGCCTCACGATGTTTGTCGACGTCCAGAAAGCGCTGCTTTTCTATGTGGTGATCGCATGGGCGGAGGACTTCACCGGCGCGGTCATCGACTACGGCTCATGGCCGGATCAGCACCGGCACGAGTATTCGCTTGCCGATGCGAATCCGAGCATTCAGACGCTCTTCCCGAAAGCGGGCTTCGAGGGGGCCCTGTACGCCGCGTTGTCCGCGCTGACCGATGAATGCCTCGGGCGCGAGTGGGAGCGCGAGGACGGGGCTGTCCTGAAAATTGAACGCGCTCTTGTGGATGCAAACTGGGGACAGTCAACCGATGTCGTCTATCAGTTCTGCCGTCAGAGTTCCCACGCCGGAGTGATCCTGCCGTCGCATGGCAGATACGTCGGCGCATCCTCGAAACCCATGACCGAATACCGCAAACAGCAGGGCGACCGGCTCGGATTCAACTGGATGATTCCGAATGTCGCCGGGAAACGGGCGATCCGGCATGTCATCTACGACACGAACTACTGGAAGAGTTTCATTCACGCGCGGCTCGCGGTTCCCATCGGCGACAAGGGGGCGCTCACGCTCTACGGACGGATCCCCGGAGCTCATCAGCTCTTCGCGGAGCATCTGACCGCCGAATACCGCGTCAAAACACAGGGGCGCGGCCGCACGGTCGACGAGTGGAAACTCAAGCCGCAGTCGCACGACAACCACTTTCTGGACTGTGTCGCGGGCTGTGCGGTCTGCGGATCCATGCTCGGCGCATCTTTGCCCGAGACGCTTCCCGCGAAGCTCGACCGCAAGCCGATGATCCGGCTTTCCGACAAACGCCTTGGCGGGATTCCCCCGAATGGCAGACTCAAACTTTCCGAACTCAGGAGACAGAAAAATGGATAAACGGGAACTTCCCGAAAATATTCGTCAGGCGATCGATCTGATTGCCGCAGTTCTTCGCAGAATCAAGGCAAAAGAACTGGATAAACGCAGGGATAAATGCTTGTATATAGAGAAAAGCAAAGGGGTTACGGCATGATGAATGAATCTGAGGTAAAACGGCAGCTGGAGTTGCTGGATCTGATGAATCAGGCAGAACTTCGGGAAAAATTCTGTGAACTCTTTGGCTTTGAACCGGGGCAGACCAATATTGCAAACCTGCGCCGCCGTCTTGCCTGCCGGATTCAAGAGATTTATTACGGCGGACTCTCCGAAGCGGACCGGCAACTTCTTGAGCAGATTGCAGACGGCGATCCCCAGGCAAATCTCCGGTATGGAAAAAATGGAGTTTCCCATGTGTGCGGAACTCGCTACCAGAGGGTCTGGAAAGGTAAAAAATATGAAGTGACGGCTCTCGGGAATGGAAAATTCGAATATGACGGAACGGTCTATCAATCGCTTTCCGCCATCGCCCGCGAAATTACCGGGACTCGCTGGAACGGCAAACTCTTTTTCGGGGTGAAGTGATGGTGATGCAGACGATTCCAAAGAAGAGATGCGCGATTTACACACGCAAGTCCGTTGAGGAAGGACTGGATCAGGAATTCAACAGTCTGGATGCTCAACGGGAGGCTGGCGAAGCCTATATCGCCAGTCAGAAAGCCAACGGATGGGTCTGCCTCCCGACTCGTTACGACGACGGAGGATATTCCGGCGGCAATATGAAACGCCCGGCACTTCAGCAGCTTCTTGCCGACTGTGAAGCCGGGCTGGTCGACATCATCGTGGTTTACAAGATCGACCGACTCTCCCGATCCATCTGTGATTTTGCAGACCTCTCCAAGAAATTTGACGAATGGGGCACACAGTTCGTCGCGGTGACGCAGGAAATCAATACCGCCACCAGCGCCGGGCGCATGATGCTCAACATTCTTATCACCTTCGCGCAATATGAGCGGGAGGTCATCACCGAGCGGGTTCGCGACAAGATGGCCGCCAGCCGAAAAAAAGGCAAATGGGTCGGCGGCAGCGTGCCGATGGGATACCGCGTGGAAAACAAGAAGCTGGTTGTTGAGCCGGAAGAAGCGCGGGTCATCCAAAGAATCTTTCAGCGGTTCATTGAAATCCAGTCTCCTTCTCTGATTGCTCAGGAACTCAACAAAGACGGGATTCGAACCAAGCAGGGGAAAGCATGGGATAAACCGCACATCTATCGTATTCTGAGCAACCATACCTACATTGGTCAGGTCAAATACAAAGGATCTATCTGCGAAGGGGAACAAAACGCGATTGTTGAATTGGATGTCTGGAACCGGACAAGAGAAATTCTCGCACTCAACGAACCGGTTCCTCGCCAGACAAAGCGGATGGAAACCATCGCTCCTTTAAAAGGAATCTTACGCTGCGGACACTGCGATTGCGCAATGATGCCAACCTATGCACGAAAGAACGGAAAGCGATATTTTTATTATCTGTGTTCTCGGGACTCCAAGCGGGCAACATCGACTTGCCCGGTGCGCCAGATCCCCGCAGGAGATGTGGAGCGGATCACTCGGGAACAGGTGATGAAAATGCTTCAGACACCGACGATTCTGATAAAACTGGCACAAGTGTTGAATCTTCCCGCTGAGAAAATCGCAGAACTGTTCAAAGAGATATTCTGGCAGGAGATCTCGCCCGGTGAAATGAACCGCCTTCTCCATCTTCTCCTGGAAAAGGTCGAAGTTCACGAAAGCAAGCTCACTGTAGAATTCAAGAGTTCAGGTATCAAAACTCTTATGGAGGAAATCGCGAATGGAGAAGAAACAGATTGAAGTTCTGGAAAATGGGAATGTCCGGGTGACGATCCCGTTGATTTTCAAAATCGCCGGTGGCAGAACGAGGATTTTTACCTCCGACAGTGAACATGTAGAATATACTCCAATTCAGCTGGCTCTTGCCCGGGCTTTCCGCTGGCAGAAAATGATTGATGAAGGAAAATTTTCCAACATCAAAGATCTGGCAGCAACCATCGGAGTTGATTCAGGGCTGATTTCCCGGACGATTCGCCTGACACTCCTTTCCCCTAAGATCATCCATAAACTCCTCTCCGGCGAACTTGACCTTTCCTGGGATAGTTGCCGCCGGAGTTTCCCCGACTCATGGGCGGAACAGGAAAAGATGCTCCTTCATACATAGATGAGAGGCTTATAAGGAGAAAACTCATTGTTTTGTCTGCTCTCATTCCTCCAACCCATGGGAGCAGGCATGTCTTCCTTCATATGTTCTATATAATTTTACGGAAAATTCGTTATTTTATCACTATTTTATTTAAGAAAGCAAATATCTTGTTTGAAAAATATCTGAAGAAGTTGTATATTAATGCGTTATTATAATATAATTCAGGATCAATAAGCAATGAAAGTAAGTTATAAGAAATTGTGGAAAATGCTGATTGATCGCGATATGTCCCGTACAGAAATGCGCTTGCAAGCAGGGATCAGTTCTGTATCACTGGCAAAACTTGGTAAAGATGAGGGTGTAACAACTAATGTTCTCGTAAAGATCTGCACGGCTTTAAAATGCAATATCGGAGACATCATGGATATTGTGCCAGATAAAGAAGAAACGCCGCCCCATACAAACATATCACAGGCTCCAGACATTAGATGACAGAAAATGAGTTTTTTGATACGCGAACTTCCAATAATAAAAATTATGAGCACATAGGGATTTGAGGAGAGATATGCCTGATTCTCTTTTGCCGGAAGAAAAGGCACGGAAAAAAATTGATGCCCTGCTAAAAAAAGCAGGGTGGAAAATTGTGTCCAGAGAAGAGTATTCTCCGGGGATGTCCGCTGTTGCCATAGAGGAAGGCTTATTGAAGGGGAATCTGGAAGCCGATTACCTGCTTTTTCTGGAGGGCAAGGCCATCGGTGTGCTGGAGGCAAAGAAAGAATCCACAGTTCTGTCTGACATCGTCGCAAACCAAGCGGAGAATTACACCCGGCAACTATTGCCAATGTATCAGTATTGGGAAAAACCGCTTCCTTTGATCTATCTTTCAAACGGCAAAGAGCTTCTTTTCCGGAATTTGAAAGAACCAGATGGCAAGTATCGAAAGCTGGATGCCATGCATTCACCCAAAAAGATGGCGGAGCTTGCCGGGGTGACGAGTTACTTCATCGGTTTGCCCACGCTGGATCGGAAGGGGCTGCGGGATTGTCAGTTTGAGGCTGTCACCAATTTGGAACCCAGCTTCCGGAATGGACACCAGCGGGCTCTGATCGTTTTGGCCACCGGTGCGGGTAAAACCTTTACGGCGTGCTTGGCGGCATACCGCTTTCTGACCTATACTCCGGTGCGACGGGTGTTGTTTCTTGTGGACCGGAACAACCTTGGCAAGCAGGCTACCGGGGAATTTGGGGACTTCAAACTGACGGAAACCGGCGAGCCTTTCAATACGATTTACACGACGGAACGCCTACGGTCGTCGAAGGTCCCCAAACAGGCCAATTTGGTGATTTGCACCATTCAGCGGCTGTTCGCCGTCATCACCGGTCAGGAACTGCAAGACGGTGACGATGACGAATCTGCTTTTGAACCGGGAAGTGGGGCGGATGTGGAATTGAGCGGAGATCTGAAACTTCCTCCCGACTTTTTCGATCTTATTATTGTGGATGAATGCCATCGTTCCATTTACGGCCGCTGGAAAAAAGTTCTCACCTATTTCAATAATGCAAGGATCATCGGGCTTACCGCCACGCCCGGAGAAGAGACGCTGAACTTCTTTGACAACAACCGGGTCGCAAATTATACTCTTGAGAAATCCATCGCAGACGGAATCAATGTCGACCGACGCATTTTCAGTATCGAAACCAGCGCGACGGTCAATGGCGGCGAAATCAGAAAAGGAGAAAAGTTCCGGGAGGTCACGGTATATACCGGGAAAGAACGGAATACTCGTGCGCTTGAACCGACGCCCTATCTTCCGACCGACCTTGACCGGGCGGTCATTAATCCGGAGCAGATCCGGCTGGTTTTGGAAACATTCAAAGATGCGGTCTATCGGGACATGTATCCCAACCGTGAGCCCAATCTTGCCTATATTCCCAAAACATTGATTTTTGCCAAGAGCGATTCCCATGCGGACAACATCATCAAAATCATCCGGGAACAGGTGTTTCCGGGTCAGTGTCCGGAATTTGCCCAGAAAATCACCTATTCAGCAGGGGACAGCAATGCGCTGATCAAAAGTTTCCGGAACGACAAGGCGTTTCGAATCGCCGTCACCGTTACGCTGGTCGCCACAGGGACTGACGTGAAGCCGCTGGAAATTCTGCTTTTCATGCGGGATGTCAATTCGGAGTCGCTCTATATTCAGATGCGAGGACGCGGCTGCCGCAAAATCTCCGATGATGCGCTGCGGAACGTGACGCCCAATGCGGATACGAAGGATCAGTTTTTCCTTGTTGATGCCATCGGTGTCACCAAACATAAGATGACGAATCATCCCCCGGAAACGGAAGGCGGCGACGGAGTCAACATCTCGCTGGAAAAACTTTTGGAGCAAATCACGCACGGATACTTGCCTGACGATAATCTGCGTCTGCTGGCAAGCCGCCTGTCGCGGATAAACGACAAAGCAACAGAAGCACAGCGTGCCGAGTTCGAGAAACTCTCCGGTATGGGCATGAAGGAGATGGCTCTCAACATTTTTGACGCCTTTGATAAAGGGAAACTGGCGGCGGAACCTTTTGTCAGCTCCAACCAGCCCAATATCCTGCGTAAAGGCTTGGTTGCTCCGCTGTCGCTTCATGAAAAAGCTCGGAAATATCTCCTGATCCTGAACGCCGGTTTCGTCAAAATTCTTCAGCCGGGAAAGGATGTCCTTGTTTCCAGCGGTTTTTCGGTGGAGGATGCACAACAAACCACCTCCGAGTTTGAAGCATATCTGCAGCAGCATCGGGATGAGGAAGAGGCGATCCGTATCATTGCGGAGAACACGGGAGAACCGATCACCTACGACATGCTGACCGATCTGGCGGAGAAACTCAAAAGCGTCAACCATAAGTTTCAGGCGCAGACTTTGTGGAATGCTTATTCCGTCCTGAATCCGAACCTTGTCGTGCCGTTAAAATCCCAGATCGAAAAAGAAGCCCTGACGAACTTGATCCAGCTGATTCGCTTTGCCTTCAAAACGACTTCAGAACTCCGCTCCCTTGCGTCTCTGGCGGCGCAGCGGTTCGAACTGTGGTGCGGACAGAATCAGCGGGATGTCCTTTCCGAAACCCAGCGGTACATTGTGCGTGAGATTACGAATTACATCGTCTGCAGCGGGGCTTGTAGCCGGGCGGACCTTTCCGCCAGCAAAGGGCGGCAATTCCTGATGGAAGCGAAAAGCGCCTTCGGATCGATGGAAAATGTGGATAAGATATTGCAGTCGCTTTCCGGCTTCATGCTGGCGGCATAACGGGAGAAATGTGATTTTATGGCTGTGAAGAACAACGAACAGGCATTGCCGCAGAAAGTGTGGCGGCTGGCGACGGTCATTGCGTCTGCCGGTGTGGGGTTTACCGACTACATCATCCAGCTGACCTACCTGCTGTTTTTGAAAATGGACTATGAAATGACCGAAGCGACCGGCTCCAAGAGCGCCGTCCCTGCCGGTTACACGTGGGCCGACCTCATAAAACTGGACGGGATGGATCTGCTGCACCATTACGAGGAAACGCTGGAAGTCCTCTCGGAACAGGAAGGACTGATCGGAACCATTTTCACCAAGGCACAGAACAAAATCAGCCAGCCGGTTTCCCTGCAGAAGGTCATCACGCTGATCGACGAGAACGACTGGTTCGATCCCGATATCGACAAAGGTGCGATCTACGAAGGCATCCTCGAAAAGAACGGACAGGACAAGAAAAGCGGGGCGGGACAGTATTTTACTCCCCGTGCGCTGATCAATGCGATGGTCGACGTCACCCGGCCGGGAATCGACGAAACGGTCTGCGATCCGGCCTGCGGAACGGGCGGATTCCTGCTGGCGGCGTTCTCCTACATGAAAAAACAGTCCAACGACCGGGCAAAACTGAAAAAACTTTACGAGGAAAAACTCATCGGCTATGACATCACCCCGTTGGTCGTTACCCTGGGGGCGATGAATGTGTATCTGCACGGCATCGAAACTGACAGAAGTCCGATCTCCTGCCGGGATTCCCTCATCAAGGAGCCTGAGCAACTCGTGGACGTGATCCTTGCCAATCCTCCGTTCGGGACCCGTCCGGCAGGCTCGGTTAACATTGCAGATATGCGCGGCGACCTCTATGTGGACACCAGCAACAACCAGCTGAATTTCCTCCAGCACATGATGCTGATGCTGAAAGACGGCGGCCGGGTGGCGGTGGTCCTGCCGGATAACGTGCTGTTCGAAAGCGGGGCGGGCGAAGTCATCCGCAAGAAGTTGCTGACGGATTTCAATCTGCACACGATTCTGCGGCTGCCGACCGGGATCTTCTACGCCAACGGCGTCCGGGCGAATGTGCTTTTCTTCTCCAAGGGCGGAAAAACCGAATCCGTCTGGTTTTACGACTATCGGACCGGGATCAAGCACACGCTCGCTACCAATCCAATCAAACGCTCCGATCTGGATGATTTTGTGGCCTGCTACCACGCGGATGATCTTTCGGCGAGGAAGGAGACATGGAGCGCGGAGAACCCCAACGGCCGGTGGCGCAGATTCCCCGTTTCCGACATTCTTTCCCGCGACAAGACCAATTTGGATATCTCGTGGATCAAGGAGGAAGGCGAGTCCGCCGATGATTATACCCTCGCGGAACTGTTTTCCATCATTGAGGAAAAAAGCCGGAACATCTCCAATGCGGTCAAGTCACTGAAAAAACTGATTGGAGATATTGAGGAATGAAAAAAGATAACGGACACATTGTCATTTTCAAAACCGAAGATGGAAAGATCTCCGTCGATGCCCGTTTCGATTCTGAAACGGTATGGCTTTCGCTCGACCAGATGGCCGTCCTCTTCGAACGGGATAAATCCACGATTTCCCGGCATATCAAAAATGTTTTTGAAGAGGGCGAATTACAGCCGGAGTCAACTGTTGCAAAATTTGCAACAGTTCAAATGGAAGGTGATCGGCTTGTAGAACGGCAGGTCGATTTCTATAATCTTGATGTCATTATTTCCGTTGGCTACCGGGTAAAATCTCAGCGAGGAACCCAGTTCCGCATCTGGGCGACCAAACGGCTGAATGAATATATCCGCAAGGGCTTTACTCTTGATGACGAGCGTTTGAAAAGCGGTGTGGGGCGTTATTTCAGAGAACTGCTGCAGCGAGTCCGCGATATCCGTTCCAGCGAACGCAATCTGTATCAGCAGGTGACGGACATTTATGCCACTGCCATAGACTACGACTCCTCGGCTGAAATCACCCAGCGATTTTTCTCAACGGTGCAGAATAAGATGCACTATGCCGCACATCAGCATACAGCGGCGGAAATCATTTATGACCGTGTGGATGCCAATAAACCGTTTGTCGGAATGACCAGTTTCAAGGGCGACTACGTGACAAAAGAGGATGTTTCCGTTGCCAAAAACTATCTCACCGAAAAAGAACTGCAAACATTGAATCTGCTGGTCTCACAATTCTTGGATTTCGCCGAATTGCAGGCTTTGGAAGAAAGAACCATGACTATGGCGGCATGGATATCCGCTCTTGATACTGTCCTCTCCGGAAATGGCCGGGCTTTATTGTCAGGCAAAGGATCTGTTTCTCATCGCCAGGCAGTAGAAAAAGCCGAGCATGAATTTGAAATCTACCGGGCAAAACAGATGCGCGAGTTGGAATCCGACTTCGACCGGATGCTGAAATCTCTGGAACAGGAGAAGGACAATAACAATGATTGACACCAAACTGTTGCGCCAGAAGATCCTTGACCTCGCCATCCGGGGAAAACTTGTCCCGCAGGACCCGAAGGACGAGCCCGCGTCCGAACTGCTGAAGAAGATCAAAGCAGAAAAAGAAGCTCTGATCAAAGCCGGAAAACTGAAGCGGGACAAACACGAATCTTTCATCTTCCGAGGTGATGATAAACATTATTATGAGCAGATAGACGGAAAAACCATCGATATCACCGATGAAATTCCCTTTGACCTGCCGGACAGCTGGGCGTGGTGTAGACTTGGAATCCTGTGTAAAATAAAGGGAGGTAAAAGAGTTCCAAAGGGAGATGATTTGTTGGATGAACCAACTCCATATGTCTATTTGCGCGTAACTGATATGAAAGCAGGAACTATTTGCGATTTCAAGAAAAAATATCACTGCCGTCCCATGCATCTTTGAAATCGTCATTCTAACCACCCTATTTGAGCCTGAGTTGATTGTTTTTTTTAAATTACCCATTTCCGGTTTTTCCTTTTCGTTGAGTTGGATTATAGTTGTGCGAATCCTGGTAAATATGCCTGTTCCGGAGCGCCTCGCATACGGACAGAGTCAGATGCTGTCCCACAACATCTGAGGACACTTCCCATATCCAGGCAGCGCCAGATGACTCCGCGCAAGGCAGTGAACAATCTTGTAAAAGTATGCTTCCATTCATTCTGCCATGCAATAAATCGGAGTAAAATATATGTGAGAAGAGCCGTCCATATTTGCCAGCGCACCGCGTTCTCGTTGTAGCCAATGAAGTCTGAGAGTTGAAGAGTCTGCTTGATCTCCTTGAAGAAAACTTCAATGGCCCAGCGAGCCTTGTAGAGATCGCAAATAGAGCTTGCCGCCCAAATGAAGTTGT
>OGOX01001689.1_pt1 | contig 13791 bp, 8 predicted proteins | sample 1552761 | NCBI WGS metagenome assembly OGOX01 (sample SAMEA2580212, study PRJEB22360) | human gut metagenome | biome: human gut; feature: human-associated habitat; material: faeces | place: Denmark | collected 2008/2010
GTTTTAAGTTAATGACATTGGCTTGCCCCCTGCACCCCTCCGCCGAGCTGAGCCAGCTCGACCGCAGTTCGCCTACGGCGTGAAAAAAATTGCGTTATTCTACAACGATAATTTGGTCGTTTCTTCTTGGCTTCTTTTCTGGCTGTTCGCCCTTTGCATAGCCCAAAATGCAGCATCCAACACCGATTTCATCATCAGAAACGCCCCATTTTTGCAGCAATGCTCTGCCCTCCGGCAATTCACTCATTTCCTTTGCCCGATGAATCCAGCAAGCACCCAATCCCAATGCATGTGCTTCCAACAGCATATTGCCAATGGCAAGGCTGCCATCTTCTACATAAGTATGCACATTCCGGTCAGCCAACACCCAAATGACAACGGGTGCTCCATAAAATGGGTCGCTGGTTGTGCCCATAATATCAGCGTTCATCTTGGAAAGTTCATCCCGAATCTCCCGATTCTTGACAACAACAAACTTCGTTGCCATCCGACCTCTGCCGTTTGCAGCATACTGTCCAGCCTTTAACACTTTCTCAATATCCGCATCGGATACCATTTGGTCGGTATAACTCCGAACGCTCTTTCTGCTCATCATTGCTTCTAACATCGTCTGTTCCATGGTATTTGTCCTCCTATTTTCTTATCAAATCAACAACACCGCACAAAAATATGCGGTGTTGTGTGTATCAAAATTCAATTACAGCCCGTTACTGTTCCCACTTGTTGCACAGCTGGGTCAGCTGGTCTGCCATCTTTGCCAATTCCTTGTTGGAGTAGCCTCGTGCATTCTGAATATAAGCAGTGACACGATCCAATGCAATTTGCAGGCGGTCATAGGTTGCAGATGCCTTTACAGACTTCGGCTTTTCCAGATAAACCGGCTCTGCTTCATGCAAGAACTGCCCACTTGCCACATCAAATTCTGTTCCGCTATAGGGTGCATAGGCAGAAATACCCTGCTCATTCAGCAATTCCGTGAATGTATCTGCAGCGGTTGTTTCTCCGTGAATGACAAAGACCTTTTTCACCTGCTGTACGTGCTGAATCCAAAGTTCCAGCCCTTTCTGGTCAGCATGGCCACTCATACCCTGCAACTGTCGAATCTGTGCGGCAACTTTTACCGATTCGCCGAACAGTGTCACATAGTTTGCACCCTCCAGCAATCGCCGTCCCAATGTGCCGACAGCCTGATAGCCGACAAACAAAATCGTATTTTCCGGCTTCCAGAGGTTGTGCTTCAAGTGATGCTTAATCCGTCCTGCTTCACACATACCGCTCGCAGAAATCACAATCTTGCTGCGAGTGTCTGCATTGATTGCCATAGAGGCTTCACTGGTGACCGCCGTCCGCAACCCAGATACCCCGATGGGATTTTCTCCACGCTGCACATAGGCAAGGGCTTCTTCATCAAAGCAGCTCTCCTTATTTCGCTGAAAGATTTCTGTCGCCTCAATGGCAAGCGGACTATCTACATAAATCGGAACATCCTGATACTTCCCAAGCAAATTCTGGTCTTTGATTTGCTTTAAAAAGTACAGCAGTTCCTGCGTTCTACCCACGGCAAACGATGGAATAATAACGCTTCCGCCCCGCTGGAAGGTTTCCAGCAGAATTTGCACGAAATCCTGAATATAATTCTTTGGCTTTTCATGCAGGCGATTGCCATAGGTGGATTCCATGATGACATAATCCGCAGTATCGGCATACTGTGGATCACGAATCAACGGCTGATGGAAGTTCCCGATATCGCCAGAGAAGAGCAGCTTTTTACTGATACCGTTTTCCTCCAGCCAAATTTCAATACTGGACGATCCGAGCAGATGTCCAGCATCCAAAAACCGGATCGTAATGCCATCTGCAATGGAAATTTTCTCTCCATAAGGATGCGGAACGAAGTGTTCCAGCGACCCTAACGCTTCCTGCATGGTGTAAAGCGGTGTATAGATATCGCCACCGCTGCGTTTTGCCTTTCGATTTCGCCACTCTGCTTCAAATTCCTGAATGTGGGCACTATCTCGCAGCATAATCTGGCAAAGTGAAACGGTTGCCTGTGTGGCATGAATTTCCCCACGGAATCCGCCTGCATACAACAGCGGCAGCAAGCCAGAGTGGTCAATGTGGGCATGGGTCAAGAATACATAGTCAATTTCCGATGGAGCACAGGGAACACGGATGTTCTCATAGACATCTCTTCCCTGCTCCATGCCATAGTCAATCAAGATGCGTTTTCCACACGCCTCCAGATAGGTACAGCTGCCGGTGACTTCATGGGTCGCACCAATAAACAACAGTTTCATATCGCTTCACACCTTTCTTTCCATCAATTTTGAAAAATATAGATTTTTATGCTTCTTTCTTGGTATACAGCAGGTACTTTCTTGCGAAGAAGTTCCAGAAGAATGCCACTGCTGTGGAAACTACCTTGCTCAAAATCTGATACAAGCTTGTCACATCTGCCAACGCCCAAGCAAATCCCTTTGTAATGCCGATGGTCAATAGCAATCCCACAACGCCAATCGCCGCAAACGAGAGAAACTCTAAAAAGCGGTTCTGCATTTTGGATTGCTTGAAAATCCAGAATGTACTAAGAAAATAGTTGACCAGCAATCCGGCAACGAATGACAAGCCATTGCAGAGAGCTGCATAGCCAGAACCGGAAAAGGCCAGATAAAACAGCAGCGAGGACAATGCCCAGTCTACTACCGTTGCGAAACCGCCAACAAAACAATACCGGAAAAATTGGATAAACGTATTTTCTGTATCACCGGAAAATAACTTTTTGAATTGATGCTGTTTTAAAATCTGCTTGACTTCTGTCAGATGTTCTGATTTCATGTTGAATAATTCCCTTCTTTTTTGCGATGAATTGCAAAATTCGAAATCTTACAATTCTTTAGATGGCACATCGTTGATTTTTCCAATGACAAACCGCATCAAAATGGTTGCATCTTTATCATCAAGAATGCCATCATCATAGCAATCTGCACATTTTCCGGCAGATTCTGACAATGTAATGACATTTGCCAATGCCTTATTCATAACAATTGCATCCGCCAAATCGACAACGCCATCCTGATTCACATCTCCATAATAAATTTCAGCACCTGCTTCTGTTGTCGCTGTGGTTGTGGATTCTGTAGTAGTTGCTTCTGTCAGAGATGTTGTAGTAGCTGGCTTGGATTCTGTAGTGGTAATTTCTGTTGCAGAAGTTGTAGAAACTTCAGATTCTGTGGTTGTTGCATTTGTTACAGTCGTGGTTGTGGTTGTGGTAGTGGTAGCTGTTGTTGTGGATGTTGTTGTTTCTACTGGTTTTGGTGTGCTGCCGTTCGGCTCTGTACCGCCAACCAGTTCACCGCCAGCGTAAACACAAATATAATCACTCTTGACTTCATTGCCATCGCCGAACATTTCCGAATCGGTCAATACTGGCAAATTCTGATAGCTCCAGTCGTTGGAGGCATCCCACTGGTCGCCATAGTACAAGCCAACGGAGCACTGATATTTCTTGTTGGAATTTGCAATGGTATAGCCATCCCATGCCACTTCAAAATAATAGATATTCGGGTCATAGGATGCATCATACTGGAACGGCCCAGAAATTACGCCGTCTGCTGGTGCTGCTTCCGTTGCAGCCTGGTCATACAATTCTGTTGCTTGTACCAAACTTGGATTGGTCATTTCCTTTGTATTGAAGAAATAACGAACCGTAACATCTGTTCTCGGCGTAATGGAATCGGTCATGACTTTCATAGAAATCTTTGTTGTTCCTGCTCCGCCTGCACACGGGTTATTGACTGCAAATGCTTCAACCCAGTAGTTATTGCCGCCGCCTTCTTCTCCGTTGTTTTCTTCCTTCGGTGGGAAATCTGGCGTTACCTGCATGGAGTCATCGCCGAAATATGCATACAATCCCGCACTTGCACCGACAAAGGCTGCGTTATAGTCAATCGTTACTTCGTTATAAATCCAGTCTGCGGTAATATCATTGTGCTTGTCGGAGGCATCCGGCCCACCAACCAATGCACCATACAAAACATGACGCTGCTCTCTGGTATCTTCTGCTCTGGTTAAGCCGGAAGCTGCACGGTGATGCGGATACTTTGCAGCATTCTCGCTATATCCGACAATATAAGCCCGATTCATCGGATTGTTGCCCATCAGATATTGCATCTGTTCTTTTGCCCATTCGCTGTATTCGGATGGTTTTCCATTGTTGTTGTACTTGTCATAAACCAGTGCACACAGCTGTGCAGCAGTATTATATCGGGCAGAGCCCCAGGTATTCAGCCAGAAATAGCCTGCCGGTGTAATCGTTCCGACACCGCCTGTCATATAAGTGGTGATTGCCTTTGCAACGGATGCCCAGCAATCCATTTCTTCATAGGGCGATTTTTCAGCAGCTTCCTTGTACTTTTCAATAAACTGCGGATAAACGTGCTCGCCTTCCTTGGCAGGCTTGTCCTCTGAAATTTCGCCTAAAATACACTGCACACCGTTCCACATATCATTCCAGCAATATACATAGCACGGTGCTGCATAGTAGTCATAATACGGGTAAATTTCCTGCAAATAGCTTTCATCGCCGGTGATTTTAAACAGCCATGCTGCTGCCCAGCAGTAATCATCTTCCCACTTGGCAGAATTATAATAGGACTTTGGCCCATCTGCATTGTCACTCAGCTGCTTTTCATGGCTCTTTGCGAACTGGAACAGTGCTTTTGCATAGTCCAAAGACTGTGCTGCATAGTCTGGGTCAGTATCCTTAAAGTTCAAATAGTTGATTGCCAGCGAAGCAGCTGCTGAGGCAACATAATCGGTTTGCGGTTTGTCGCCTGTCAGGAAAAAGGCAGGTCTTGCCATGGTATCTACTTCCGGAGAGTTCCAATAAGCGTGGTCAATATCGCCATCACCCACCTGATAACAATGTGCAACGACTTCGCCATTTTCATCTCGGAACGTGCACTTCATCAGATAATCGTTAAAATACCGCAAAATTGTTTCAATGTGGTCATCCTGTCCTGTCTTTTTGTAGGAATCCCGAAATTCATAATAGCCCCAGCCCAAAGTAGAAGCGGCATAGTTTTCCGGCATACCAAACTTTACATGGTCGCCAGCGTCATGGAATCCGCCGGAAACATCTACATAGCCATCACCATCCGGATCAAGAATGTCCCGATGCTGGTCGATGAACGATTGCGACAAGTTCGTGCCGACTTTATCTTCTCCCATTGGCTGCAACGGCACTTGTGCGTCATAGGTGTGACAGTTGCCACGCCACTGATAGCGGTTGTTTTCGGCAACTTCTGTTCCGCACATATTGCCATCATAGAAATAAATGGAATACTGCAATGCTTTCGCATAATTATACTCCACTTCGTCCGCAGCAGATGCCTGCAATCCGGATGGAATGCTGACTGCTGTCTGCAACAATACTGCTCCCAACAATCCTGCAAGCAGACGTTTTCCAACATGCTTTTTCTGTTTCATTCTGATTTTCCTTTCTGTATCATTTGATCTCATAAAAAACGGATGAACTGCTTTTATTATACAGCAACTTGCATCAAAAGTCAATTTATTTTTTGCAATTTTACCAGGATTCTAACCAAAAAATCTGGTTGGTGTATCCGTTTTTTTAGAAAAATCAGATTTTGTTCTATTTTTATTTTATAATTGTCCAGCTGCAGTCTTTGCATAAATAATTAAAATCTCAACAGCATCTGTCGTATCAATTCTTCCATTTCCATCCATATCCACCCGTCTTTTTGCAGCTTCTTCTACATCAGGGTCTTCTGAATACAAATATGCTGCTTGTCCGGATGCCATTTTTGCATAATAGGTCAATACCCGAATCGCATCTACGATGGAAAGTCGTCCATCTAAATTCAAGTCACCTTTCAGTTCCGTTGTAACTTGCGTTGTCTGCCCTGTAACCGCTGTTGTCTGCGTTGTTACACCTGTCGTTACAGTGGTAGCCGTTCCGCCGTGCTGATGGGTTGTGGTGGTCGTTGTTGTGACAAACTGCGGTGTTGTTGTTGAAACAATGCTGGTTTCTGGTCGATTTGTGGTTGCAGCGATTGTTGTTGTGGTGACAACTGCCGTTGTTTCTGCTTTTGTCGCTGTTGCTTGACTTGTTTCTAATTTGCTTGTCGTTTCAAGTGCTGCTGTTGTAACGGCTGCTGTTGTCTGATTGCTTGCTGTTGTTTCGGTTTTGGTTTTAGTTGTTGTAGTAACATTCGCAGAAACAGCTGTGGTTGTGGTCGTAATCACATCATCCAATGAAAGTGAATCGAATCCATTCAAAGCTGCATAGTATGCACCAGCTGTATATTTATAAAAGCAGATAAAAAAGCCTTTTACCATAGAATACGTACCTGCTTCCGCAGAATCTGTTTGATAGCCAAATGCATAGTCTTCAATTGTTGTAATTGTTTTCGGCAAAATAATGCTTTTCAAAGACGGACAATCCAAAAATGCACCCGTCTGCACTTCCTGCACGCCATCGCCGAATACAACTGCTTCCAACTGGTCACAAGACTGAAATGCATATGCCGAAATAACAGATGCACCGTTTAACATCACTTCTTTCAAAGAATTGGCATCATAACAAGCATACGGCTCTATCGTTTCAACTGTTTCCGGAACGGTCAAAAATTGCAGCTGCATGACATCTTGAAATGCATAGCTATCAATGGTCTTTACTGTTTCCGGAATGGTATAATCGGATTGTGAACTGCACGGCGGATAGTAAACCAATGTTGCTTGGTCAGCTGTCATCAAGACCCCATCAACTGCCGTATAATATGGATTTTCTGCTGCAACTGTCACTTCCGACAACGAAATACAGCCCGAAAATGCATTGGCTGAGAGTTCTGAAACAGCTGCCGGAAAGTGCATTCTCTGCAAGGAACTGCAATTTTCAAACGCATTGGATTTGATACTTTCTAAAGTATCTGGCAGCTGCACTTCCTGCAAAGCCGTACAATTTTTAAAAGCAGCAACAGAAATATTCGTCAATCCTTCTGATAATGTCACTCGCTGCAAGGCAATGCAGTCTGCAAAGGCAGAATCCGGCAAAGTCTGCACCCCTGATGGAACGATCACTTCTGACAAAGACTGACAGTTGGAAAATGCCATCATGCCGATTCGACGCAGATTCTCCGGCAATATCATTCGCTGAATGGCGGTACAATTCATAAATGCACCATCTCCAATTGTCTGCAAGTCCTTTGGCAGTGTGATGTCATACAAGGCAGTACAATTAGAAAATGCCATTGCTCCAATTGAAAGAACCGATACTGGCAATTCAATTTTGGACAGAGAAGAACAATCTGCAAACGCTGCATCTGAAATTAAAAAAACCGTATTTGGAATATCAGTTACTTCTCCATAACGTCCGCTGGGGCAGCGAATCAAAACTTTTTCGCCCTTATCCAACAGCAGCCCATTTTTAACACAATACACTGGATTTTCTTCGGCAACGGTGAAAACCTGCAAGTTCTCACAATCATGAAACGCTGTGCTGCCGATTTCAATCACACTGGCTGGAATCACAACTTCCACCAATTGATTTTGTTTGATAAATGCATCATCTTCCACTCGTGTGACAGGCAAGCCGTCAATCTCTGCAGGGATTTCTAAAGTGCCCTCAATCGTCCCTACATACCCGACAATCGTAACTTCATTTTCAGATACCTGATACTGAAACTGCTCCCATTCCTGCACTTGTCCCACGTTTTCTGTAGTCGCTGCGGTGGTGGTTTCCGGACTCCAGTCCTCTTCCAACGCTGCTGCACCATTCGGCACGAACAGCCAACCTTGCAGCAATACCAGCATGGATAATATACAGGAAATTCCTTTTCTCAAAATTTTTTTCATAAAGCTTTCTCCCTTCACAAAAAGCATCCCTTCTCTTTTTATTATACAAGATAAATAGGAAAATGTAAAGAAAAAATTGTAAATGTTCCGCTCCGAAAAAACGAGAAACGTGCCCGACAATCATTGTCGAACACGTTTCGCTTAGAGGAAAAAATGAAAAAAGAAATTATCTAACATATGGAAGATTCTTAACATCTTCGCTGCCCAAAATAAACTTCATCAAAACAGATGTATCCTTATCATCGATTGTTTCTGTTCCATCTTCCTGATTACAGTTTGCATTTGCAACTGCAACTGGTGTCAAGGTAATCAGCTGTGCCAGATACTTATTCAAATGGATTGCATCCAGCAGGTCTACCTTTCCATCCAAGTTGACATCCCCAACATTTTTACCCGGCAGAACGCTTGCGGAAGTTGTTGTGGTGGTTTCTTCGGTTGTAGTTTCTTCGGAAACTGTTGTTGTTTCTTCTGTAACTGTCGTTTCTTCGGTTGTTGTAGTCGTGGTTTCTTCCGGTGTGGTAGTTGTTTCTTCTGTTGTTGTGGTGGTGGTTTCTTCCGGTGTGGTAGTCGTTTCTTCTGGTGTCGTTGTGATTTCTTCGGTTGTGGTGGTAGTTTCTTCCGTTGTAGTCGTTGTTTCTGTGGTAGTGGTTGTGGTTTCTGTTGTGGTAGTAGTGGTAACTTCGCCGCCGTTTGCAACTGCTACTTCATCCGGATATACAGTTACTTCGTCGCCAATCTGTGCAACAACACTGCCGGTCTGATACTTGTCATATAAACCTGCTGCTGCTGCAACTAAGCCGACCTGATAGTCAATTGCAACTTCGTTGGAAGTGGCATCTGTTGCATTGTCTTTATAGGTCGTAAAGTCCGTGCTGGTCGGGCCGCCAACCAATGCACCATACAATACGTGTCCATTGCTGGAGGAATACTTTCCATCCCAAGAGTTCCATTCATGCCAGTCATCGCTTACTTTCAAATTGGATGCTGCACGGTGGTGCGGAGAGGTTGCAGAAACATCATTATAGCCAACAACCAGACAAACATTTGCATTGTTGTCACCTAAAATATAGTTCATCTGCTTTTTTGCCCATTCGGTATAGTCTACGCCAGACTGTTCATATTTGGAAGTGACCAACGCACAGTACTGCATCAAAACATCATATCTTGCACTGCCCCAGCTGTTCATGACATAGAACTGATTCTGGTTTGCGTTGACTTTCTGTCCGATGTAGTTGGTTGCAAAGCTCCAGTTTCCAGTGATTTCAGCGTTGATGATGGCTGCACCCAACTGAGAATTTGCATAGCAGTAATCCTGTGTCCAGTCGTTTTTAACTTGTGTATACTTGCTGTTTTCGGTCAAGTATGATTCTTCGCCAGTTGCCAGATACAGCCAGCCTGCTGCCCAGGAAATATCATCCTGCACGTCCTTTGCAGCTCCACCATAAGTATTCTGGTCATAAGTAATCGTACGGTATTTATCAGCAAAGTTATACAAGGCAACCGCATACTTCAAATCTTCTTCGTTGCCAAAGTTCAAATAGCTCTGTGCCAGAGAAGCGGCATACTGTGCGGCAATATCACTTGCACCGTTGGTGGTCGAGTAAGTTTCACTGCTGCCGTGATCCCACATTGCTTCCGGTGCAAACCACTTTCCATGGTCAGAACCATCATCGCCAACTTCATAGATGAACGATGTTACAGTGTCACCAGATAGCGTTGTGCATCTCTTAAAGAATTCGTTGAATTCATCGCTGATCACCTTGAAGTGTGCAGTCGTTCCGGTCTTCTGGAACTGGTCTTTGTATTCATAATATGCCCAGCCCAAGGTAGAAGCGGTAAATCCGGCAGTCTGTCCGCATTTAATTGCATCGCCGGCATCGTGGAAGCCGCCCAATGCGACATCTCCGGTATGGCAATTATCTCTCCAAGAGAATGCAGAAGTTTCCCCTACCTTGTCCCCGCACATATTTGCATCATAGAAATACAGCGAATATTGCAGCAGTTTTGCATAGTTGTCCAGTTCCAAATCTGCTGCATTGGCAGAATAAGAACGCACGCCGACTGCGGTTGCACTCACTGCCATCACCGCTGCGGCAATTCCGGCAAATATCCGGTTTTTCTTTCCCTGTTTCTTCATGTTTGTTCCATCCCTTCTGTTTTTCACATCGAATATGAATGATATTACTATAAGGATACCATAATTTATACAAAATGTCAAGGTGAATCATCACAAAAGTTGTATATCTTTTTATGCAAACTTGGATTTTAATTTCCATTTATTAGCAATTGCGAATTCGATTCATTGACAAAGCATCTGCTGCATGGTATAATAACATCAGACAGCCGCTTTTGGCTGCACTTTATGGAAAAAAGGTGACGAGAGAACGATGTATCTTCCAAACTCCACAAAAGCAGCAGAATTTCTCTGCCATGAAGAAGTGATGCAGACGCTTGCTTATGCACAGGAAAACAAAAACAATCTTCCACTGATTCAGGAAATCTTATCCAAAGCCCGCTTACAAAAAGGGTTGACTCATCGGGAAGCCTCTGTTTTGCTTGCCTGTCCATCGGAAACCGTCTGGGAAGAACTCTACCAATTAGCAGAAGCCATTAAACTGGACTACTATGGCAAGCGAATCGTATTATTTGCTCCGCTTTATCTTTCCAACTACTGCGTGAACAGCTGTGTTTACTGCCCGTATCATGCGAAAAACAAGCATATCTGCCGAAAAAAGCTGACACAAGAGGAAATCAAACGAGAAGTCATTGCGTTGCAAGATATGGGACACAAACGGCTGGCTCTGGAGGCTGGAGAAGACCCCCTGCACAACCCCATTGAATACATTCTGGAATCCATTGACACGGTTTACCACATTCAGCACAAAAACGGAGCAATTCGCCGGGTCAATGTGAATATCGCTGCAACTACAATCCAAAATTATCGAAAATTGCATGATGCTGGCATTGGAACGTATATCCTGTTCCAAGAAACCTACCACAAAGAACAATACGAAAAACTGCATCCGGCAGGGCCAAAACACAACTACGATTACCACACCGAAGCCATGGACAGAGCCATGCAGGGTGGAATCGATGATGTTGGGCTGGGCGTTCTGTTCGGGCTGCAAACATATCCGTATGAACTTGCTGGCTTGCTGATGCATGCAGAACATCTGGAGGCAACTTATGGCGTAGGTCCGCACACCATCAGTGTTCCCCGTATCAAGCACGCAGATGATATTGACCCGAATGCGTTCGATAACAGCATTGACGATGAAACCTTTGCAAAAATCTGCACCGTTATTCGGATTGCTGTTCCATATACGGGCATGATTATGTCAACCAGAGAGGGAAAAGCCGTTCGGGAACGGGCGTTGCAGCTGGGGATTTCACAAGTGAGCGGTGCATCCTGTACCAGTGTTGGCGGATACGATACGCCAGAACCAGAATCCGAAAATTCTGCTCAATTCGATGTCAGCGACCGCCGCACCTTGGATGAAGTTGTCCGCTGGCTGATGGAATTGGGATACATCCCCAGCTTTTGCACCGCCTGCTATCGGGCTGGCAGAACCGGCGACCGGTTCATGTCCCTCTGCAAGAGCGGTCAGATTCAAAACTGCTGTCACCCGAATGCCCTCATGACATTAAACGAATATTTGGAGGATTATGCAAAACCGGAAACTCGTGCCATCGGAAAAGCCCTGATTCAAAAGGAACTGTTGAACATTCCAAACGAAAAAGTACGGGCAATTGCAGCCGAACACATTGCAGAAATGGCTGCTGGAAAACGAGATTTCCGTTTCTAATTCTACTGCACCTCAAAGACAAGGAGATGCACCATGAACACTGCAAAAAAATGGATCGCCGCTTTTTCGGCAGGATTATTTTCCCTTTCCGCCTGTCCGCTGCTCACTTCCGTGCAGGCTGCTAACGCTGACCGGAAACAAGTCTTACAAGACACTTATCAACAATGGAAGAAATCTTATGTGACCGAGGACACTTATATTTCCTCTGGCAAACCACAGTATTATGTTTCCTATGAAGAAAATCGCTATGCTGGAGATGGTGTTTCTGTTCCAGTCACTGTTTCTGAAGCACACGGCTACGGCATGCTGATTACGGTTTGCATGGCGGACTATGATGCACAGGCAAAAGATACATTCGATGGAATGTACCGCTATTATCGGGCACATCTCAGCGATATTGGTGAAAATTTGATGTCCTGGCAGCAATGCGACAATGGTTCTTCTCTGATTGACGGGGCAACCGATGGAGCAATGCAAGGCGGAGATGCAGACTCTGCAACAGATGGCGATTTGGATATTGCCTATTCGCTGCTGTTAGCCGACCAGCGTTGGGGCTCTAGCGAGGAAACCCCTTATCGGGAAACGGCTCTTGCCATGATTCAAGATATTATGGACTATGAAGTCAATCAAGAGGACTGGCTGTTACAGCTGGGCGACTGGGTGCATGAATGTGACCAGAGCGATTCTTATTATTTCGCAACCCGTTCTTCTGACTTTATTCTGCAATATTTTCCAGTTTTTGAAGCGATTACCGGCGATAAACGCTGGGGAAAATTATATGATGGAACGTGTGCAGTGATAGAAAGCATCACCGCTGAACAATCTACGGGACTGCTGCCGGATTTCATCGTAAAAAATGCAGCGGGGAAATTTGTTCCAGCTCCGGAAAACTTCTTGGAAGATGTCACTGATGGCACATATGCCTATAACAGCTGCCGGACACCGTGGCGGTTGGGAATGGATTTGCTCTACCCTTCCGAAAAGGGTGCAAATGATACCGTAAAAACAGTCATTCACAAGCTGAACAGCTGGATTCAGACGGAAACCGATGGTGACCCGGAGAATATCGTTGCTGGCTATGAACTGGATGGCACGCCGACACAGGATTATGACGACCTCTGTTTCACTGCTCCATTCTTGGTAGCTGCTGCCTGCGAAGATTCTGCATCTTCTTGGGAACAGGCATTATGGGACACGCTTGCCGACTATGGCACAGATGTTTATTTCGGTGACACCATCCGCATACTGTGCATGATTTCTGTAACAGGAAACTGGCTCATTCCAGAAACTACAACAGATTCCACAAAGGGCGATTTGGACGGAGATGGAACTGCCACGGTTTCAGATTTGGTTCTGCTGAATCGGTATTTGCTGCGGTTGGAATCGCTCACCACAGAACAGGGCAATCGTGCCGACTGGAACGATGACCAACAAATCACCGTTGTAGATGCCATGCTGATGCGACGTTCATTATTATAAGGAGGATGCTTCATGGAAGCAGGTTTACAGCAAACACCCAGTGCTGACCGCATTCACATTGCCTTTTTCGGCAGAAGAAATGCTGGAAAATCCAGCTTAGTGAATGCTATTACCAATCAAACCATGTCGATTGTGTCAGAAATTCAAGGAACAACGACTGACCCCGTTCGCAAGGCAATGGAACTGCTCCCGCTGGGGGCTGTCGTCATCATTGACACGCCGGGGCTAGATGACGAAGGAACATTGGGCAGCCTGCGGATGCAAAAGACGAAGGAAATTTTGCACCGCACGGATTTGGCTGTCATTGTCATCAACAGCACCATTGGAAAGACAGAACTGGAAACAAAATTGGAAGCAGATTTGCAGCAACAGCAGATTCCCTTTTTGGAGGTCTACAATCAATGCGACCTGCACATGCCAGAACAGTTGCCAGATAGAGCAATTGCAGTCAGTGCAAAAACTGGATTCCACATTTCGGAACTCAAAGAAAAAATGGCTGTCTGCTATCAGAAACAAGCACCAAAAGCAAACCGTTCCCTGCTGGGAAATTTTGTCCAGCAGGATGACATCATTTTATTGGTCACACCGATTGATGAATCCGCTCCAAAGGGACGGATGATTCTGCCGCAGG
>OGOX01001717.1_pt1 | contig 13608 bp, 13 predicted proteins | sample 1552761 | NCBI WGS metagenome assembly OGOX01 (sample SAMEA2580212, study PRJEB22360) | human gut metagenome | biome: human gut; feature: human-associated habitat; material: faeces | place: Denmark | collected 2008/2010
GAGCAGACTCGGTTGCAGAACTTGTTTCTCTTGTAAGCCGACCCGTTCCGCCGCCGATACCGACTATATAAAATAAGGAAGACTGTATCAATGAAATGCAGATACTGCGATTCGTTCGTACCCGATTATTATAACAATTGTCCGCATTGCGGTGCACAACTTATAAAAGATGGGTTTTCCGAACAGCATTCCAAGCCGGCAGTAAATAAAACGCCATCCGTTCATAAAAGGAAAGTGCCTGCAGATAATAATTGCAATAAAGAAGATATAAGCGGCAACGAATTAAAAGCAATCGGAATGACATTTTTGTTTATGATTATATTAATTCTGATCATGCTGGTTTTTGCATTGTTGTATAAATAAGCAAAACGCCCTTGTCTGTGGATTGTATTCACAGACAAGGGCAATTTTTATATAATACTGCTCTGTTATTATTCTATCATTATCTTATTTCTTCCTGCCGCCTTAGCCTTATAAAGTCGCTTGTCAGCAGTTGTGAATATCTCGGTTATCATATCCCGCATTCATGCCTGAGCATCTTTTCACGGACAGACAGCGAAAATTTACGGCTTACAGGAATTATTACACCGCTGTCAAGCTCAATCTGTTTTGCTGTATACGAAACGATATGATGGATATTCACCGCATAGCTTTTATGGCACTGTATGAAATACGGCGGAAAAGCCTCAAGCACATCGGACAGCTTGCTTCTGACAGACTTGTTTTCGCCTGATGTAACTATAATAAGGGTGTGGGCATTGCTCTCAAGATATAAAGTCTGCATAGGCTCTATGAAAAGCGTTTCCGAATTAACCGTTACGGCGATCCTGCTTTTCTCCTTATCGGAATCAAGCGCCGTTCTCAGCTTATCCATTGCTCTTTTCAGATTCACATCAAGATTCTGTTTGTCAACCAATGCAAACGGAACTAGATTCTTCCCTGCAAGAAAAATCTCCTCGCAGTATTTGAGCGAATATGCCGTCAGGAATATTATTCTTATATCCGGATACAGATTGCTTATCTGCTCGGCAACCATAATTCCGTTTTCCGAATTGTCAAGTTCAATATCCATAAAAACAGCCGCTATATTCTCAGTGCCTGCGCTGAGCCTTTTTAAAAGCTCCTTACCGCCGAGAAAGCATTCGGGTACTGCTTCGGTATTATCCCTTATATATTTTTCTTCATTTGCGAGGCAGTTTTTATCATCGTCACATATTAATATTATCATTTTTGATCTTTCCCTTTTATTCTTATCGAAAGAGCCGTGCTGAATTTTCTATCCTTACAGGTAAACAGCACATCGCCGTCATATTTCTGCACTATGTTCCGTATTATCTCAGTGCCGTAGCCGTGATTCTTATTTGCCTTTGTACTGGGCAGTTTCTCTGTGCTTTCAAAGTCGGGCATATCGGCATAATTTGAAACAGAAATATATATTCTACCGTTCTCCTCTTTTATCTTTATGCCGATGCTTTTATCGTTTTCTGCCGCTTTCGCTCCCCTTATCGCATTATCAAGCATATTGACAATAAGACAGCATAAATCAACATCATCTATCGGAATGTCATTACTAAGGCTCGCATCGCAGTCAAGCGTAACACCCGATTCTTTAGCGGTATTCGACTTATCCCACAGAATCGCATTAACGATATTATTAGCACAGTAGAACGGCATTTTGTTGCTCTGATTTTTACGGCTCAGCTCATCAAGCATTTCCTTTCCCTTTTCGGCTGTATCGGGATAGGTGTACAGGTTCATCGCCGTTGTGAGAACGTTGTTGAAATCGTGGCGGTACTTCATTATTTCGTGCTGAAGCTCGTTGATTTTTTCGTAATAGCGGTACTGCGTGCTACGCTCGTATTCAAGCTGTTCATTTCTCATTTTCGTTTCGTACAGCTGTGAATTCTGGATAAGGCCACGATAGCAAAGAATGTCGCTTATTACGCAGATTACAACGCACGCAAGAGTGAAATATGTAATTTCAGCGGTAGCATTCTCCGAATTTGCCATAATCAGTTTGATTATAACGCATAATATCAGAACCTGACTCAGAGGAAACAGCATAAAGACAAGGGCTTTTTTGTTGATACCGGTTTTTCGCCGTACTCTTTTGATAACCATCGTTGCGGCAAACAGAAATATACCGTATATAAGCATTTCTATATCAGCCGCAAGAAGTGCAGGATACGAAAGGTGTCCGATTTCGTAATTGAAGTCCGGGAAACAAACAAATATAATTGCGGCAAAAACTGTATCTACGAGTATCTGTGACAGAAAAGAAAACGAGCCGATAAATATGCGGAAACCGACTGAATCCGTGTGAAAGAATAAGCTGTAGCAAGTAACCAATATCAGTGCAAGTGAAAAATCGACTACCTGAATATTGTAAGCCTCTCTGAGATACTGTCCTATCAATCCCGCAGCCATATATAAAAGGCTGACGCACGTCCATTGTATGTATTTGTTGAATCTGGATGTCAGATTAACATCAATAAATAAATACACTACTAAAGCCGACGGAATAAACCTAAATATTGCTTCCACTATCAGCGGTACTGTCGTCATACTGATTCCCCCTAAAACTTATATATCTTCTATTTCACGTTCGCCTTTTCTTATCGAAAGAGCCGTGCTGAATTTTCTATCCTTACAGGTAAACAGCACATCGCCGTCATATTTCTGCACTATGTTCCGTATTATCTCAGTGCCGTAGCCGTGATTCTTATTTGCCTTTGTACTGGGCAGTTTCTCTGTGCTTTCAAAGTCGGGCATATCGGCATAATTTGAAACAGAAATATATATTCTACCGTTCTCCTCTTTTATCTTTATGCCGATGCTTTTATCGTTTTCTGCCGCTTTCGCTCCCCTTATCGCATTATCAAGCATATTGACAATAAGACAGCATAAATCAACATCATCTATCGGAATGTCATTACTAAGGCTCGCATCGCAGTCAAGCGTAACACCCGATTCTTTAGCGGTATTCGACTTATCCCACAGAATCGCATTAACGATATTATTAGCACAGTAGAACGGCATTTTGTTGCTCTGATTTTTACGGCTCAGCTCATCAAGCATTTCCTTTCCCTTTTCGGCTGTATCGGGATAGGTGTACAGGTTCATCGCCGTTGTGAGAACGTTGTTGAAATCGTGGCGGTACTTCATTATTTCGTGCTGAAGCTCGTTGATTTTTTCGTAATAGCGGTACTGCGTGCTACGCTCGTATTCAAGCTGTTCATTTCTCATTTTCGTTTCATACAGCTGTGAATTCTGGATAAGGCCACGATAGCAGAGAATGTCGCTTATTACGCAGATTACAACGCAAATCAGTGTGAAATACATAATTTCCGGCGTTGCATTATCGGTGTTAGCCATAATGAGCTTCATTATCACGCATAAAATCAACACCTGACTTTCCGGAAAAAACATAAAAATCACTGCACGCTTGTTGATAGATTTTCTGTCATGTATTCTTTTGATAATACAATGTTCAAAATACATCAGAATGCCGTATATAATCAGATCAATATCCGCAAAAAGCAGTGCGGGATATGTTAAGTGTCCGATGTCAAACGAAAATTCCGGAAATATGACGAATATTACAGCAGTTGTGATGGTATCAAATATAATCAGCGAAAGGTAGACCAGCGTTCCTATGAAAATACGGTATCCGACCGCATCGGTATGAAAAAATATACTGTAAATAAGAACCAGTGCTACCGCAAGCACAAAATCAAAAAATTCAAGCTTGTACTTTTCTCTCATATATTGCCCAAACAGACCCGCAAACAAATACACCGTATTTATTGCGATAAACTGAATATACTTATTATACTTAGCTGTAAGATTGATCTCGATAAATCCGAATACAAGCAAAGCAGATGGTATGAACCTGAAAATTATTTCTACTATTACAGGTACTGTCATAATATCTCCCATTTATTTTTATATAGTAACAATTTAATGTGCTGAATTTATAATACAATTTTCTTGATGCTTTGTCAAGTCAGAATGGCAATATAGTCTTATCAAATCTTAAAATTAATGTATGATCAATCTTTTTTGAAAATATCGTGTTAATATTTTCCTGTTATTTTTTCAGACATATATTCAGCTTTATGCAGTTCACGAAATGTAAAATACCCTGCCGTCACAAAACGGTAGGGTACCAGAGTTCTCAATCTATCATTATCTTATTTCTTCCTGCCGCCTTAGCCTTATAAAGTCGCTTATCGGCAGTTGTGAATATCTCGGTTATCGAGTTGCTGCTTCCGTACACAGCCACGCCTGCACTGAAAGTAAATTCTTTTCCTTTTTCTTTCTCGGAAAACTCCGAATAGCTTTTGCTTATCCGCTTCATAACCGTCATAACAGCTTCGATATTATCCGTATCAAAGAGGATCATGAATTCCTCTCCGCCGAATCGTGCTATAAGGTCATTTTCTCCGATATTTGTTTTGACCGCATACGCAAAATGTTTAAGCACATTATCACCGAAAACGTGTCCGTATGTATCGTTTACCGACTTGAACAAATCGAGGTCGATAAGCACCGCACAGTGTCTCTTTTTCTCGTCCTGCGAAAGCTGATTTTCAAGATATTCTATAAGATAACGGCGGTTTCTTATCTCGGTCAGCGGATCGGTATTTACAGCAAGCGTAAGCTCCTCGCCCATTTCGCTGAGCTGTTTTGCCTGACGTTCAAATTGTACTATCACTATTGCGACCGCAACCATTATGCCTATAAACGCTATTACAAACGAAAACAGCGTGTCAAGCTCCATATTGTCATTAGCCATATTCAGATGGGGGAATTTGCTTCTGACAATAAATGCGGCTATATCTGCAACGAACACCGCCGCCCCCATTATAACTCTGTGTACCGGCTTCATAAAAGTAATAATACCGATTTCCGCAACAAGCATATACACTGCCGTGCTTGCACCGTATGAAATATACAACATCGGGAACTCGACAAATCCAAGCACAATGAGTATTATAAACGTAGCGACATAGGTTCTTCCTGTCAGAAAACCGACCAGTGACGATACTATAATTACAAGTGCGCAAGCCGCACAGAATAAGGTCTGCGGGGTAAATCCGAATATCACCGCATTTGCGGTAAATCCCGCTATATTCGATATACAGCCGGTTAATGCCAGTACGATGAACAGCTTGTCACGAAGCTCTGAATTCACAGTATCTGATTTTTTATTCATTGTTAGTGCTCTCTTTCGTTCTTACTTTTCTTTCTGCTTTTCTGCCCGTCAATGATGCCGTTTTTCTATATCGGCAAGAATATCGTCTATATCATATCTCTTGTCCTCGTCATCTCTGAACACAAGCGATATATCAGGCTCAGAACCGCCGTGCGTTACTTCAGCCGTACCCGTTTTTTCCGTCATTTCGGGCAAGGCTTTTTCGTTTTTTATATTTTCTGCTTCAATTTTCTTTTCCTTTTGCTGCTCTGCTCTGTCCGATTCAATCCTTTTTCTTGCTCCGGCGGAAAAATCCGCTCGGTCTTTTATGTTATCGGCACTTGCCGCTATATTCTTTTTACTGCGCAAATGCTCCGTGAAATCATCCGTTTTACCGTGAGAACTGTCGGGAACACGATTATGCGGCACTTTTACGTTATCGGATAAAGACGGCATAGCGGCCTTTTTTGCGTCATTCTTGTTTGCTTTTGACAGCTTATGTTCCTCGCTTTCAGGGGGAACATACACCGGAGCTTCTTCCTGCAACTTGACCGTTTCCACCTGCGGTACCGGACGCTTTGACATAATGAACTTCACTATCTCAAATGCTACTATTGCGATACACGGCAGTATAGCGATAGCCATAACGCCAAACGGCGACATTGCAAATCCGATAACGGCACCCCAGAAATCACTGCAATAGTTAACTCTTGCAACAAGCTGGCTTTGTGATATTGTGATATTTTCTCCGCCTTGAGTTTCAACATCAAAGCTCATAACGCCTTCCTTAAGCGTGGAGGAATTTACCTTCGCAAGCTGTGCTCCGCCGTTTTCATACCGATTATATATTATAAGCTCTCCGTTGTTTACCTCGTCGGGCCACACCTTCTGCGCTATAGCGGCTGTGCCTGCCTTAAGCTGATAGAAATCGTTGTCACGCACTATGTAAACATTATATCCGAAAATATCCGGCGCAGCAGAGCCGCCGAATGAAAACAGCATTGATGTAACTACGAGAAATACCGCAAAAACAATTAGCAGTACGCCGATAACTACACCGATACACCTTGCCACAGATGTTTTTTTTATCAAATTTTCCTCGTTTCCGTCAAAAAAGCTATTGACAACAAATCAAAAATACGATATAATAATATAGTCATTTTGGAACTGTATTCCGAAATATGACCATATATATTTTACCACATCGCCTCGCTCTTTTCAAGTGTTTATTGTGCATTATGCAATGTTTTGACTTGTGAAGCGGACGCTTTCGGAAAACGGAAAATGTGTGTAAATATATCAGAATATCGGAATAAATATGCTTGTGTAGCACAGTTGGTAGTGCAGCTCATTCGTAATGAGCAGGTCGCAGGTTCGAGTCCCGTCACAAGCTCCATAAAAATAACCGCCCGGATTTAATGCCCGGGCGGTTTATCTGTTTATAACGCTTGTGTTCCGATTCTTATCATAATCTTTCTGATACGCTTTTTAACGGCAGTATACTTCTATTAATCTGCATTTTTCTGCAAATTTGCAATGCTCCTGCCGACAAGCCCTCTTACAAGCTTGCACCATTCCCGAAAGTTCGCATAACCGGTTACACTATCTTTTTAGGGGGTCGGCATTTTACCGATACCTCAGATGCGTAATGTTTCGGGATGTACCGCTTGACATTTAAGGTCAAACAGCCTATAATATCAGTGATACAGATGTTTCATCTGTACAAAAAGAGATGAACCTCTGCTATTTTGGCGGGGGGCATCTCTTTTTCTTACGTCAAACTTCACAAAAACCGCCCGGATTTAATGCCCGGGCGGTTTATCTGTTTATAACGCTTGTGTTCGGCTCCTTATCATAATCTTTCCGATACGCTTTTTACGGCAGTATGCTTTTTTATTGTTCAGAATTTTTCAGCAAATTTGCAATGCTCCTGCCGGCAAGTTCGGCTGAGTATCGAACCTGCTCAATATCATTTGCCAACGCTCCGAATTCTATAACCAGTGAAGCCTCAGCCAGATCCTGATTATAAAACCGATAATCGAAAAGCATAGGCCGTGTTATGCCTTTGTTATCTTTTTCTATCGCATTTTGCAAATATGACGCAAAGCGGAGGTTATCCATATAATCCGGCAATATATCCGTGCCATCGTCACATCCGCATATTATCATTATCTGTGCCGCTTTTCTGCCGTTGATTTCTGCAACGGGAGCTATTCTCACATCTCCGTCCGCTATTCCGTCACGGTGAATATCCAGCACTATTTTTATTGACGGATACTCTTTCAGCAGCTGCTCTGTTCGCTCTCGGCTTCTTGAGTATGAGTAGTTGTAAACGGGATCGTCAAAGACCGTTCCGTCGTGCAGCGTGCTTATTCCGTTATCAGCAAGCGTCTGCGCAAGCACCGCCCCTACTCCCACAACACTGTTTGCAGGGCAAAGCGATCTGCCGTCATAATCGGTATCGTAATATCCGTCACTGTCACGTTCGTAGCTTTCGGTCGTATGCGTATGTATTATAAGCACCTGAGGTTCGTTGCTGTCCGACAGCGTGACAGAAGGCTTTTTCTCAGCCTCAGCACCTATAAGCTCCGACGGCAGCTTGGTGCAGTTTCTTATCTGACCGTTTTCGAGGTCTATTACATTGTCGCCGCCTATCTTCCCGTAGTGCTTTTCCTTGACCGTACCGTCCTTTGCCGTATACTTCGTAAGATCGTCCTTGTCCTTTCTTATGTTGACGGAAATCAGCCGTGTTTTTACGTTGGCGGGAGCATCGACCGGCACCAGCGTTTCACCGGAAATATCCTGCGTACTGCTTGACGGATTATCGGTCGCAGGCGCTTTCTGCTCCTGCTTTTCCGTATTTGTTTCATTGTCCGGTTTCTCTGTGCAAGGCTCGGATGAAACCGTATCTTCATCCCTGCCGTCAAATTCGTTTACAGGAACAGCAAGCATAACGCTCAGTGCGGTAAGCTGTCTTAGTCCGTCTGAAACGCTTTTGCCGCTTACCGCTCCGGTTACGGCGTTTTCAGCCACGCCCGTCAGGGTAAACGATAATACCGCCGCCGTAAGCCCTATGCCAAGAACCTTTACAATACCTTTGTTTTTATTGCCTCTCATAAGCCTTTCCTTTCGCCAGGTGTTTTCTCGGTTGGATTTTTCTTGTTACAGCTTATGATTCATTTGCCATAAATATTCAGGAATAATTCATCAGCATTGATATGTCGCTGTATGACAGTGACGGACACAGACTGCGGTTGAGCGCACAGGATATTATATGTGCGTACCTGCTTATCTCGGCATCTATATCATATCTTGTCACAAAAAATCTGTCGTTATCGCTTTCATACTCCATAGTGGTAGGAACGCCTACAGCGATTACCGGTATGCCTGCCGCCGCTCTGTCAAGACGGTTCCTGTTGCCTGTGGTACTGCCGGGCGTTATGCCGGTATCCGTGACCTGTATGCTCCTGCAAAGGCGCTCCGGCTCACTGCACGCAAGGCTGTCTATCGCTACAATATAGTCTGCTTTTATCTTCTCCGCACAGAATATTGCGTGAAAGACGCTGTCTATACCGGAATTTGCCGAAACATCCGTCCTTATTACCGACACATTCCCTATTCCGTCCGCATTGTGCATACTTTCTATGAAATGCGAGGTCGCAAGTACCCTGCCTGCCGCTCTCCAGCCAAGACTGTCAGACGCTACAGACGGGTTTCCAAGCCCCGTGACAAGACATTTTCCTTCCGGAAGGAGCTTGTTAAGCACCGTACACAGCGCATGGATCTGACCGTCCGCATAAGGAACGTCCGTACTGTCAACGGTAAAATATCTTCCGCAGGGGCGGTTAAAAAGAGCGGTTTCCTTTTCGGAAACGATTATTTCGGTTATCTTTTCTCCGTAAAGCTCATAGCTTTCACATCTTATTCCGTTTTTGCCCTTTACAAACTCCGCCGCCATATCTGTTCTTCCCGTAAGCTGCATAAAATTTCCTCCCGAAGAATTTTTTCAAAAAAATCGTAAAAAAGTATTGCATTTTCGTTTTGGACGTGCTATAATAAAGCGTATTGTGAAATATAACTATGATTATATGTAGATCTGTATAAAGGAGGTGCCGTAAGTGCCTAACATTAAATCTGCCAAGAAGAGAGTTTTAGTATCTGCTACAAAGCAGGCTCGCAATAAGGCTGACAAGACCGCTCTTAAGACTATTCTGAAGAAGGTTGACGCTGATACTAACGCTGACAACGTTAAGGTTGCAGTTAAAGCAGTTGATAAGGCAGCAGCAAAGGGTATTATCCACAAGAACGCTGCAGCTAGAAAGAAATCTCAGCTTGCTAAGAAGTTAAACGCTGTTTCCTGAGAATAACGATTTAACGTAACGCTCCTGCGGGAGCGTTTTCTTTTTTGTGTTAATTACAGTGATACAAAAGCATCGGCTTGCATTATTATGTGCCGATGCTCTTTTTTTATCCCGAAATGCTTTTTACCGTATATCCGTTATCAAGCCAGTAGTCGATGACATCAGGCAGTATCGCCGTATTTGTTTCGGATACCGCATGGAGAAGATATACAGCCCCGTTGTGCGTTGCGGACGTTATTCGCCTGTACGCCGTGTCCCTGTCGGGCTGAGCGTCCGTATTCCAGTCGTTGTACGCAAAGGACCACAGCACAGTATCATAGCCCATATTTTTGGCAATGCGTAATGTTCTGACCGAAAATTCTCCTCGAGGGGGACGCATCGTAACGGTTTTGTATCCGCCGAAATTTTCGGAAATATAAGTTTCAAGTCCGTGTATTTCTTCAAATACCATATCATCGCTTATATCCGGCAGTGACGGGTGGGTACAGCTGTGATTTCCAACCTCGTGACCCTCGTTTATCATACGCTGTACAAGCTCAGGACTGCTTTTTACATAATCAAGCGTCACATAGAACGTTGCCGTAACCTTTTTTTCCTTCAGAATATCCAGTATTTTTCCGGTACAGCCGTTTTCATAGCCCTCGTCAAACGTCAGGCGGATTGTCTTGTCATCTTTGCCGAATATGAATCTTCCGCCGTATGACCCATATTTTTCCTGTGCCTGTATTGCTCCTACAGGACGGTTATCGCTATCGGTTTCATAGCCCTGACCGTAGCAGACCTTCTCTTTTCCGTCCGTCAGAAAAGCCGTTTCTGCAGGCGTTACGCCTCCTCTGTCATTATGTCCGGCGCTTTGTCCGACAGTATTCTTATCGGACGTGCATCCACACATGAACATTGCCGTCAATACCGTAAATACTGCGGCAGATATTTTTCTGTGCAAAAAAATCACTCCTTTACAGATATAGTATCCGTAAAGGAGCGGTTGTAATTCATTGAAATAAATGGCGGCTTTCATCAACTGCCGAGATAATTCTTGACCATTGCCTGTAAAAGTTCGTCACGATCAATATGGCGAATCAGGCTACGTGCGTTGTTATATGTAGTTATATAGGTAGGGTCTTCGGACAGAATATAGCCGACGAGCTGATTTATAGGATTATAGCCCTTCTCCTTGAGCGCACCGTAAACCGTTGTCAGTATTTCCTTCATCTCGTTTTCTCTTTCATCCTTGAGCGAAAACGGCATAGTTTTGTCGATCATCAATATCAGTCCTTTCGTTAATATCTTTTAAAAACCGAAATTATTTTAAGGTTGTTATACTATTATACACTACCGTTCAATAAAATACAATAGCCGATAGCGAATTTTCGTTAAAATCACCAATAGCGGTTCTCATTTTTGGGTAATTGATAAAACTTTACAATTCGCTATTGAATTAATGAATAATTTTTGGTATAATAACAATAACCAGATTTTTCAGGGGGTACAATAATGGCAGAACAGAAAAAAGCGCCATCTACAAACGGCGAATTCAAAACCTCTCCGCTCGGCTTCGACAAAGCCGAAGTAATGGCATACATAGTACAGCACAACAAAGAGCGTAAAGCCCTTAAGGAAGAAAATGAAGAGCTGAAAAGAGCACTCGAAGAAAAACAGCAGACGAATGAAGGTCAGAACAATGAGCTTACAGCAGAGCTTGAAAAGAAAAAGGCTGAACTTGACGCACAGATCCTTGAAAGCAGAAAGCAGGTTCTTGACGAAAGACGCAAGCTGGCTCAGACCGAAAAAGAACTGCACGTTATGCAGGACAAATACTCTGCCCTGACAGAAGAATTCGCAGAATTCAAAAAACAGGCGGCAGCAAAAATAGATAAAGCAAAGCACAGCGGCGGAACGATTGACCCCGCTCAGCTTGCAGAAATTTCCGCCAAAGCAAATGCCGATGCAAACGCTGTAATAAATGACGCACAGAGCAAAGCAAACGAGATTATCACAGCCGCAAGTCGCGCTCCGGAAGATTGCGGTAGCCCAGTTGCTCGACGAGATATTCCTGCAACGACCGTCCTTCGGTCAGATAGACCGGACGCTGCTTGTCGTCCTTCGAAAAGTTGTTGATGCGGCTCTTGTACGACGGCGTGTCGTCCTCCCGGAGGTATTCGTCGAAGGAGATCTGCTGGGGAGGCTGCTCCTCGTCCTCGGCCGAACGCTCCTCCTCTTCCAGCACGATATTGTCTTCGATCTCCTGTTTGATGCGCTGTTCGAGCTGCACGGCGGGCAGTTCCAGCAGCTTGATCATCTGTATCTGCTGCGGAGAGAGCTTCTGCTGAAGCGAAAGTACCTGTTTCTGATTAATAGCCATATTGGGTCCAAATTAAGAATTGTTCAGCATTCCGAATTTGGTCTCTTCATTTATCGGGTTTCAGGGTTTTCGAAAGTCGTTCAGGGCGGGCGGATTCCGGTTTTCGGGAAGTCGGGCGCGGCAGGAGCACACTCAAGTATGTGGCTGTCGCGGACGGCGAAGGAAGGCCGGAAGGCGCCGCACTCGGACGGCTTTCGTCAAAAGTCGGCGTGCTGGGGCGTCCGCGGGAACGGCTGCACGTCACGGATGTTGGTCATGCCCGTCACGAAAAGCAGCAGGCGGTCGAAGCCCAGGCCGAAGCCCGAGTGCGGTGCCGAACCCCAGCGGCGGGTATCGAGATACCACCACATGTCTTTCATCGGTATGTCGAGCTCCTTGATTCTGCCCATCAGTTTGTCATAGCTTTCCTCACGTTCCGAACCACCGATGATTTCTCCGATCTGCGGGAACAAAACGTCCATAGCGCGAACGGTTTTTCCGTCATCGTTCATTTTCATATAGAAGGCCTTGATTTCCTTCGGATAATCAGTTACAAATACAGGACGCTTGAAGATCTCCTCTGTCAGATAACGCTCATGCTCTGTCTGTAAATCACAGCCCCAGCTTACCTTATAATCAAACTTATCATTGTGCTTCTCTAAAATCTCGATTGCCTCTGTGTAGGTGACATGACCAAACTCAGAGTTTAATACGTGATTTAAGCGATCTAATAATCCCTTGTCGATGAAGGAATTGAAGAACTCCATCTCCTTTGGTGCCTTCTCTAATACATAGCGAATTACATACTTTAACATTTCCTCTGCTAACTTCATATCATCATTTAAATCAGCAAATGCCATCTCAGGCTCGATCATCCAGAACTCTGCTGCATGACGTGTAGTGTTTGAGTTTTCTGCACGGAATGTCGGTCCAAAGGTGTAGATGTTTCTAAATGCCATTGCATATGTCTCACCGTTTAACTGTCCACTTACAGTCAGGTTAGTTGGCTTTCCAAAGAAGTCCTGTGAGTAGTCAACCTTTCCATCCTCTGTCTTCGGGATGTTGTTTAAATCCATAGTTGTTACCTGGAACATCTCTCCTGCACCCTCGCAGTCACTTCCAGTGATCAATGGAGTGTGCACATATACAAAGCCCTTCTCCTGGAAGAACTGATGAATAGCAAATGCGATCAATGAACGAACGCGGAAAACTGCCTGGAAGGTGTTTGTACGCGGACGCAGATGGGAAATGGTACGCAGATATTCCATGCTGTGACGCTTCTTCTGCAGCGGATAATCCGGTGCGGAAGCTCCCTCTACGCTGATCTCAGTTGCCTGGATCTCAAACGGCTGTTTTGCCTGTGGTGTTGCTACCAGTGTTCCTTTTACAATGATGGCCGCACCGACATTCAGTCTGGAAATCTCTGCAAAGTTCTCCATAGAATCGTGGTATACCACCTGTAAGGTCTCAAAAAATGTTCCGTCATGCAGAACGATAAATCCAAATGTTTTGGAGTCACGTACGCTTCGTACCCATCCCCCTACAGTAATCTCTTTGTCCAGGAATGTTTCCCGGTTTTTGTATATTTCTCTTACAGTTGTAAGCTGCATAACAAAAGTCCTCCCTCTCTGATGTTTTCTCAGGCAGCCTGCCCGTACCTGCAAACTGCCCATATTGCATTTATTGTATCATTGTAACCAGTCAACAGT
>OGOX01001722.1_pt1 | contig 13557 bp, 16 predicted proteins | sample 1552761 | NCBI WGS metagenome assembly OGOX01 (sample SAMEA2580212, study PRJEB22360) | human gut metagenome | biome: human gut; feature: human-associated habitat; material: faeces | place: Denmark | collected 2008/2010
CGACCAGACTCTGCAGGTCTTCCGCCATCCCGGTGACCATGCCGTGCAGGTTAGAGACTTTCAGCGTTGGTCTTGCACTGGCTCCTTTGCCGTTCATCTCAAAGCCGCTTCCCTGAATAGGGTACGCCTGATACTGTCGCCCCTGCCAAGTGACCGACTCACCTTTTTCGTTCTGCTCATTACAGAAAAAATAACGTTCTCCGCCGACCTCTGTCAGATCGACTTCCCAGAGCACGATCAGCGCGGATTGCTCCGTTTTAGTGCACTCATTGAGTGTTTCCTGCTGTATATCCTGCATCAGTGAGTGACCTCTTCAAAGGTACAGTTAAAATCGGTATACATGGCATTATCCGAAATGCTCCACTCCCTGCAGACAACCCGGACAGTCCTGTTGTGTTTTGGCGGACGCCACAAAAAAGCACGAATCCCGGCATGACGGGATAAAAAACTGTCCAGCGCGGCACGGGAATATTCATCTGTGACACGAAATACCGGTTTAAACGTTTTCAGATCCGCATTCAGACCACCAGCCCGTCGCTGTTCATATCCGTCACCAAACTTTACCGTAATAACTGATGGCTTTCGTGTCGTCTCCATCCCCTCACGGGGGATCCAGTTAAAAACTTCAGGCTCAGGCACTGTACAATCCTCCATCCCGACGCGATGACTGCATAATTGACACAACCCTGCTGTCGATCAGATCCACCAGTCCCCTGGCTGAGCGCGCATCTATCTCGCCATTGCTCCCTTGATTCTGAATGCTGATGTGATACACGGGAGAATAAACAACCCCCCCGCCACTATTCACATTGCCAATGGCTCTGACCCCAAGAGAGCCGTCCGCTGCCCGTGTCAGTGGCATGATAGCTTCAGGCCCGGCCTCGCCCATCAGCCCGGCACCTTTCGCAAAAGCAAAATACGTCGGTGTATCCACAATAGTGTTACTGTAAGCACTCAGATTTGCCGATGTGTAAACACCACCTTTTGCGTTTGCCACCGCCCCCGAAATCCATCCGCCGACCGTACCAAGCCACCCTCCGGCACCGGAGAGTGACTTCAGTCCGTTAACAATGGCCGCATTCATCAGAATTTTTGAAACTTCCCGGAGAACTGAACTCCCCCAGTTTCTCCAGTCCACAACATTTCCGGCCAGTGCATCGGAAATATTTGATACCAGTCCGTCCATAGTGGAAACGACAGCATCTGCCGCCTGCGAAGCATAATCGGTGGCACTGTCTGCCCAGTTGGTCAGCCCCTCCTGGAGTCCTGCATTCCAGTTATTACGTAAAGCATCGGCCTTTGCATAATAATCCTGCTGATCGCTGAGACGCTCTTCCAGATATTTTTTATTCAGTTCTTTCTCCTGTTTCCACAGGGCTTCTTCAATTTCTCCGGCCTGATACTGTCTCAGAAGCTCGTTATTTTTCTGCTCAAACTCATGCCGGATACTCCACATTTCCTGGAGTCGTTCACGCATCCGTGAGCCTTCACCATATCCCAGTAACTGCGCGTCGTCAGATGCCCGGGCACTGGCATTACTGTCCGCCAGGCTGCTTTCATACGCAGCAAGCTGCTCACGAATCTTTTTCTGGTCGATGAGTGCTGCATTCTGCAAAAGCGTTTTTTTCTGCGCTTCTGACAGGGTTGATAATTCGCCCTGACTGACCTGATATTTCATCTTAGCCAGTTCAGTATTCTGCCCTGCCAGTGCTATTTGTTCTTTTTGCTGTTTAATCAGCCGTTTATAAATATCTTCTGTTTTTTCCGCTTCGGTCTTTTTATGCGCTTTGGGTTTATTTGCCTGGTTATTTCGCCAGGCATCCAGTGAGTTATTGATATAATTCTGTCTGGCTGTCTGATACGCCTCTCCCACAAAGCCGAGATCATCCGCAGCATAACCCAGGCGGGCACGCTCACGGGCTTCCCCCTTCAGGCGGGACAGAGCCAGTTCGCGCTCGCTGTTATTCAGTGCAGTCTGCTGTTTATCATCCAGGGTTGCCTGTGGTAGCCGTAACGGTACATTCACCAGCCCCTGTCGCTGCTGAAGTAATTCATTACCGAGCCCGAGAAGGCGATTAAACTCGGTATGCTGCCCATTCATGATCAACAGGGACTGATACGCTTTGTTTTGTTCCGCGGCCTGTTGACGGATCAACGCCACCCGTCGCTCCTCCAGCCCGGCAAGCACATCCTGAATGGATTGCGCTTTGCCCTGCATTTGTGTGAGACGGGACTGTTCAACTGCCAGTTGATTTGTTGCTTCTGCAAGCCCTTCTGTGACAGTTTTTACCGACGTCATGTGGTTAATCATAAAACCGTTATCGGTTGTCCAGCCCGGGTTTGCCAGCACATACTGATAGCCAGCAATTTTTTCCTGTAAGGATTTAATCTTACTTTTCTGCTCGTCAATTAACCTGTTTTGCTCATCAAGTGCCTGCCGCGTCTTTTCCTCATTATCTGACGCTTCAGGAAGCGACATTGCCGACGTTTTCTGGCGAATTTCGTCGATTGTTGCGGCATACTGGCGTGCAGATTCTCTGGCCTGCTCCTGATTCTGATACATCGTGTACCAGGCCGTCGCCCCCAGCATGACGAGTCCCGGCACACCACCAACCAACCCCAGCGCACCACTTAACAGACGACTCCCCACTGACGTGACAGTATTCAGCGTTGTCTGTGCCGCTGTTCTGGCCGCAATATTACGGGTAAGTGACGCCTGAGCAGCTGTCAGCTTCGCTTCTGCTGCGGCCTGCCTTTCGGTACCGCGAGCAGCAACAACCGCCTGTTGCGCACGATAAACCGCCGCACGCGCCCTGGCGGTTGCTATCTGTGTCCCCCGAAGTTGCGCTTCAGCAAGAGCCACTTCGTTTCTGGCTGCAGTAATTAATCCGGCAGTTGCAGATCCAGCAGACGACGCCATATTGCCAAAATATCGGGCTACCCCGACGGCAACCAGAGCACCGGCAGCGGTTGCCACGGTATCAATATTGCCTGCAAGACCATTCAGCACCCCGGAGAGCGTCTTCGTCACTCCGCTTGCCTCGTTCGCACCACCAACCCAGGCCATAAAGGCGTTTTCAACTTTGGTTGCAGAGGATGAAACCGTATCAGGCATTGCTGCATATTCATCACGCAACGCCCCAAGCTGACTAATCAGTGCAGGAACAACCTTATCGGCGGTTAGTTTTCCGTTATCCGCCATGGCCTTCAGATCCTTACGGGCAACGCCCATTCCCGCAGCCAGCGCACGAATAACACGATCACCGCTCTCATTCACCGAGTTAAACTCTTCACCGCGCAGCACTCCCTGCGCCAGTGCCTGACTGAACTGCGTGATCACCGAACTGGCTTCTGCTGTACTGGCACCGGATAATTTCAGGCCCGTGGAGATCGCCTCGGTGACTTTCAGTACCTCCTCAGAACTGTAACCATACTCCCGCATGGAAGCTGCAGAACGGGCAAAAAGGCTGGCGTTATCAGAAAACGCCGTCCCCGTTCTCTGGCTGATCGCCATTAATTCACGTTGTGATACCTGAAAATCATCACTGGACTGTGAGGCCTGCTTCAGACGGGCATTTACTGAATTCCACTCATCGGCGAGAGAAATAAGATGACCGGTAGCAAAAGCCCCGGCAAATGCCCCGCCATATTCAGTGCCGAAGATTTAGCTGTATTTATCTGATCCGTCACTTCTGCCAGTGCACGCCGCATTTCACGGGATGCAGCAGCGGACTGCCGGCCTCCGTTCTGCATGGTACGGTAGTAATCCTGCCCCATACGCGAAGCCCGGGAGATCTCTGACTGGAATGACCGGGAATTTGCCGAGATTTTAATAATCAGTTCACGTAATGTCGCCACACTCATTCTCCGGACGAAAAAAAACCGCCGAAGCGGTTATGTTGACTCACTGAGACACTATTAAAAGCGCGTTTTCCAGTCCGGCAAATGGATCTGAAGCGCCTTCTGTCTGCTCCTTCTCCCACTGAAGAAGCGCATCATTCAGTGACACTTTGACCCCCTGCGCACCGTAAACAGCTGAAACAATCTGGGCAGCCCGGAAATCAGCCCGTTCGTCCCCCAGCGGGCTGAACCTGTCAAATTCTGCCCACATCATGATTTCTGATGCGGACATTTCCCGGCGTAACTCTGACAATGTGCGCCCCATCCTGAGCGCCAGCATCATCAGAAAACGCATCCCCGGAAGCGCTACTTTTTTTTAACCTCGCCGGCATCACTGATCAGTTCCAGAGACTGCCGAAGAAGCCGCGCATGCACCGGGCCATACACGGCAATCACCTGTTCACGATCATCCTCTGAAAATACGGGTTGCAGTCCGGTATCACACAGAACATCAATGAACAGTTCAACATCTGCCTCCAGATTTCGGCGGGCGCGCTCCGCAACGGATAACGGTGTCTCATCATCTTTTGCTTTAACGATCTCCTGCCAGCGCAACCAGGCTTCTGCAGAAGGTTCCCGTAACACAACCGTTGCTCCCTCCCATTCAGGCACATCAACGGTTTTATGGCGAAACCCCGACATCGTTGCCAGTGCCAGATTACGGATATTTTTAGTCATCACATCCATCCTCATTAACTGACGGTTACAGTGCAGGAAGTGGAGGTCACTTTGTTAACCGGGCTCGCTGAATCAGAAATCTCGCAGGTATACGCACCCGCATCACCGGATGATGCTGATGCCTTACTGAACGTTGCCGCCGTCTGTCCGGAAACAGGAGAACCACCTTTCTTCCAGACATAAGAATAAGGCGGCACACCACCCGCAGCCTCAACCGCCATTTCAAGTTTCGCTCCGGAAGCAACCCGCAGCGTGCTTTTTAAATCAACCTTCACTTTCAGCGAAGCTGTCGTCAGCACAGGTTTGCCTTTCAGACGCAGGGAAAACGTTGCAGCCACAACACCATTGGTTCCTGCAGACCAGGTATGCTGACGCACTTCTGCCATAAAGGTAAATCCGTTGCCTGACGGAAAAATAACTTTAAAGCCATACGTGGTGTCATTGTCATAGGCACTGCGCAACGCATTCTGGGCAGCATTGAGGTAAAAGTTGCCTGACATGGAAATCTCTGACGCGGCACCAAGACCGTTAATATTTTCCTGCTCAACAGAACACAGCGTGGTGACATCAATATCCTGCTTTTGTCCAGCGGTAAACTGCACTTCTTTGATTGTACAGCTCAGGCCAAGATAGCTGGCAGAATCCAGGGTTTCTGCTGTTACCGGTGCAGACGAAATCATAATTTTCGTCAGTTGCGAACGCTCAAAATTAGAGGACATACTCGTCTCCTGAAAATAAAAAACCCGCCAGCGGCGGGTGGGTAAAATCATTAACGACCTCAGGCTATTACCTGAAATTCAAGCGTGGCTCTGCTCAGCCGGGAATCAGGATCATAACCCTGCGTTTTAGAAATAACGGAGGGTGCCAGTTTCCTTACCGCATCAAGCGCCTGCTCACGAATATTATCTGCGTCATCAGGTACTGTCGCCCAGACATCGATCTGCACGGTAATTCTGGATTCAGCCTGCCCATCAAGCACATCAGATGCCGTGTCAGACACCACAGAAAACACCAGCCACGGCGGAGATACCGCAGGCTTTCCCTCCGTCAGCGGGACCACATAAGGATAAACCTGTCCTCCGGCCAGCTGAGACAACAGGGAATACAGTGTGGCCTCCCTCATTTACTTAAGACCTCATCAATAGCCTGATTCATTCGCTGTATGGCAACCTGCGCCGCCAGCTCCTCTGTCGTATCGAAAGCCGGGCGAATGAATGGATGCGCGGGCATGTTTATCGTTCCCAGCTCCACAAAGCGCCAGTAAAATGCATTTCGGGGATCGCTGGCTTTCATGCTGTTATCACTGTTTCCGGTTCGCAGGTTCCGTCCGCGAATGTGGACACCCGAGATAATTTCCCCCCGACGCTTTGAACGCTGAGTGAGAACAACCACATTTTTCTTCAGTTTCCCGGTTCGCTCCGGCGCACGTTCAACAACTGCATCCCGCATAACTTCAGCACCGGCACGGGTGGCATCGCGCAGAACCTTATTGTTTTCTGCCCTGCTGAGCGTCTCCAAATCCCGTGCAATATCCGCCAGGCCGGAAAAATCAAGACTGAAATCCATCACACATTCCCCTTCAGGCTGCAGAGTATTTCAAGCCGGGTAGCGCGTGCATCCGGTATTGGTGGACCTTCTATACCCAGAATGGCCCCTTTAAATGCACCGGTCAGCACTTTCAGACGTGAAGTCGCTGTCACATCGCGCCGGAATCTCATCCAGACTCTGACCGTAGCCTGAGCGGTTTCTGCTCCGCCTGAGATTATCTCCCTCCCGCTGATACCCTTAACTTCTGCCCATACGGTAGCTCCCTCCGTCACCGTCTCCACCGGATGCCCTGACGGAGAGCGGGCGGTGGTGACATTCAGAATAATTACGCGATCACGTAATCTGCCCGCCTGCATCTCTCCTCCTACAAAGGAATAAAACGATAAGGCTCCAGCAGAGAAGAAAAACCAAACGGGACTGGTGCCTTGCTGACATCTGAGGAATTTTCCCGGTTTTCGTGCCAGTGCCCGACCAGCAACATGAGCGCCAGCAAAACATCATCAGCTATAAGCACCCCTTCAGGATCACCTTCCGGCACCGTCTCCTCATAAAGCTTACGGTTGATAAAATTTTCTGCCTTGCGGCAGGCAGCCCGGAAATACAGCATCAGTAACTCATCATCAGTTGCATCATCTGTATCAATACGGCACTGCGCCCTGAGTTTTTCCACTATTGCTGCCATCAGAAACTCCTGCCCGCAACACTGTGCGGGCATAAAAAAACCGCGTCGGCGCGGTCTGTAACTGAACAACGAGTGGTTATTTGCCAGTGAGCGCCTTGATGGCTGCCACATCTTCCAGCACACAGTCAAAACGATGGAAAGCCAGAAATGCCACCTGATCAAACTCAGCATAACGCTCAACCAGACGTTTCAGTTCCATATAAGTAACGCGGCGAATAATAAAGCGGTTGAAATCCCCCAGGAAAATGAATTTTTTTCCGGTACCAATCCCGTCAATAGCCTGATCAATAACATAAGGGATCCCCAGCACAGTAGCCGGCGTACCGCCTGCAATATCCGGCAGCCATAACGGGCGTTTCTGTCCATCCTCCATCTCTTCAATAGTCTGCAATGTGGCATCATTGAATGCCCAGCGGTATTTCGGCCCACCACGATATGCCGGATCAATAGCATGTTTCAGGGCATTCATTTCTTTCCAGGTGAAAGCGGCAGAGGCTGCAGTCTGGATGGTTCCCGTCACCGACGCTGCCAGCCCTTTTGGCTGTAACGGTGATCCCGTTCCGGTCCCCTGAACCAGATATTTTGCCTCTCCACGACCAATACGCTGGGCAATACGGTTTGCCAGATAAGATTCAATATCCACCCCACTGTCCTGGAGCAGCTCATTGGACACACGAATTATTTTTGATGACAGCTTTTTAGCCCCCAGAATAGCGGTCCCGAACGTCACATCCTGTTCCGTTGCGGCTGTATTCTCCGCCAGCAGTTCGCCCTCTTCAGTCGTGCCATCAGACGTTGACCAGGTGATATCCTGCCCGGTTGATGTGGTCAGAAGTTGCGCCACACTGGCAATCCCGCCATAAGCCTTCATGGTGTCAATGATTTTGTTACGCATCTGCGTGGGCACCGTATATCCGCCCTGAGAATCCGTTGTTACACTCTGAGCCCGCAGTTCACGCATCAGATTACGCTCTTCAGCATTCAGTTCTGCAAATCCGGCACGCAGAAAACGGTTAAATGCCGCAGCGCGCTTCTCTTCCACCGCCTTTTTCCCGTTCTCCGCCTCATTATTCTGGCGCTCTTCCGGCCCGGACTCATCCACATATGCCTGATCCTGACGGCGCAACTCTTCTTCACGGGCGATTTGCTCATCCAGCGCATCCAGCTCAGCTTTCGCCCTGTTCCACTCTGCCCGTTGCTCATCAGTCCATGCGTTATCACCAATTTTTTCATGCAGTGCACGCATATCCTTTGCAATGGTGTTTCGTTTTTGCTTCATCTCATGAAGTTTCATCGTCAGTAGTATCCTTATGCATTAAGAAGGGTCAAAAGACGCTCACGCGCCATTCGTTCGTTAACAGCTTTCTTCAGCGCACCACTCGCCCGCGCTTCCTGCCAGGCTTTCATTGAGCGGACACCAGAGTCTGCGTCCTGATAGGCCGGATATGTCACCGGGCTGACGTCATACAGACGAGAAATGCGCGTGATTTCCCGGATAACAATCCCCTCGTCGTCTTCATACCAGCTCTCTCCGTCACGGGCGACACGAAACGCGAACGAGGACTGATTAATGTCACCACGCAACATTGGAGACAGCACCAGGTCACAAATAGTCGGAGTATCCGGTGCAACAATGTCATAACGTAAACCGCGTTCATCCACCGACAATGACAACGTGCCGGCAGAACTTCGTCCGAGAATGAAATTAGGATCATGATTAAACAAGCCACGTACATCATCATTCAGTACATCATCAAAAGCCCCCGGCTTGATGATTTCACGAAATCCCCACAGAGGTTCTGAACGACTGTTAAATACCGAGCCATACCCCAGAATGTGGGTCGGGGCATTATCATATTGTTCCGCCCGCACCTCCCCGCTGTAACAGCGCGTTTCACGGTCATTCATCGTTCTTTTCCTCTTTGCCTTTCGTATCTTTAAAGTTATTCAACGGATTTGCTGCATTTACGCTGACCAGCATTTCATCCAGACCGTCAACCGGGTTCATATCCTCAAATGCCCTGGCTTCATTCCGACTCATCCAGCCATCTGTAATGGCAAAGTGATAGAACTGCGCACGCTCCTGTGGGGTCCCACGGAGCAACCCCGTGAGGTTGAAACGAACGTAATACCCGGCAGCCCGTTCTGTACGGGTAAACAGGCGACGGTTAAGCTCCTGCTCCCAGTTCGCAACCCAGGGCATCATCGTGTAGCGAACAAACTGAATCGCCTGCTGCGTAATATTCGAAAATGTGGCTTTTTCCAGGTCATTAATCATGTGCGCCGGGACATTAAAAATCCCGGCAATCATCGACCGGTTCAGCTTGGTCATATCAATGATCTGAGCATCCACCGGAGAAACTGTCAGAGCGCGGTAATCCAGTTGCGCAGGCAGCAACATGGTTTTATTTTCCTGGCTGCGAAGCGCTGTCACCGCCCGCTGCCACATATTTTTAAGCCTGCCCCAGCTTTGTTCGTTCAGTTCATTTTTCACAGAAATAATACCGGCAGGACGGGCATTACCGTTAAAAAAGGCGCTGGTATACTGCTGGCCACTCATTCCCATACCAATGGTTTCAGCATGCTGCATGATCGGGCTCAGTCCCATTTTCTGATTGTTTCCCAGCGCCCTGATATGGATCATGTCGTCCGGACTTACCGCAAATGCACCCTCTTCGTTATACACCCCGTAAGTATGACGCCCACCGGTGTTAAGTAACGTAGTTTCCCATGGCATACAGCATTCAAGGCTGGTAACCTCTCCACGACGATTACGTTTTACCCACGTATAACCATTGCCCCACCCCAGCACATGACGCTGCTTCAGTTCCCGCCACTTATAGCTGGTCTGCCAGGCATTCGGTTCATCATGAACGAGCCAGAACAACGGATGATCGCGTGCAGGCTGAACATGCTCATTCGTTTTTCGCATCACATGCAGGGGCATCTGAGCCACACTGGATGAAATAACATAAATACAGGCATAGACAGCAGCCAGCTTCATGGATGTTTCCGGACTGACATACACATCCCGGGCAAAAATATTATCCGTCTCAGCGGCCTCTCCGGTTACCGGAACCGAGGGATTTTCCAGAGGCTCACTGCGAAACAGAGCATCAAGAAGCATGTTTTCTCCTCATGGACACCACCAGTGCATAAAGCAGCAACAAACAGCCCGACAGCATCAGAGACGCTGGCAGACCTGCATACAGATAAACGCCAGCAGTGAGCAAACCGAAACCGATCAGCCCGGTCATATCAGTAATAAGCTGTTTCACAGAATTAACAGGTCCTCATCAGGATCAAGCGTGGACAGAAAGTCATTCACGCCCCCGCCATTTACCAGAAAGCGGCTCATGGCCGTAAAAAGTGCAACAGGGCCGTCGATTTTGGCTTCAGGCGTGGATTTATTCGGGAAGATGTTGTCGTTTTTGTCCGGTTTTACCGTAACGTTAGACATCATCCAGTTCCATGACCGGATGATTGCTGTGATGGAAACGCCCGGCATAAACCAGTGATTCCGTTTCCTTCATGGCCTCTGACAGATTGCGGACCGTCTGCGGAACCTCCACCAGCGGTATCCCTTCTTCAGCCAGTGCCAGGCTGAACTGCATTGCGCTCCACGGGTCAAATCCCAGTTCCCTGAGGTTTTCACCGCCAATCCATTCCAGTAAGTCACTTTTTATCTGAGCATGATCGATAACATCACCATCCGTCAGGATGAGCTTATCCATCTCCGCCCACTTCCGGTAAAGTTCTGCCTGCTGCCGCGAGCATCGCTCCAGCCGTCCTTCCGGAAGCCAGAATTTAAAATCAGCATGAACATGTCCGTTATCGGTTCGCCAGAGTTTTGCCGCCGCACAGATATCAATCTTATGAGCAAGGTCTACGCCGACCCACATGGGATATGTTTTCAGCTCATGTTGTGGAGCAATGTATTCGCACTTCTCCCACTTAATCATATCCATCCAGGCAGATTCGGCAGTGACCCACACATTCATGTGTTTGGTAAAAAAATTCACCCGCGCAGAGACCTGCTCCTTCGCTTTTTTCGCCAGACGACGCAGATCATCCCAGCGTTTACAGATGCCCAGGCCAGGATTCGCTTTCTGCCAGACCGTTTCATCAAACGGATCATCTCCCTCATCGAGCGTGTAAATGATCGCAAAGTAGGAGTCGTCTTTTACCGCGCCCTCCACGTCGCTGTTATAGCCTCGCAATACCTTAATGGCGTAATCGCGCTGCTCGTAGCAAATCCCTTCCTTGTTAAAGCCAGCCGTGGTGATGCCAAATAACAGAGACTGCAGACGGGCACCGGTTGCCGTTTCCAGAACGTCCCACACGTCACGGGTTTTATGAGCATGCAGCTCATCAATAATGGCGCAGTGGATGTTCAGACCGTCCAGGTTGTTTGCATCCGAGGAAAGCGGTTCAAATTTTGATGCGCTCTGCTCCTGGTAAATCGCCAGCTTGTTGAAGTCAAACAACCGCCCGAGTGTCGACCGGGCTTTTCTGACCATATTTTTGGCGTCTTCAAACACGATTCTGGCCTGATCACGCGTGGTTGCGGCTGAATACACCTCAGCACCACCTTCACCATCTGCCCCCGTCATATACAGACCGATACCCGATGACAGGGTTGATTTTGCGTTTTTACGGGCGACTTCGTTGTACGCCGTCCGGAACCGGCGCACCATCACCGGGCGTCCGCTGCCATCGCTGCGCATGACAACTTCCCCGGTCTCTTCATTCACCAGCGGAATGACAAAACCAAAAATATTAATGAGGATAAATACATGCCAGTCCATCAGTTCAATGGGCTGGCCTGCCAGCGCCCCTTTCACATGGGGCACAAATTTGTAGAAATTAAGGATGTGCTGCGCACGGGGTTCACTAAAATAAATCCCCCGCTCTTCGCCGTACTTCAGATCATCAAGAAAACGCTGGCAGGCCAGACGGACAAATTCGCCAGCGACAATTTCTCCTGCAACAACACGTTCGGCGTAGCGGATCCCGTCAGCCACTTTTGCCATCAGTCTCTCGCTTTTAAAAGCTCCGCCAGCGGATCAACATCATCCGGTCCGGCGGTATTTACTTTCGCCCGGCTTGCCGGTGACATACCAAATTCTGCAAGCATCGCCCGGATCCGCTTCCAGGCATCCGCTTTCATCGCAGCAGCCGGGTGTGCCTTAATCAGCACATCACCGTTCTGCGTTTCCGTGCGGTAGGTATACCCCTCAACATCGAGTGTTTCGCAGTGATGTCGGTATTCGGTGTAGGCTTCCACCAGTAACTCGAGTGCACGCGCATCAAGCTGAGAAATGATCCCTTCCGCATTCAGTTCTTCCGCCATTCGCCTGAACCAGTACTTCCCCTGCGACCCTAAATGTTGCGGAATTTTAGGGAGACATTTTTCATCCTTTTTAGCGGTTTTTTTTGGGTCTTTAACGGGGCGCTTTGAGGGGTTGCCTCGTATCAAATGCAGGCGTGGCGGGGTTTTCAGGGGTCCTGACATAATCGGTTTTACCTATCAATCATTTAATCACATTCCAAAAAAAAGTTTTCGAACCTGCGGCGATGCGAGGAAAGGTCAGGCGGCGGTACTGAGCAGCCAGGGTTGCAGAGATTTGACCTGCCCCTCCCCTACAGATGGGAACTGTTATCAATTGATGCGTTCGCGCGCTGTTTTTGCTTTATGACAGGGCCAGCACAGACTCTGCAGGTTACTGTCTGCATCCGTGCCACCATGAGCTTTCGGAATGATGTGGTCCACAGTTCTGGCTTCAACGGCTCTCCCATTGCGCAGGCAGTTCTGACACAGATGATTATCACGCTTCAGTATGCGCGCACGTATGGCATCCCATTTCGAGCCATAGCCACGCTGGTGGCGGCTCAGTCCGCGTTGATGCTGTACCCATCCTTCGCCACGATGTTTATCGCAGTAACCAGAACTGTCTGTGGTTGTACCTGCACATCCACGCTTACGGCAGGCGCGTGGGATTCGTGGGGGCATATGTACTCCAATGAAGAAGCCACCGACATAGCCTCCTCCATTCATAGTGAAACTATTTTCATCTACCCAGTAATGAATTCTTTGTAGAGTTGTGATCAATACAACTCACTAATGGAGAGGCTTGTCCAACACGTTGGACAAGTTTCCTGTTTGATTTACTGGACACTATAGAAGGACAGAATGCCTTCATCACTCGAATAACATCAATTAAGGAGGTTCAACATGTTTCATTCCACAAATCATCAGGCTGTAATTATGGCTGCATCAGCTTGTGCCACAGACCTTTTCCGCTTCACTTTGAGCCTGATTCATTTCTACCTGACCGGCTCGCCTCTATCTTTTTAATCCCCGCTTTATCCAAATTGCATTGCCAGAATGCCGACAACAGACTGACATTCAAATCCTGACTACCTCCGATAGGCTGAGCATCCACCTATATAGTTTTAATTTTCATCAATCCATTTAACTATCGTTTAATTGTTGTCATATAGGATTCTGCCGTTTTTAACAATGCAGGATAATAAGATGAAAAAAATGTTGTTTTCTGCCGCTCTGGCAATGCTTATTACAGGATGTGCTCAACAGACGTTTACTGTTGGAAACAAACCGACAGCAGTAACACCAAAGGAAACCATCACCCATCATTTCTTCGTTTCGGGAATTGGACAGGAGAAAACTGTTGATGCAGCCAAAATTTGTGGCGGCGCAGAAAATGTTGTTAAAACAGAAACCCAGC
>OGOX01001726.1_pt1 | contig 13531 bp, 13 predicted proteins | sample 1552761 | NCBI WGS metagenome assembly OGOX01 (sample SAMEA2580212, study PRJEB22360) | human gut metagenome | biome: human gut; feature: human-associated habitat; material: faeces | place: Denmark | collected 2008/2010
AGGATACAAACTGGAATACTGCAATTGCAAATGAAGCATTCCGTAAGTGCTGGTACTATGGTCTTGATCTGGGTAGCTGGTATAAGAGAACAAACGCTATCAATCCATATAAGTGCTACAACAACTCCTACACAATGCAGGGTCTGATTTATACTTCTGATGGTACAGAGTATACCGAGCTGGTTCAGGAAAAGTTAGGTCTGCCGTCATATGATGGCGAGACAATGACTCGTCTTGATTCAGCTAAGTTTGAGGAGTACAAGGCTCAGGCAATTGAAGAACTGACAAAAGATGGTGTTACTTTCCCGATACATGCAAGATATTTCGTAGCTAGTGGAAACCAGACTGCTCTTGACAGTGCAAATGTGTTAAAGCAGGCATTTTCTGATTCCTTTGGCGATGATTTTATCGTTCTTGATATTGATTCTTACGTATCCAGTCTTTCTAAGGAGGTTTACAACCTTAAGCGTCAATCCTTTGCTATCGCTGGATGGGGTGCTGACTATGGTGATCCGCAGAACTATTTAGGTCAGGAGACAGATGACAGTGACAACGCTTACTATATGGTACAGCTTGGTCATGCAGTAGACAGTGAGAGCGATGAACTTAAAGATCTTTACAGCCAGTTTACTGAGCTTGTAAATAAAGCAGATGCTATCACAGATGATCTGGATGCAAGATATGAGGCATATGCAGAGGCAGAAGCATTTATGCTTGATCATGCTCTGATTGTTCCGGCATATTTTGATATTTCTTGGGAGCTGACCCGCATTAATGATTATTCTAAGATCAATGCAATGTTTGGTATTCAGAATACCAAGTATAAGAATTGGGAAACTTCTACAGATGCTTATACCGCAGAAGATTATGCTGCTTTTTTAGAGACATGGAATGAAAATGCTTCTAAATAATAGTAAGTGATAAAAAATAAGCGAGCCGGATAATAAGATTAATCCGGCTCGCTATTTTTTTATTTATCAGAATCGTTTTTCTCAGACTTTTTTAAGCTGTTTGGCGGCTGGAGCGTGCTGTCTTCGGACAGCGGAATGCCGCGGTGCTCCACACATGTAGAAAATACAATCTGGGTGCGGGTGCGTCCGAATTTCTGAAGATAATTGACAAACTGGTCAAGCATTCATCATAGCAGATAACTTCTGGATTGTAAACAAGAAGAAACGAAAGTTTTTTAAGAAAAATGCTTTTTTTGCGTGGTTAACCTCATAAAATAAACAAAAAAAGCATTTTTTGTGAAAAAATGCAAGTTTTTCTTTTGAAAAATGCGGATTAGAGATTGACAATCGTTTAAAATTGGTTTATTATAACTTCATGCTTGCAGCATAGTAAAGCGTAGAGAGTGGATGGGCACAAAGATGAAGAAAGGTGTACCATCTTTTTTTTCTATCTATTCTCCATACTCTGTGCTTTGCAGCGGGACCGATCTCCGGCAAAAGGTTATGACAGCGTATGAGGGGACGACACCCACAGCCTGGAGAAATAAAAGGAGGATGACACATGAGAAAGACAAGAAAAGCAGCAGCGATTCTGACTGCAGCCGCAATGGCAGCCGCATCCGCAATGCCAGTAATGGCAGACGAGATTAAGGATCTGTACGATTACGAGACTCAGGCAAGAGAAGTGGAGACTTGGAATATTCTGCATTCTCAGAGCGCAGCCGATCTTAATGTACTGACCAATCTGTATGACGGTCTTGTAGAGGCGGATGAGTATGGAAAGGTGGTACCAGCAATCGCAGAGAGTTGGGAGACTGAGGATAATGGTCTTACCTGGACGTTCCATTTAAGAAAAGGTGTAAAGTGGGTTGATCAGAATGGAAATGAGAAGGGTGAGGTTACTGCACAGGATTTCTTAACTTCACTGGAGTGGGTATTAAACTTCCATAAGAATGATGCAGCAAATACTTCTATGCCGATGGAGATGATCGCTGGTGCAGAGGACTACTACAACATGACAAATGAGATGGATGCAGATGCAGCACTTGCACTGACTGCTGAGAGTCCGGAGTTTGCTGATACTGTTGGTATTAAGGCAGTCGATGATTATACCTTACAGTATACCTGTTTAAGTGAGAAGCCATACTTTGATACTGTAGCTGCTTATAACTGTCTGTATCCGATTTCACAGGGGATGCTTGATGAGATTGGTGTAGATGGCTTTAAGGCTGCAACACCGGAGAACATCTGGTATAACGGCTGTTACACTTGTACAGAGTACATCCAGCAGAATACAAAGACATTGACAAAAAATCCGCTGTACTGGGATACCGATGCAAAGCTGTTTGATTCAGTTACCATTAAGATGGTAGAGTCTTCTGATACCGCATATCAGCTGTACACCACAGGTGAGATTGATCATGTTGACCTGACTGAGTCCAACCTGACCACCATCTACAACAACGAGTCTGATCCATATCATGATCAGTTAGTTGAAAAGCGTCCGGCCAGGTTCTCTTATCAGTTCCACTTCAACTATGATAAGCACAACGATGATCAGTCCGAGGATACCAACTGGAACACCGCTATTGCAAACGAAGCATTCCGTAAGTGCTGGTACTATGGTCTTGATCTTGGAAGCTACTACAAGAGAACAAATGCAATTAATCCATACAAGTGCTACAACAATGCATACACAATGCAGGGTCTTGTTTACCTGTCTGATGGTACCGAGTACACCAGTCTTGTTCAGGAAAAGTTAGGTCTTCCGGCATATGATGGTGAGACAATGACTCGTCTTGATTCTGAGAAGTTTGAGGAGTACAAAGCACAGGCAATTGAGGAGTTAACAGCAGCAGGCGTTACCTTCCCGGTACATGCAAGATATTTCGTGTCTGGTGGAAATCAGACTGCTCTTGATAGTGCAAATGTATTAAAGCAGGCATTCTCCGATTCCTTTGGTGATGACTTCATCGTTCTTGATATTGATTCTTATGTATCCAGTCTTTCTAAGGAAGTTCGTGATCCAAGACGTCAGTCCTTCGTTATCAACGGATGGGGCGCTGACTATGGTGATCCGCAGAACTATTTAGGACAGGAAACAAATGACGGCGATAACGCATATTACATGGTAGCTTATGGTCATGCAGTAGATAACGAGAGTGAGGATCTGAAAGCACTGTATGATGAGTTTACTGAGTTAGTAAATAAGGCTAATGCCATTACAGATGATCTGGATGCAAGATATGAGGCTTATGCAGATGCAGAGGCATTCTTGCTTGAGCATGCACTGACCATTCCGTCAAACTTTGATATCGGTTGGGAGCTGACTCATATAAATGATTACACCAAGCAGAACGCTATGTTTGGTATTCAGAATTTGAAGTATAAGAATTGGGAGACTTCTACAGACGCCTATACTGCAGAAGACTACGCTGGATTCCAGGAAACCTGGGATGCAGGTATGGCTGAATAATATATGGCAAAATACACCGTAAAGAGATTGTTACAGTCTCTTGTAACAATCCTCATTGTGGTGACTATCGTATTCCTGCTGCTTAGAATGCTGCCTACGGATTATTTCTTTACCGAGGACCAGCTAATGAAGCTGACCGATCAGCAAAAGCACGATCAGCTTAAAGCAGCAGGTTTATTAGATAGTACCTTTACACAGCTGACACGCTATTATGGGCAGTTGTTGAGACTTGACTTTGGTACGTCTCGACGAATTCAAAGCGGTGTCTCTGTTGTAAAGGTAATTGGCGGAAAGTTTGCAATGTCGATGCAGTTAGGACTGATCTCTTTTGCAATCTCTCTGGTAATTGGTGTTGTTATGGGTGTGCTTCAGGCACGTTTTAAGGACGGTATCATCGACGGTATTGGAACAATTTACACGATATTGGTAAATGCAGTTCCGCCGCTTGTTGCTTATTCACTTGTTCTTGTATTTGGTTCCCATGTGTTAAAGCTTCCTTCCATGTATTCAACGAGAAATCCAGGACCGTCTATGATTCTGCCGGTTGCATGTCTTTCTCTTTCGTCAATTGCAGGCTATGCACTGTGGACAAGACGTTACATGGTAGATGAGTTAAATAAGGATTATATTAAGCTGGCGCGTGTGAAGGGTCTTTCATCAAAGCGCATCATGGTTACTCATGTGCTTAGAAATGCATTTGTTCCGCTTGCACAGTATATTCCTTATTCTATTTTGCTTACAGTCGGTGGTTCTCTTCTGGTAGAGCGTTTCTTCTCTGTTCCAGGTATGGGTTCTCTTCTTACTGACGCAATCAACCGTTATGACACAAATGTTGTTCAGACGCTTGTTATTTTATACGCTGCACTTGGTATCATCGGCGTATTTTTGGGTGATGTTTTGATGATGATCATTGACCCACGTATTACATTGACAGGAAAGGGAGGTACAAGATAATGGCAGTCAATTCAAATGATGACGCACGCTTTAAGGTTGTCGAGTACTCCCCTGAAAAGGCCGAGATGATCGGATATTCCAATTATTCTTATTGGAAATCTGTATTTCACAATTTCTTAAAGAAAAAGAGTGCAGTTGCGCTTTTAATCGTGTTTGTTGCACTTGTTGTATTTTCCTTCGTTGCACTTGTAATCGGAAAATACGATTATCGTAATCTTGTCACAGATAGTTCAAAGGGTTTTATCCTTCCAAACTCAGAGTTCTGGTTTGGTACTGATAACTTAGGACGTGACTACTGGAGCCAGGTATGGTATGCGACACAGACATCCATTAAGCTTGCCTGTATCGTTGCAATCGGTGAGTGTGTGCTTGGTGTTACTATTGGTCTTCTTTGGGGATATGTTCGCCAGTTAGACCGTTTCTTTACAGAGCTGTACAATGTAATTGATAATATTCCGCAGATCATTTACATGACACTGATTGCATTAATGGTCGGTAAGAGCTTTACCATCATGGCAGTTTCTTTGATTGCATTTGGCTGGCTTGGAATGGCAAGAAACATCCGTAACCTTGTTATGATGTATCGTGACCGCGAGTATAACTTAGCATCAAGATGTTTAGGTACTCCGACTTACCGTATTCTTCTTAAGAACATTTTACCGTACCTGATTAGTGTTATTATCTTAAGAGTGGCACTTTCAATTCCGAGAACAATCAGTATGGAGACTACGCTTTCCTATCTTGGCCTTGGTCTTGATATTAACACACCTACACTTGGAATCCTTCTTCGTAATGCAAGAAGCTATTTCCTGAATTATCCATATTTGCTGGTATTCCCGGCAGTTATTGTATCTGTTGTTACGATCACATTCTATCTGGTTGGTAACGCATTTTCCGATGCGGCTGATCCGAGAAATCACGTTTAAGGGGGGAGAACAATGGAAAAGAAACCAATATTATCCGCCAAAGACGTTGAAATTACGTTTAGCCTTCGCGGAAACAAATTAAATGCGATCCGTAAGTGTTCTCTTGATCTGTATGATGGAGAGACACTTGCAATCGTAGGAGAGTCCGGTTCAGGAAAAAGTGTATTTACAAAGACTTTTGTTGGTATGCTTGATGGAAACGGAAGTATTACCGGCGGAAGCATTATGTACGATGGCAAGGATCTGGCAAAGTTTAAGAAGGAAAAGGAGTGGATGACTATTCGTGGTAAGAAAATCGCGATGGTTATGCAGGATCCTATGACTTCCTTAAATCCATTGAAAAAGGTTGGAAAGCAGATTCAGGAGTGTATCGAGCTTCATCAGGGTCTTAAGGGAGCAGTTGCAAAGAAGGCAACTCTTCAGATTCTTGAGAAGGTAGGCATTCCATATCCTGAAATGCGCTATAACCAGTATCCGCATGAGTTTTCAGGCGGTATGAGACAGCGTGTTGTTATTGCTATTGCGGTTGCATGCCGGCCGCAGATTTTAATCTGCGATGAGCCTACCACCGCACTGGACGTAACGATTCAGGCTCAGATTTTGGAGCTGATCAGAAATCTGCAGGCAGAGTATCATATGTCTGTTATTTATATCACACACGATCTTGGTGTTGTGGCAAACGTGGCTGACCGTGTTGCAGTTATGTATGCAGGACAGATCGTGGAGGTAGGCAAGGTAGATGAGATTTTCTACGATGCAAGACATCCTTATACTTGGGCACTTCTTTCTGCACTTCCGCAGCTTGGCGTGAAGGGTGAGGCACTGCCAACGATCGACGGTACACCGCCGAATCTGTTTAACAAGATTAAGGGTGATGCATTTGCACCTCGAAACAGACAGGCACTGGCTATTGATTTTGAGGAAGAGCCTCCATATTTTGAAGTTTCAGAGACGCACAAGGCAAAGACTTGGTATCTGGACCCGCGTGCACCGAAGATAGAACCGCCGAAGTCTGTGCAGCAGCTCAGACAGAAAATGAGAGCGCATAAGTAAAAGAGGTATGAGTATGGCTGAGAGAGAAAAGCTGATTGAGGTCAAAGACCTGCAGATTAGTTTCGGAAAAGGACGAAAAAAGTTTGTAGCAGTTGACCATGTGAATTTTGATATTTATAAGGGAGAGACATTCTCCCTGGTAGGAGAGTCCGGTTCCGGAAAGACTACCATCGGCCGCGCTATTACCCGTATCAATCCTACTTCGGCCGGAGAGATCTACTTTAAGGGCAAGAAGATCAATGGAAAGATTTCAAAGGAGCTTGACCGCGAGGTTATTAAGAGCTGCCAGATGATTTTCCAGGATCCTATGGCATCCTTAAATGAGCGTGCAAAGGTTGATTACATTGTTTCTGAGGGTCTGTTAAACTTCCATATGTATAAGGATGAGGCAGATCGCGAGGCGAAGGTACAGAAGGCACTTCGAGAGGTTGGTCTTCTTCCGGAGTTTGCATCTCGTTTCCCACACGAGTTCTCTGGTGGACAAAGACAGCGTATCGGTATTGCAAGAGCCTTGATTATGGAGCCAGAGTTTGTTGTAGCTGATGAGCCGATTTCAGCGCTTGATGTTTCTATTCGTGCACAGGTATTGAATTTGTTAAATCAGTTAAAGGCATCAAGAGGACTGACATATTTGTTTATTGCACATGACCTTTCTGTAGTACGTTTTATTTCAGACCGTATTGCTGTTATCTATAAAGGTCGTATTGTGGAGCTGGCAGAGGCAGAGGAATTATTCCATCATCCACTGCATCCTTATACAAAGGCACTGCTTTCAGCAGTTCCGATTCCGGATCCAGAAATCGAGAAGAAGAAAAAGCTTTTGATTTATGATCCAACGCTTCATGATTACACAATCTCTAAGCCACAGTGGGTAGAGATTACTGAAGGTCATTTTGTATATGGTAATGAGCCAGAGCTTGAGAAATATCGTGCTGAGATTGAAGCAATCAATGCAGCAGAGAGAGCATAAAGAAGAGGCGAGAGAAGAGTATGAGATGGTTGAAAAAACAGTATCACCGCTATATGATTCGCCCCATTGTAACAAAAACGATCACCAGAACCCTAATCGGTCTGGTGATCGTCTTGCTATGGGATAAATACGTGAATGTAGAGCGGATTGGAGTTTCAAGGCTTGGCTTTGGACTGGGTGCAGTTGGAATTATTTTAATGGCTGGTGCATGGTTTTCCTATCTGCATCTGGATGGATTAACACCTATTGATACAGCGAAAAAGAAATTTGGTGTGAAAAATAAAAAGAAAAAAACAAAGCAAAGCATGGGCGGCGATATTGCAGACTACCTTGATGAGGAAATTGTGCCGTATGAGGAGCTGGATGAATCTGAAAAGGCAGCATGTCAGATGGCAGCCTTTTTGATTTCTGGAATGATCCTTGTGATCGCCGGGATTGTGATCCCACTCTTTTAAGAGCTCACAAAAAGCAGGGCACATGCCTTGCTTTTTTTCGTAAATAAGGGTATGATTGTAGAACAAAGATATCAGAGAAAGGATGGGATTCTATGGCAAAATCAAAAAAAGGAAAAGCAGTCATTGCAGGAGTGGCAGCGGTAAGTGCAGCCAGTATTTTGACCGTGAGAGGTATTTTCCACAAGGTATTCGCCAGACAGGAGAAGGAGGATGACGCAATCAGTCTGCGCTATAAGGACATGAGCGGAATGGTAAGAAAAAAAATTACAATCGTCTCTGGTTCCACTCATCTGACAGGATATTTATATGGAGAAGCATCTGCCAAAGGTCTCGTTGTTGTGTGCCATGGAATTGCAGGCGGCGGAGAAGATAACTTAAGCATGGTTAAATATATGCTGGATGATGGCTATCAGGTTTTTACATTTGATTATACGGGTGTGTATGAAAGTGAGGGAGCTTCATCTGTGGGCTTCTATCAGGCTGTGAAGGATTTGAATGCAGTTTTGGGTTATATTGAGGCGTCTGCATCACTAAAGAATCTTCCAGTATTTTTATATGGTCATAGCTGGGGCGGTTATACAGCTGCGGCAGTGCTGAATTTTAAGCATAATATTGCAGGTGTTATTACAATTTCAGGTTTTTCTAGTCCAATGGCAATTACGAAAGAGGCTGCAGGACGCATCATTCCAACATTGTTGGTAGATTTATTGCTTCCGTTTGCTGCACTTTATCAGCGTATTATTTTTGGTAAGAATTATAATTTGTCTGCAATTGATGGCATCAATAGCTGTGACGTGCCGGTTCTTGTTATGCATGGCAAAGAGGATGAAGTGATTAGCTATGAGGGATCTTCTATTATCGCGCAGCGAAGCCATATTACAAATCCAAATGTTGAGTACTATACTGAGACACGTCCGGGAAAGAGCAATCACATGGGAATTTTCTTCACAAAGGGCGGAACAGCTTATTATCTAGCCAAGAAGGAAGAATTAAAGATGCTTCACGATTTGTATTATAACCGTGTTCCAGAAAAGGTGCTTTCAAAATGGTTTGCCCGCCTTGATAAAAAGCAGGCAAATGATCTGGATCCACTGTTTGTAAAGACAGTGCTTGATTTCCTTGATAAGAACTGCAAGTAAGTTGTAAAAAAGTCTGAAAGTTCAAGAAAAGAGCTTTCAGGCTTTTTTTGTCTTTATTAGAATGCAGTAGAGTTGAAAAAAGAACGAAAGTTCGCAAACTTGAGCCACCAGGGACAATAATCAAACCACCGTACCTGTCAACTATGGTTTTCTTGAAATTTCTACGACAATTTTCAATAAGAATTTTCATAAACATTCATTTTACTGAAATTTCTTTTGCTCTGCATTTTCATAATAAGTTGATTTTCTGAAATTTTTATGTTAAAATAGACCTAGAAATTTCAATTTCCGTTTTCCGGAGGAAAGGAAAAAATTATGACAAACCGAGCAGGAACATTCGTGAGTAATCTGTCAGGCGAAATGGCTTATGAATCCTTTCGGCCAGCCCCGCTTCCACCGAATCCTCCTATTGAGGTATCTGGTGAGCTCCTCACGAAACTTATTGATGCAAACAAAAAAATAGCAACACTTGAAGGATTATCCTCCCGTATACCAAACATGGAACTTTTTATTTCCATGTACGTCCGTAAAGAAGCCCTTCTTTCCTCACAGATTGAAGGCACACAGTGCACTCTTGAGGATATCTTGAATCCTATGATTGAAGACAACACAAATCGGGATGTCTCAGATGTTGTGAACTATATCCGCGCGACTGAATTTGCTCTTGAGCGGCTGAAAACGCTACCTTTGTGCAATCGTCTGATCAAAGAAACTCATGCAGTTCTTTTGGAAAGCGTACGAGGACAGGAAAAAAATCCTGGCGAATTCCGCTATTCACAAAACTGGATTGGCGGTCAGGGAAGTACTCTCAAAAACGCTCGTTATATTCCGCCAAATCCGGAAGATATGCTAACAGCCATGTCCGACCTCGAAAAATATATCAATAGTGATGATCCTCTTGACCCATTGATTCAGGCCGCTTTGATCCACTATCAGTTTGAAACCACGCACCCCTTCCTTGACGGTAATGGACGTGTTGGACGACTTCTTATTACGCTCTTCTTAATGGAAAAAGGCATTCTGTCTACTCCGGCACTTTATATTTCTTATTACCTCAAGATGAACCGTATCGAATACTATGACCGTATGACACAGGTACGACGTACTGGTGATTATGAACAGTGGATTTCATTTTTCCTTCAGGCATTTGCAGATTCTGCAGAGGATGCAATTCATACAATCGATCTACTTACTGCACTACATGATAAAAGTACAAAATTATTTGACACTCTTACAAAAAGACAGCGTACTAGTGTTCTTAAAGTGTTTTCTTATTTGGAATCCAATCCGATCATCGATATTCAGAAAACCGCTACGACTCTTGAAATGTCATACAACACTGTGTCGAAGGTGGTTTCTATCTTAGTTGATTATGGGATCTTAAAGCAAACAGACAAATTTGGAAAAGCCAAAATATATTCTTATACCGAATACCTCGATATTCTTCGTAAAGATACCTACTGACCAACCCTGTCACCTATGGTTTCCCAGATCCGCACTACGAGAAGCAGCGTAAGCGTATAAGCTATGTTCCGTTAAAGGAGCATGATTATATAGTAGACAAACCGTCGTTCCGTGAGGTTGCTCCAGGCCATTTTGTGAATTGCAACGATGCCGCGTTTGCACGTTACAAAGAGCAGATGAAAGGATAACAGTCGCATGGTATGAACAGTAACAGAAAAGTACAAAAAATATAAGATTTTATTTTATTGACATATCGGAAAAAATTTATTAAACTATCGGAGAAGTAGGTTTTTTTAAGTTTTTGACGCGGCGGCCTGCGAGTTGCCGCGTAATTATTTAACCAAAAAAGAAAAGAGGGTGTTTTATGTTTAGTAGTCGATTGTGGAATCTGTTTATCGACTCCTTTCCAAAGATGTTCATTCGCGGCCTGACCGTCACCATTCCGTTAACCGCAATCGCCTTTTCGTTGGCAATGGTGATTGCAGTCATAGTTGCGTTGGTGCAGTTTGCGAACATCAAAGTGTTAAAGCAGATTTGCCGCTTTTATATCTGGATCTTTCGTGGTACGCCACTGCTCGTCCAATTGTTTATTGTGTTTTTTGGGTTGATGAATGTTGGTCTTGTACTTGAGCCATTTCTGGCAGCAGTAATTGTATTTGCCTTAAATGAAGGTGCCTATGGCGCAGAGACAGTTCGTGCGTCACTTGAATCGGTTCCGTCAGGTCAGTTAGAGGCAGGACAGTGTGCAGGTCTTTCATATCTACAAACGATTTTCAGAATCGTTTTGCCACAGGCGATGCGTACGGCGTTTCCGTCCTTGTTCAATGCATTGATTTCCATGTTAAAGGATACTTCATTGGCAGCGACTATTACCGTAACGGAAATGTTTAAGGTGTCGCAGCAGATTGTAGCAAGAACCTATGAACCACTTTTGCTGTATTTGGAGGTCGGTCTGATCTATTTGATCTTCTCAACTGTTCTGACAAAGCTGCAGAGTATTGGTGAGAAGAAGTTAAGCTACTATGGCAGAAAGGAAGGGTAATACATGCTGGAGATTAAAAACATTAAAAAGTCATTTGGTCAGACACATGTCCTTCACGATGTAAGCCTTTCTGTCAACAAGGGAGATGTGATTGCGATTCTTGGACCTAGCGGATCAGGAAAGACAACACTTCTTCGTTGCCTGAATTTCTTAGAGAAGGCAGATGGCGGAACAATGACGTTTGATGACGAGACGATTGATTTACATAAAGTACCGAAGCGCACAATTGCGCGCATTCGAAAGAAAACCGCGTTTGTGTTTCAAAATTATAACTTGTTTGCCAACAAAACGGCATTGCAGAATGTAACGGAAGGCTTGATTGTCGGAAGAAAAATGCCAAAGGATGAGGCAAATCGAATTGCACGCGAGGCATTAAAGAAGGTTGGTATGGAAGATCGAAGTGATTATTATCCGTCTCAGCTTTCCGGTGGTCAGCAGCAGCGAGTGGCAATTGCGAGGGCGATAGCAGTAAATCCAGAGATCATTTACTTTGATGAGCCGACATCGGCGCTAGATCCAGAGCTGACGGTAGAGGTGCTTGCGGTTATGAAGCGGCTTGCACAGGAAGGAATGACAATGCTTGTTGTTACCCATGAGATGAACTTCGCGCGAACAGTATCAAATCGTGTAATTTTCATGGAAAAGGGCGTGGTTGTGGAACAAGGATCATCGAAGGAGTTTTTTGAGCATCCTAAGGAAACGCGCACGAAGGAGTTCTTGCGAATCTTTCAGGAGTAATTCTTGCTTGTAAAAGCATTTCTGATAAGGAAAATATCTATCAGTAATGCTTTTTCATAAAATAAAGAGGAGGAAACTATTATGACAATTAAGAAATTAATTCCATGTACATTAACAGCAGCAGTGCTTGCATCTGCCGCATTGACAGGTTGTTCTTCAAAGGGTACATCTGATAAGAGTACTACAGCTGCAAAGACTTCTGCACAGGAGACAAAGGAGACTGCCACAAAGTCTGCCGAGACCAAGGATACTGAGGCAGGCAGCGGCGAAGTAAATACAAGCGCAGAGGCAAAGAGCGAGGAAGAATCAAAGAAGGCCGAGACTGAGCTTGGAAGCGAAGAAGTATCTACAGAAATCGGAACCGGCGAGTCAGCAGATGATCTTTTAGCACAGATTAAAGAGCGTGGTAGAATTATCGTAGCAATGGAAGGAACCTGGGCTCCGTGGACCTACCATGATGAGAATGATGATCTGGTTGGCTATGACGTAGAGGTAGCACAGAACATCGCAGAGAAACTTGGCGTAGAGGTTGAGTTTGTTGAGGGTGCATGGGATGGACTGCTTGCAGGTTTGGATGCAGGTCGCTACGATATCATGGTAAATGGTGTTGGCGTGACAGATGAGCGTGCAGAAAAGTACAACTTCTCTACCCCATATGCATACAACAAGACTGCTGTTATCGTTCGCGGTGACTACGATGAGATTTCTTCTATGGAAGATTTAAATGGAAAGAAGACTGCAAATACCATTTCTAGTACCTATGCAGCACAGGCAGAGGCATATGGTGCAACTGTTACCGGTGTTGATGATTTGAATCAGACCATCGAGCTGTTACTTTCCAAGCGTATTGATGCAACACTTAATGCAGAAGTTGTATTTAACGATTACAAGAAAGAGCATCCGGAAGCAGATGTCAAGATTGCAACTTACTCCGATCAGGTAGAGGAGATCGCAATTCCGATCCGTAAGGGTGATGATACCGTTACTCTTTTAGAGGCTGTAAATGATGCACTTGATGAGATGGCAAAGGATGGCACACTGACCGAGCTGTCTGAGAAGTACTTCGGAATGGATATTTCTAAGAAATAATAAAAATGGGGAGGCTCTTATATGGAGAATCCCCATTTTTGGTATGAAAAACAAAGAGAAAAAAGATTGGAAACCGAAAGGTACAGAGAGATTTGTATTCTGCATTTCTAATTCGAAATGCAGATCTGGATTTTAAACATCCAGATAGAGAAAAATGTGAGTATGAATTTGAACATTTTGCGGATATGCAGGATCAGTTGATTTTGAAAATGAAAGAGAATGGATTGTCGATGAGACAATGTTTTGGATTTTAAGAACATACATAAGGCTTCGGC
>OGOX01001732.1_pt1 | contig 13484 bp, 10 predicted proteins | sample 1552761 | NCBI WGS metagenome assembly OGOX01 (sample SAMEA2580212, study PRJEB22360) | human gut metagenome | biome: human gut; feature: human-associated habitat; material: faeces | place: Denmark | collected 2008/2010
AATGGTTCCGTTTTTCAGGCGGTCATATACTTTCATACTTTCCACTTTCAATGATTTTGTTGCAAGCAGCTGTCCGCACCAGAAAGTCTCCAGTGCAAAGCCCAACCAGAAATTCCATTTATAAAACAGATGGATTACAACGTAAGGAATAAAAAAGGTAATAAAACAGACAAGGACAACTTCCAGAATGCCTCCTGCCCGCTCACCCTTATCTGTTTTCGGAAACACCTTTCGTATTCCTTTTTCCAGTATGCTGATCAGATTTCCTATAAGACATACCGGATGATATAGCCATCTTGGATCTCCCATAAGCAGGTCAAGAATAAAACCTGCCGGAAGAGTTAATAATCGTATCATTTTTGTAACTCCTTATACTCCAGACACTTTTTTAAAAATGCCTGTGGGATTTTCGGATTTGCGTAATAATATAAATGAGGAAAGCCAGCTAACAAATGATCAGAGCCGTGCATGCAGTCCCACCCGCGTTTGCTTTCCGGTTTGAAAGCATGAAATGCAGTTCCACAATTATCCGAATCAAAATAATGAAATTCATGGGCTGGACTTACTCCAAGATCTGACTCCCCAAGAATTACAGTTTCCTGTTTTCCATGGGAAATCCCCTGATTCTGCTTCAAAGTAATATAGCCAAACCGGGTCAGTCTGGGTGTGCGCCATACCTTACCCGGAATAACGCCTGCCATTTCATAGAATTTCCCATCCATTCCCTCCATGCTTTCGTGGAGATACATGAACCCACCGCATTCTGCAAGACAGGGCATTCCATCCTTTATGGCTGCCGCAATTTCCTGCCGCATAGAAAGATTCTCCTCCAATGCTTTTCCATTTAATTCCGGATAACCGCCATAAAGAAGAATCCCATCCAGATCTGCAGGAAGATGTTCATCATGAACTGGCGAGAAATCAACCAGCTCTGCCCCCATTTCCTGAAGGAGACGAAAATTGTCTTCATAAAAGAAACAAAAGGCTTCATCCTTTGCCACTCCGATACGCAGCTTCTGTGGCAGACAATATCCATATGTCCTGTCTTTCTGTATCAGAGATTCCGGCACTTGCAGCTCCTCTGCATTTTTGGCAAGTGCAAGGATCCTGTCGATTTCCAGTGTATCTTCCAATATTCCGGCCAGCTTCTGCAAGCGTTCCTTCAGATCAGAAATCTCCTCAGGAAGCACAAGACCCAGATGACGGCTCTCGATCACGCAGTCCTCTACCTTTGGCACATATCCAAGAACCTCCACCTCAAGCTGTTCTTCCACCAGCTTCTTCATTCTGGGATAAAGCATGGGGGACATCTGGTTAAAAATCACGCCTTTGATATGACTGTTCTCTTTGTACTCCATAAAACCTTTAATATAAGCTGCCAGGGAAATACTCATCCCTCTGCTGTTTACCACAAGGATGACCGGAGTATCTGTGGTATCTGCCAGGTCATAGGCGCTTGCTTTCGTGGATATTCCACCCACGCCGTCATAATAGCCCATAACACCTTCCATCACTGCAATATCACAGTCTGCTGCATTTTTCCCAAGCAGGTATCGGGTAGTCTGGGCATCTGTAAAAAAGGTGTCCAGATTTCGGGATTTCGTCCCGATGACTCTGGAATGAAACATGGGATCTATATAATCCGGTCCGCATTTAAAAGATGCCACTTTCATTTTTCGATTGACCAGTGCCTGCAGAAGTCCGCAGGTGATCAGTGTTTTGCCACTGCCGCTGGCTCCTGCTGCAAGAAGTATTCTTGGAATATCCATCCCTGTTCTCCTCTGTTTCTGTCCTATATTTTTTCAACAATTTCAGGGCATTCCAATCTATTAACTGTTAATCTGTATTTCCTTAACTGTTAATTTGTAATCCCTGATATCTGCATCATTTGTTATTTCCCGGGATTCTGAAGTGTAATAATATAAATAGGATTCTCGCCCATCATCATATGATAACGTCCGATTGCCTTTGAACGTGCCGCACTTAGCTGTACGATCTCATTCTCTTCAAATCCAAACTCTTTCGCTGTTTCCAATGCTTCAGACACAGTTTCAAGAGTGATACAATTGATCACGATCCGGACCTGAGGATTCTTTTCAACCAGCAGCTTCACGATCTCTTTCAGATTTCCTGACGAGCCTCCGATAAAAGCATGGGTTGGTGCCGGAAGATCTTTCAGAGCCTCCGGTGCAAGTCCTTCCACAATCTCCAGATTATCCGCTGCAAATTTCAACTTATTCCGGTGGATCAGTTCAACTGCATCTTCCTTTTTCTCAATTGCCCAGACCTGTCCCTGATGAGCACGAAGTGCCATCTCTATTGACAGTGAGCCTGTTCCTGCGCCCACATCATAGCAGACAGAATCAGCAGTCAGCCGCAATTTGGAAAGAGATACCGTACGCACCTCTTCCTTTGTCATGGGCGCTTTGCCTCTGATAAATTCCTCATCTCTGATCCCATGCGTCTCCAGCCGTGTTCCTGCATTTTCATTTACTGCACAGATGACAGATAAGGGGTCTCCCTTATATTCTGTCAGTTCACTGGCTGGTTTTACAAAAATCTTCTCATTTTCATAGGACAAATTCTCTCCCACATAAAGGAGCACATCACCCATCCCGTATTTTACCAGTTTCTCTGCCAGAACTGCTACACCGTCTGAAGTTCCGAGTATGGAAAAAACTTTCTCTGTATAACAGATATGTGAGATAAGATTACATCCTCTTCCATGTGCACTGACGATTTTGGCATCATCCCAGGACAATCCTATTTGGGACATAAAATATACAACTGAGGAAATCCCACACTGAATCTCTATCTCTGTATTATTTTGTGCTGAACTATCCCGTTCTTCCTCACTCTTCTCTGATCCGTTCTTTCTCTGTACTCTCAGATCCGCACTGTCCTGACACAGTACTTCCAGAAGTTTTCTGGCCCCGCTGTAGAAGCCCACATCTCCGGAAAGGACAATCACAATATTGTCATACTCCGGGTGTGCATCAATATAATCCCTGATCTCCTGGCTTCTGTATTCCACGAACACATCCTGTCCCGGACGTTTCACAGAATCCACCATCCTCCTGGCACCGATCAGAAGATCCGCCTGATCCAGGCTATTCTTACCCTGGACAGTGAGAAGTTTTTGACTTCCCATTCCAATTCCCAGCAATGTAATATGCGGTCTGTGGGCTAAGCTGAAATGCTCTGTAAGAAATCTCTTACATTCTCTCACAGACATTCCTTCCTCCTTCAGAGGACGCCCGATGATCACAGGAACTGCATCACATTCCAGGGCAGCATCGATCTTATCCTGAAATCCACCTACTTTTCCTGTATCCTTTGTGACCAGATATCTGCAGTCATACTGTCTGAGCATTGCAGCATTCAGCTCTCTGGAAAAAGGCCCCTGCATTCCTATCAGATGTTTTCCCTCAAATCCCAGCTCTGCACAGGCTTTCATCACATTGGGCAGAGAAAGGACTCTTGCATAAAGACGGTTCTGATAATCCTTCATGCCTGTGAAGCCGGCCAGTTCCTTGCTTCCTGTTGTCAGCAATACATTTCCCTGGGTCTGATTCAGATAATCTGCAGCAGCCTTAACACTGTCCACATATACTGCCCTGTTCTCATGTTCCCCGGCCTCTCTCAGCACCCTGTAATATGCTGTCTGCGTATTTTCACAGGCTGTCCTGATATTTACAGTCACCTCAGCAGCATAAGGATGGGTGGCATCCAGCACCATTTCCGGTTTCTCCTGTAAAAAGACCTCTTCCATGTCCGCTGCATCCAGTCTTCCAGTCTGAACAGTGAGAAATTCATTTTCTGTAAGAGATTTGCTGCCATATTCTGTGGCAACAAATCCCTTTGTCTCTATCTTATGATCTGCCAGAAACCGGCAGATTTCGTATCCTTCTGTTGTTCCCGCAAAAACAAGAACTTTATACATTCCTATATCCCCTCGGTGTTACCATCTTATTGTTGATTTCCTTTGTCTGAGAATTACCGATAAATACTGTGGTAAACATATCCACCTGTGTATCTCTCAGTTCCTTTAATGTCATTACATGAGCTTCCTGGCCTTCTCTTGCAATATTGGAAACTGTTCCGCAGATGGTATCCGGTGATTTGTATTTCATCATCAGATCACAGGCTTTCTGCAGGTAATCATGACGTTTTTTACTTGACGGATTGTAAAGGCATACAACAAAATCTGCCTGGGCTGCTGCCAGAAGTCTTGCCTCTATCTTTTCCCATGGTGTGAGAAGGTCACTTAAGCTGATTAGACAGAAGTCATGGATCAGAGGTGCACCCAGAACAGCAGCTCCGCCTGTTGCAGCTGTCACACCCGGGATGATCTCCAGTTCTGTTTCCGGATAATTGACACCAACCTCATACATCAGACCTGCCATACCGTAAACTCCGGCATCACCACTGCAGATCATGGAAACAGTCTTGCCTTTTTTTGCCTCTTCAAAGGCAAGGACACAGCGGTCCACTTCCTTTTTCATTGGTGTAGTCATAAATTCTTTTCCCGGAAAATATTCCTTCACCAGGTCTACATATACGGTATATCCGATGATCGCATCACTTTCATTCATGGCGCGGATCGCTTTTCCTGTCATCTGGTCATAAGCTCCCGGTCCGATTCCGATTACATATATTTTACTCAAAATGTATCCTCCATTCCCTGGCAGCCACTGCTGTGGTCACACCATTTTCTCCTGTTTTTCTCTGCCGCAGCCTGCCATTTCCACTGGCAAGGACTGCACTTCTCTCACAGACATTATCCACACCTGTGATCTTTTTTACAAAAGGTGAGGGAGTAAATTCTCCAGGCACCTGTTTTAATTCTTCTTCTGTATAAGTCACAAAAGGAATCTGCCAGTCCTGTGACAATGACAGGATTCCCTTTTCTTCTTTCTTCAGATCGATGCTTGCGATCTGCTCAAATGCTTCTTTATGAAATCCGGATCTGTCCAGCACCTTCTGCGCTGCCTCTGCGATTCCACGGGCATCCTTGTCTTTCCTGCAGCCCATACCCAGAGTCAGACATTTCGGAACTACCTGTGTGGTAGAAATAAAAGGATTACAGGAAGTATGTACTGTAACCGCAACTCCGCAGTCTATATTCGTACAGTCTGTCCCTGTTCCATTAAAATCAGAGCTTTTCTGTGTTTCCTCTTCTGATCTGTCATCCATACTGCTGACAGGATTCCCATATTCATCACACCGGGCCAGCCCCTCCGGCAGTTCACCGTCCGTCGGAAACTCACTGTAAAATCCAACTTTCTTTCCTGCCAGAAGTGCAGCAGAGACTTCCTTTGCTGCTTTCATGTTAAAGATATTGCAATTATTTTTCTTTGCAAAAACATCTACTGCAAAACGGTGATGCAGGTCTGTGGCTGTTGTGACCACTGGTATTGCTTCCAGAATTTCTGCTGTTTTTAGCGCCAGTTCATTGGCACCGCCCAAATGTCCTGACAGAAGGGAAATGACAAACTTTCCACACTCATCTACGACCAGCACCGCAGGGTCTGACTTCTTTGACGCTACATAAGGCGCAATGCTGCGGACGGCAATTCCGGTGGCACCGATAAAGATCAGTGCATCTGAATCAGAAAATTTCTCTCCTGCCCATGCAGAGGTACTGACCTGAATAGAATCCAGAAGATATTTACTTTTTTTATCCAGTTCTGCTGTCATACCGGCAGCTTCCAGCCCCCGGTATAATCTCTCCCCGGTCTGCTGACCGGTAAGGCTGAAGCATATAAGTGCAACCTTCACTGTTATATTCCTTCTCTTTCTCCTGTTTACAGTAATCTCATAAACGATAGCAATTCCTTAAGGTTACCAGATTCTATGAGTGATGTGTTTTTGATTTCACAGCTTCACGAAATTCTGTAGTAAACTCCGGATCATACAGCTTGGAACGGTCATAATGTGCTGCTGCAACTGTATCTCCGATGATCATCAGAGCAGTTTTTGTAATATTATTTTCTGCAGCCGTTTTTGCCAGTGTTCCCACTGTGCAGACGAAGGTCTTCTGTTCCGGCCAGGTTGCCTTATATACAATGGCTGCTGGTGTATCTGCTGTATAACCGCCTTCAATAAGACGTCTGCTCAGCTCTTCCAGCATTCCTGTACTTAAGAATACAACCATGGTTGCCTGATGAGCAGCAAATGACTGAATGCTTTCCTTGGACGGAACCGGAGTTCTGCCTTCCATTCGTGTAATGATCACACTCTGGGAAATATCCGGCAGAGTATATTCCAGATTCAGGGCACTTGCAGCACCGCAGAATGCACTGACACCCGGACAGTAATCATAAGCGATATTTTTCTCATCCAGAATATCCATCTGTTCACGGATCGCACCGTAAATACATGGATCTCCGGTATGAAGGCGGACAGTTGTCTTTCCCTCTGCTTCCGCCTTCTCGATCACATGGATCACTTCCTCCAGTGTCATTTTTGCACTGTTGTAGATGGTGCAGATGTCCTTTGTATATTCCAGAAGCTTTGGATTTACCAGAGATCCTGCATAGATCACCACATCTGCTTCCTCCAGATACTGTTTTCCTCTTACTGTGATAAGATCCGATGCTCCCGGACCTGCTCCTACGAAATGTACCATAATCTATCATTCTCCTTTTTATAAATTTATTTCAACTGTTCAATACTTTCACAGTTGTGAGTCAAAATCCATTCAAGCGGATATTCGCAATCCGCTTCGCTACTTGCTCATAACCGAATAACTGCTCCGCAGTTTATCAGAAGGAGCTTGCACTCCTCCTGATACAAGCAAGTCCCCACCCACTGCTTATTGCTTTTCGCAATTGAAGCAGGGGACTTACTTGATTCGGTTAAAATCGCCTTTGCGATAGGATCTTTACTGTGCCTCATCATTCTGTGCATTAATCAGCTTTATCAGCTTCTCTGCATCTGCAGTCTGCCCCAGATACCCATAAGTATTATTAAAGATCACTGCCCCTAAAAGGATCTGCTCATAGGATCTGTGATTTAAATAAAACTGGATCCTGTCCAGGATCTCTTTCATGGTCTTCTGAAGTATCTGATATTTTTCCAGAATGTCTATTGCTTCATCTGTAGTAGATGCATTCAGGATTTCCTTTGCACACTCCAACGATGCTCCTGCCCGGATCGCATTGGATGCCAGCACTTCCATCCTGGCATCTGCACTGTGGGAATGAGTATTCATGATCCCTGCTGCAACTTTTACAAACTTTCCGATATGAGCAATGAAAAGGATTCCCTTAACTCCCATATCAATTGCCATGTCAATGGTCTCACCTACATAATTGCTGCATTTGATATTTTTTTCATAAGGGAGATCCATATGCTCCCGCAGATAATCTGCCCCGTAATTTCCCGGTGTTACCAGAAGATATTCTTCTCCCTGGGAAAAATGCTGCTTCATCTCTACATTGATACTCTGTACAAGAGCAGCTTCGCTCATAGGTTCTACAATCCCGGAAGTTCCCAGAATGGAGATTCCTCCCACAATTCCCAGACGTGGATTAAAGGTTTTCTTTGCAATTTCCACACCTTCAGGAACGGAGATGGTGATTTTCAGACCACCCTCATAATCATATTTCTCAGCAATTTCTGTGGCTTCACGCAAAATCATGGCCTTTGGCACAGGATTAATAGCTGCTTCCCCGATTTTCTGGGAAAGTCCGGCTTTTGTTACCCTTCCCACACCAACACCTCCGTCGAGGATGATTCCCGGTTCTTTTGTTTTCTGCACCGTGGCATAAACCAGTATTCCGTTTGTAGTATCCGGATCATCTCCTGCATCCTTCTGAATTGCACAGGTCACCTGATTTCCTTCAATCCGGATGTCTTTCAGTTCCAGTGTAAGCAGGATTCCCTTAGGAGTCATCAAGGTGACAGCCTTCTGCATGACACCACCCAGCAGGATCTCTGCAGCACCCTTACATGCAGCTGCTGCGCAGGAGCCTGTTGTATAGCCAAACCTCATTTTTTTATTGCCACGTATCACGTAGTAATCTTCCAGTCCGTTTTTCATGACGCCTCCTTTGCTGCATTGTTGTCACATTCTGTCTGCAGATTACTCCACAGCATTGCTATACATAAAAAGGAGGGATTTCTGTGTGCAACAAAATCCCTCCTGAAAGTTCTTTTCCCGAAATATCCTCTGGTTGCCGCAGATCATATTTCCTCTCTACAATGAAAAGCAGACAGTATCTGGCTGTTACAGTAACGGACTTGCGCAGGAATTTCACCTGACTTCCTGTAATGCTTTTCCAGAATTATTTCCGAGAATCATTATATAATTTTGAGCAGTAAAAGTCAACGCATTTCATGGCTATACCACCTTGTTATACTACCTTATGCTTCAGCCATTTCCTACTGTGGAAGCGAAGAGAAAATACGATTCCCCGCACTGTCCAGTCAGTAAACATTCCAAGCCATACAGCCATTGGGCCGAAGCCTCTGAAACGGATCAGATATACACAAAGGCAAAAACGGAATGTCCACATAGTGATACAGGATGTGATCATGGAAAATTTTACATCTCCGGCTGCTCTAAGGCCATAAGCAGGGATAAATGCCAGAGTCCATACAATAGGTTTGACAACCGTTATCCAGGATATCATATGGAAACACATTCTTGCACTTTCCGGTTCCATACCACCCAGCTTTGTGACCGGAATGGTTAAGGCAAACACCAAAAGACAGCTTGCAACAACAATGATTTCTGCAAGAACACTTAATTTCTTAATATAGTAAACTGCCTCATCCTTTCTGCCCGCTCCCAGACACTGTCCTACTACAGTCATCAGACCGATTCCTACACCGATAGCTGCAATACCGTTAAGGTTCTCAAGGATATTCGTCATTGCCTGAGCTGCAATGGCTACCGTCCCCAGTGTAGATACGGAAGACTGTATTGCCAGCTTTCCAAGCTGAAACATGCTGTTCTCTATGCCGGACGGGATTCCCAGAGCCAGAACTCTTCTGATCATTTTTCCATCCGGACGGATCTGTCTGTAATTTCTGACTACAATAGGCTGTCTGTCCATACGAAGCTGCCAGAGTACCACTACAGCACAGAAGACTCTGGATGCAAGAGTTGCGATGGCAGCTCCTGCCACTCCCATATTGAATCCCCAGATCAGCGCCGCATTTCCGCCGATATTAATCACATTTGAAATAACCGATACTGTCATTGGCCCTCTGGTATTTCCCTGGGACCGGAATATGGATGCTCCCGCATCATAAAGTGCTATAAACGGAAAAGACAACGCCGTATAGAAGAAATACACCTGAGAGGCAGTCATAACATCTGATTCTACTTTTCCGAATATCAGTTTTAACAGCGGCACACGAAACAGCAGGCACAGAGCAGTCACTGCTACGGATATGGCAGTAATGATAAATAATACCTGTCTTGCTGATTTATTTGCCATTTCATGATTTTTCTGACCTATGTACTGTGAACAGAGGATTGCACCGCCTGCTGCCAGCGCTGAGAACGCCTGGATCACCAATACATTGATGGAATCCACCAGAGATACCGCGGATATTGCAGCAGAGCCTACATTGCTGACCATCATGGTATCCACAGTTCCCATCAGGGAATTCAGTACCTGTTCAAAAATAACCGGTATCAACAGGGTTCGGAGCATTTTGTTTGTAAAAATATGTTGCTGTTCTTTCATCTTTTTCCACCTGAATCTATTTTCTTTTTTTGATTATACGCTTAATTTTCTGTGATGCAATAGAATAAGATGTATTTTTTAACGTTTTCAGGGTTACTGTTCACCCGCCACTATTCCGCGAGGTGTTTTGGCATGAATATGCCAAAATCCCGAGACATACAAGCCAAAATTCCATTGCCGCAGGCAATCTGGAATGAATTTTGGCTACATTACTGTGAACAGTAATTTTTCAGGAAATCTGATAATTGTTCTTGTTATGTTCTTCAAAATCTGATACAGTAAATCTGTTAAAAATAAGGCAGGGCATATCAGCCCGCAATTCTTAAATCTTATACAAATCAAGAAAGCAGACAGATCATATGCAAAGAATCCTTAAATATATTATCTCCGAAAATACAACTCCGGTCACGATTCTGGACTTTCTAAAAAAAGAGGGGTTTTCCCGCCACATATTAAGCTCAATGAAGAACACTCCCAACACCATCATTCTCAATAGTGAACGTGGTTTCGGACGATCAGTGCTTAAACCGCAGGATCATCTGATCATCACTGTTCCTGAAACCGAATCAGGAGAAAACATTATCCGTACAAAGATGGATTTGAATATCATTTATGAAGATGAGGATATCCTTGTGATAAACAAGCCTGCAGATATGCCTGTGCACCCTTCTGCGGGAAATTATGAAAATACTCTGGCAAATGGAATCGCCTGGTATTTTGCAGAAAAAGGAGAGGATTTTGTTTACCGCTGTATCAACCGGCTGGACCGGGATACCACCGGTGCTCTGATCCTTGCCAAAAATCCCCTCAGCGCAGCGATTCTGTCAGTTCAGATGAAAAAACGTCAGATTCTCAGGACTTATCTCGCACTTGTAGACGGGCTTCTTCCTGACTCCGGAACGATCAACGCTCCTATCGCACGAATGGAAGGCTCCGTGATCACCAGGGAAGTAAATTTCGAAACCGGGGAGTCTGCAATAACTCATTATGAACGGCTGGCGGCAGGAAAAGAATATTCTCTGGCCGAACTTCATCTGGAAACAGGGCGCACACACCAGATACGTGTGCATATGAAATATATCGGGCATCCTCTGCCCGGAGATTATTTATATAATCCTGATTACCGTCGGATAAACCGTCAGCCCCTTCATTCTTATCAGTTGGAGTTTACTCATCCTATAACCGGAAAGGTCATGCTTTTTACTGCTCCGCTTCCTATTGATTTTATTTCTGCCTTTTATAGCAATTCTCTAAAATAATGCATTTATAGCAATCCCATAAATTACTGCAAACAAAACAGTTCATCAGTTTTATGTCTGATGAACTGTTTTGATATGAATGCATATACATTCTTACTTATTTTTCTCATAAATGATCAGAAGACCTCTCAGAAGAAGTTCCTCGTCCAGAATGATTTCTCTCTTACAATGAGGAACGATTTTCTTTGCCAGACCACCGGTTGCCACTACAGTTGCCTTCTCCCCCAGTTCCTCTTCGATTCTGTCAATAATTCCATCCAGAGCTGCTGCATTGCTGTAAAGAACCCCGCTCTTCATACATTCGATCGTGTTTTTCCCGATCACATGTCTTGGCGCATCAATACTGATTCCGCTGAGCTGGGAAGCCCTCGCAGTAAGTGCATCCAGGGAAACCCCTACACCCGGAAGAATCATTCCGCCTACATACTGCTTCTTACTGTTGACAACAGACGCTGTGGTTGCAGTTCCCATATCGATAAGGATCAACGGCACCGGATAACCGGCAATTCCTGCCACTGCATCAGCAACCTGATCTGCGCCAAGCTGTCCCGGATTATCCATCATAATGTTCAGTCCTGTCTTTACACCGGGTCCGAGAACAATTGCATTTTTCTTAAGAATTTTCTCTGCGGCAAGTTTCACAATATTTGTGATCTGCGGCACTACAGAAGAAATAATACAGCCCTCAATCTCTGTTTTTTTTATATGATAGATATCAAGAACATTCTTTAAATCCACCGCATATTCCAGTTCCGTCTTTGTACGGTTAGTAGAAAGGCGTTCTATAAAATATGTTTTCAGGTCATCAATACATCCAACTACAATGTTGGTGTTTCCAACGTCAATTGCTAAAATCATAATTATTTATCTCCAATTTCTTAATCGTCCTGTTCCCTTAACAGACAGAATCCTGCATCAGCGAAAAGATTTTATCCAGGATCCTAAAAGCTGCGTCTTCTTTACTCATAAGCGGAAGAGAGATTTCCTCATCCTGTGTGATCAATGTCAGTACATTGGTATCTCCCTGAAATCCGGCGCCCTCCACTTTCACATTGTTGGCAGCCACCATATCCAGATTTTTCTTTGCCAGCTTGGCTCTGGAATTGTCGATCACATTCTGTGTCTCCATGGAAAATCCGCAGAGAAACTGTCCGGCCCGTTTGTGTTCTCCCAGAAACTTCAGGATATCATCTGTTCTTTCCAGTTCTATGGACATCTGTCCGTCACTTTTCTTAACTTTTTCTTCACTGATCCTGGAAGGGCGGTAATCTGCCACAGCAGCAGCTTTAACAATAATGTCCTGTTCGTTGCTGACAGAAGTTACAGCTTCATACATATCCCTTGCAGTCACAACAGGCACCAGATTTACAAACATGGGAGGTTCAATTGAAGTACGTCCGCTGACCAGCGTGACATCTGCACCGCGGAGCATGGCAGCTTTCGCAATGGCATAGCCCATTTTTCCTGAAGAATGATTGGTAAGATAACGAACAGGATCAACAGATTCCTGTGTAGGACCTGCAGTTACAAGGATTTTCTTTCCTTTCAGATCTTTCTCACAGGCAGCTTCGCGCTCAATATAGGCAAGTAATGTCTCAGGTTCCGGCATTTTTCCCGCTCCTGTGTCACCACATGCCAGATATCCGCACGCCGGAGCGATCACTTCATATCCGTAATGCTCCAGAATCTTTAAATTATCCTGTACTACAGGATTCTCAAACATATTGGTATTCATGGCCGGGGAAATGAATTTTTTACATTTGCATGCCATGATCGTGGTAGTAAGCATGTCATCTGCGATTCCATGTGCCAGTTTACCGATCACATTGGCACTTGCCGGTGCGATCATCACCGCATCTGCTTTCTTTGCAATCGATACATGCTCTACCTGAAACTGAAAATTCCGGTCAAAGGTATCCACCAGACATTTATTTCCTGTGAGAGTTTCAAAAGTGATCGGATTGATAAAATTCGTGGCATTTTCTGTCATCAGTACATGAACATCTGCATGAAGCTTATGTAATGCACTGGCCAGATATGCTATTTTGTATGCGGCAATGCTTCCTGTCACTCCGAGAAGCACCGTTTTCCCTTTCAGCATCCTTCTCCCTCCTGTCAGTCAACCATACGGATACTCTCGATCACCGGCTGCTGATCCTTGGCAATCGTTCCATTGCCATCAGATGGCTTGGCATCCTTACAGATCTTGTCAACAATATCCATTCCGGATGTTACATGGCCAAATGCAGCATAATCTCCATCCAGATATGTAGAATCAGACTGCACGATAAAGAACTGAGAGCTTGCGCTGTCCGGGTCTGTGCTGCGGGCCATGGAGATGGTTCCACGTACATGGGAAATATCGTTCTTCACACCATTATTGGAAAATTCTCCTTTGATCTCCTCATCTGCTCCGCCGGTTCCGTCGCCCTTCGGATCGCCACCCTGGATCATAAATCCATCAATAATACGGTGGAAAGTAAGTCCGTCATAGAAATCATCCTGTACCAGTTTTACAAAA
>OGOX01001743.1_pt1 | contig 13425 bp, 17 predicted proteins | sample 1552761 | NCBI WGS metagenome assembly OGOX01 (sample SAMEA2580212, study PRJEB22360) | human gut metagenome | biome: human gut; feature: human-associated habitat; material: faeces | place: Denmark | collected 2008/2010
CGCCGCGCCGCTGCGGAACTATGCCAAAACCAACGCCAGAGAATACTTCGCAGACTGCTTTGCCTATTGCATCATCCACGGCAACGATTCGGAAATGATGAAGAGCCTTAGAAAAAATGCACCGCAGACCTGTACATATTTCGAGGAATTGGGAAAAGACAGTTGGAGCAGAAGCATTCGTTCCAAATGACATAGCGAACATATTCTGAAATCCTTCAAGGGTTTGATATCCCCGCACATCTGTTATAGAATGGAACGAAAACCGGTCTGGGTGAAGAAATAAGATCTTGCTGGTCGTATTGCTTTTTATGTTGGGACAGCAATACGACAGCGGAGAACAGGGAATCTTCCAAAATTCCCGATAAAAATTCTTGCTTTGATGTAGTATTTCACCCCAATTTGCAAGGTAATAAATAGAAGGGTGTGATTCCTTGTGGATGATATTAAGATCATTGATTTGTTCTTTGCACGTTCTGAGCTTGCAATCGAAGCGCTGGACGGCAAATATGGGGCGATTTGCCATAATCTTTCCCGCAGCATTTTGAAGGATCAACAGGACGCAGAGGAATGCGTGAATGATGCCTATCTCGGTGTTTGGAATGCGATCCCTCCGCACAGGCCCAATCCGCTGTCCGTCTTTGTCTGCAAGATCGTTCGGAATATTTCTATCATGCGTTATCGGGCCAATACAGCTCTCAAGCGAAACAGCAATTACGACTCGACAATGGAGGAATTGGAAAACTGCCTTTCTTCCTCAGTCTCGGTTGAAGACTCTCTCGAGGAAAAAGAGTTGATTGCGATCATTGAAGACTTTCTCAGGGACTTGTCACAGGAAAACCGCGTGATCTTCCTGCGGCGCTACTGGTTCTCCGACAGCTATGCAGAAATTGCGGCTCGAACCGGTCTGACGGAAAAGAACGTCTCTGTCCGGCTTTCCCGAATCCGTAAGCAATTACAAACGCATCTTGCAGAAAGGGGTGTTTTGGTTTGTTGACATTGGCTCAGAAATTCTCCAGCGCAATGAATGGGATCGACGATGAGTTCATCGAAGAGGCGCTGACCTATGAACGGTCCAAAAAGCGCAAGCCTTCCTGCGTACTGCGAATCGTCCTCGTCGCGGCCCTCATCTCCGTGCTTTTGTTCACGTCGGCGCTGGCGTTCTCGCCATCGCTTCGTGAGAACACGCTGAATGTCCTGGTTGAAATCTTCTCCGACCACGCCACGTTCCGTGTCGAGGGAGAGGAGCCAGCCGGATCCTATATCGCCGGTAAAATCGACTACTCGGCGCTGGAAGAGACCTATCGTCTTGATCCGGGAGGCTGCTACCGGGCCGATTTTGCCAGTGGCGCCACATTTTTCGGCAACAACGGAGAGATCATTTCAATCACCGTCGTGGCCATTAGAGACGGCTTAGTAGGAGGCTTTGAAATTGCTGACGATGCAGAGTCAAAGTCCATCACGCTTTACGGTAAGGATGCTACGCTTTACTGGGGTGAGGACCAGGAATGCGCGGGAGAAACCGGTACAGAGGCCTACATCTTTCAGATTGATGAAGAAAACGGTTGGCTCATCAACTTTCGGAGCTTCAAGCTCTCGCCGGACGAGCTTGTCTCCGTCGCAGAACAGGTCAAAATCTCATAGTCCGCTTACATTGCGTGCAATGAGCAAATCCTTACACTCAATGTTATCGATGCAATGAGTTATCAGGAATGGCGGTATCAAACATCACGCGGCATATCGGCCACATTGGCGCTCGGCCCTGGCAGAGCACTAATTCTGTCTGATCTGCCGGACAGCTTTGTGACCATCATTATTTTGGCGGGAAGTACCGACGGCTTGACGCGGGATCTGCTTGAAGAACTGGCTGACAGCTTCGATCTTTCAAAGCTCACTCCGATAGTGCTGCCGGAATCTCTCTACATTCCATCACCTTAATTTTTCATTTCAGAATATGCAGGATGCCTTTTATCATGCGCCAAATTTCGAGACTTTCGGTCATCGCCGTAAGCACCGCTCTCCTTATGACATTAAGTTCATGCAGCGGCACACAGAGCACGCTGGAAGCCGATGACCAGCCGTCCACTCCAACAGAAAATAGAGAAACAGTAACTTCAGGGCAAATATCTGATGTGCCGGAGAACAACAATGCCAGCGGCGAATCTCCGCAGGGATCTGTCACCGATGCCGCAAACTTTGAAATAACGGAAAACGAGGATGGCACAGTTACCATTAGCCGGTATATCGGTACTGAAACAGATATTGTGATTCCCTCACAGATCGGCGGAAAAACTGTTTCCGCGATTGGAAACGTCATGGGTACGACGGGAGCGTTTGAAGGCTGCACGAGCATAACCGCCGTGGTGATTCCAGAGGGTGTGACAGAAATTCAAGATAACGCCTTTTACGGCTGCACTTCGTTGGAGACGGTGACGATCCCTTCCAGCGTTACACTCCTGCGCAACTGTGCTTTTTGCGACTGTCCAAATTTGCGTGCGGTCTACTTCAAGGGCGATGCACCGCAGCAAGCCAATTATGTATTTGATTCCACCGAAAATGTCACCATGTATTATCAGGACGGGACCTCCGGCTGGGAGAATCCCTGGCACGGACGTCCTGCGGAAGCATATATCCCCGAATAAAAAGTGCAAGGGCCATGCTCAAATCTAACATCAAGAGGACAAGCACCATGATGAAACGTCTATTTCTCACCGCGCTTGCGGTATTGCTCCTGCTGCTTGCAGGCTGCACAGCAAAGCCGGATACATCCGATCAATCGAAGCCCGCGGAGTATTATTTGACCGATACCGACCTTCCGCTGGATGATGCTGCGAGGCTTCGCGCCGCGCCGGATTTCCTGACGGCGGAACAGCAAACACTTTACAGGCAGGCGTTTGCGCTCTATAGCGCGATGTTTGACGGTGAAACGACCGGCATCGACGACGCCTTCCCCGCCGCAGGCGGCCAAACCGAGTGCGACGAGTACACGCCGGATGGCTCCGACTATACCTACATCAGCTCCCACAGCCGTTGGCAGTCCTGGGCTGACTTTGACCGAGTAGTCCACGCGCTGTTCACCGATACGTTCTGGTCTGACTGCAATGACGACGGCAACGCACCAATCTACATTGAGCACGACGGTCGGCTTTTTATCCTCGACTGCGCCTACGGCGACCAATATTACAACAGCAACATTCCAGATGAATATACTCTGACCTCACGGACGGATGATCGTATCGACTTCACGGTGACGGCGCACTACTCTTATCCCTATCCTCGTCAGGACGAAACCGAGGCCGAGCGCGACAAGCGGCTGGAAACGAGCTATGAGTACACGCGCACCTATCCGGTCACTCTGATCTATACTGACGCAGGCTGGCGTTTTGATGCGTTCACCACGCCGAATCAGGCAGATATGCAGCTCCTCGGCGAGTGGGACGGTGTAGAGGAAACTGATTTCTATTTGCCAAATAATTAAATAACCTTTCCCTCCCGTGCCCGCAAGGCTTAATGCAGCCGACCAATCTTGAAAGAAATCCTGTCAATGTCGGCTGCAGCGAATGGATGTCAGTCAGCACGACGGTAAAATCGAGGTGTAATGTCGTGCAGCGGAAATGGGTACAAGAGGGCGGGAACATCTTGCAAGGATGTTCCCGCCTGTAATTTGATCTGACCGATTTTTAAAGCAACTATAGAAGCTGCAGATCTTTACATAGTTCTCCTTTTTTAGAAAGCATTTTTACTTCGTTGTTTCGACCAAAGAAACGCTCTCAGCCATGTGCACAAGGTCATCTGTGCTCATCTGCGCTTGAACAGTAAACTGAATGTTGCTCTGCGTGTCGATCCATGTAATAGCATTGCTATCATTTTCCTGGTCTGCAGCAACAAAAATGTAAGCTTCATATCCATTTACAGTATCTATCACAACATCATCTGTGCTATCTAAAACAAATTGCAAAGCTGCACCCTCTTGAAGATAAATATAATGAAGCGTAATCGGATAGCCGGTGTCACTCTGGTATAAAATCGACACCTGTATTTGGGTAGCTATTCGTTCTTCCTGATTTTCAGCATATCCCTCCGGTAATTCAGTAATGGTATACTCCGGAAGATCTCCGACCATATCATCACCTGCATAATGGTACGTCACATGCGTCTCATACCATTCTGTGACCTAGCGGATAAATGTCGCGCGAGCAGTTGGACTAACAACCATGAGACTGCCAAATGCAAGCGAGATCACCAGCAATATGACAGCGACCCGCTTTAAGGCTCTTTTCCAAACAGGCTGCTTTCGATCACGCGCCCAGCGCAGAGGGTTCTTGAGCATTGCCTTGATTTGCTTTTGATGATGCAGCGACGGCGTATACGGGATCGTCTCTGTATTCGTTTCTTCGTCCAGTGCAATGGCGTCCAACAGCACGTTACGCATGAAAAGGTCAAGTTCCTGCTCTGTCATATGTGAAATCCCTCCTCGACTGCAATTTCACGAAGCAGCGCGCGGCCACGAGAAATGCGCGTATTGACCGCGGACTCTGAGATACCAAGATGCTGTGCAATTTCCTTGCCGGAGTAGCCGTTGATCAGCCGCATTTCCAGTGCCGCCCGATAGGTGGTGGGAAGCTGAGAGAATAGCCGAACAAGTTCGTTATAGCTTGTTGGATCGCTGACATCTGCCGAAAAAGTATCCCAATTCTCTTGCGGCAGCTCCTTCTGTTTGCGTCTCAGAATCATAAGTGCTTCGTTTTTCACTATAGAGATGATCCAGAAGCCTAATTTCTTACAAGGAATTTCTGAAATCTCATCAAAATGATGGATCACCTGCAAAAAAGCGTTCTGCACGGCATCTTCGGCATCGTGAGGATCTCTCAAAATACGGAGCGCCGTCTGCTCGGCACGCACATGATTTTCTTCGTATAATTCTGTAAATCTGCGCTTATCTTCTTCGCTTTCCAGCGCAGCGAGTAAGTACGATAGCATGGATAACCTCCTCACGAGGCGAGATACCCCGCGAAATGATTATAAGCATCGTTTGGCAGATAAAACAAGTCCCAGAACTCAAGTTGAAACTTTGCACAAAGGAACAATGCTCTAATTGGATGAAATGTCAAAAAGCGAAAACTATGTAAGAAATCGACCGCCTGATGCATTTATAAAGCAGCAAAATCAATTCGACGAACGATGAAAGGAGGTGTTCTGTAAAAGTAAAAATCAAGGTCCAACAACGATTGAAAACTTGTTAAGTACTAAGATGCAAGTTACAAGCAGTACTACAGGAAATACGGCAAAACGAAGAATTGTCAAAAAGTAGCTATACAACAAGGAGGTTCAATCATGAAAAAGAGGATCATTCAGTCTTTACTTGCAATAGTATGTTGTGTTACGATGGTCTTAAGTGCCATTTCAACCGCTGAGGCGGCAATGCGCGCAAGCGTTGTTACCGGCAAGGTAACGCTCAACGGTCAGGTCATTGATAATAAAACGGCCAAGTATCCGCTTCTGATTTACAGCAACATCACTTACTTTCCCATGACATATCACCTCAGTCGATTCATGGGTGTGAGCACTGACTGGAACGGTGGAAGCAAGACACTGGATATCACGGCTGGCGGTGCGCGCACGGCTTATGTTGCCGAGACAGGGAAAAAGCAAAGCGGCAGCGTTTCTGTTACACTTCCCAGCTATAAGATCAGTGTCAACGGCGCACAGATCAATAACAAGGAAGAAAAGTATCCCATTTTCAATTACAACGGAATCACCTATTTCCCGCTCACATGGGCTTATGCGGTCGACTCTTTCGGCTGGAGCTACCAGTGGGATGCTGTAAATGGACTGCGTATCGATACCAGTTCCGCCCCAGCCCCTGCTCCGGTTGAACCGGGAACCGGCAGCGGTACGCTTGATACGGCGCTCTCGATTTTGAATGCGGGATACGCTTCGGGCGGCAGCTACCGCGGTACAATTACCGGTCCGAAAGAACGTACGAGCTTTGATGCAACGCTCAGCGTAGAGAAAAGTACATCTGGCAGCAAGGTCGAGCTTACCGCAACCCCCTTCCCGTTTTTTGATAACGGCGTCAGCTATTTTGCAAATTACTATGCCGTAAATGGTGGTTTTGCAAGTGACGAGCAAATCGGTGTCTCCGGCAACGGCGGTGGACTTGGCGACCCGTTTGAAGTCAATGAATCGTCGGAGAAAGTCTACATCGGCAAATGCTTCCTTGACTGCCAGTTCGCAGGTGTGCGCAGCAAGCATATTACGGATGCAAAGTGTGTGTCCTCATCGGGCAGTACGGAAACATGGGAGCTGACAGTCACGTTTGCAAGCGATGGTTTTACCGGCTACACCGCGAGTGTAAGCGTCGATACAGCAAAGAGCGCCGTAACGCAGATCGTGATCCGCACCGCAAACTATACGCTGACGATGACACCCGCGTAAGAAGGTATCAGTGTTTTACGGAAGTTTCGCTGTGAAAGTGTCTTGAGGCGAAATACCATAACAAGATCGGGAGGGACATATGAAGGAGTATTCGGTGTGGATAGATGAGGCGGAGAAAATCGTCTCATTTCATGAGGTGGATAATAGTGAGCTTATCTATTTTGATCAGCGCGAAATATATCTGGCCTACCTCAGTGCGCTGACCACGCAGGGCTACCGGTTCCAGTAAGCCCTTTAGCTCATGCTATTTTGAAAGCAGTGATTATATGGAGATTGCAAATGAAACATTACCTAAAAGCATTGAAGCAAAAGAATTCTCTGCTCTTTTCTGTAGGGATCGTCATGCTTCTGGTACTCACATTGTGTTTGAGTGGATGTTCAGAAAAAAACGAAGTACAGGATCAAACAAGCGGAGCGGATACCATCCCAAATCAGTCTGCATCGGCAGAGGAACCATCCTCAATTCTCTATGTGAATAATCAGCTGGGTTTTTCTATGGAGATGCCGCTGAATTGGATGGGGCAAGTTGAAGTTAAAGAAGAATATGGCCTTCACCACCAAAACGGGGGAAATTGTATCACCTTTTATCACAAGCCAACCCATGATAACGGCGAGGGCGGCATTCTTTTCTTTATTGACTGCTACCCCGGCGAATGGAGCGAGGACAACCCGCCGGTCATTGCAGGGCACAGCGTTGTCGTCGCGCAAACGGAAAAGGATACCTATCTGCTCAGAACACCGAGTGATGTCGAATATAGCGAATCAGATCCTATGCTGGCAGAAGCCTATCAGTCTCTTATTGCACAGAAAGACTTTATTATCTCCCATATCTATGCAACCGGTTAGACCGTGATCTCGCCGAACGAGTAATCGAATATTAAACGAAGTCCTTGCCCTATCGGTTCCAGTAAGCCTTTTCAGTTCGCAGCGTTACAATAAGTTAGGAGGAACGAACATGAAGTATCCTGTGATATTCAAAACCTTTTCCGTGCTTTTCTCATTGCAGTCAGATGAACGATGGATCGTCCCCATCTTTGGGGGAACGATCATCCTACTGCTTGCGTTTTCTGCGTGGCGGCTGTGTACGGAGAAAAAGGACAAGTGGCGTTACCGCAGAATGATGCTGCTTTCGCTGATCCTATGGGGAGTTGGAGAACTTCTGTGGCAGGTCAATGTGTCGCAGATAATGATAATTTCCTCGATTTTAGCCTTTGCTTCGATGTGGCTGTTTATATGTCAAGCGGTGGTGTATGTCGTATATAAGGGGTATGAGGCACTAAAGTAGTTACCCGCGAAAAAGCTACAGAGAGGAGATACTACGTGAAAGCTCAAAGAGGAAAAATCATCGTTCTGTGTCTTTGCCTTATTTTTGCAATGCTGATCATATCGGGAAAGGCCTCCAAACTTGGAACCTACCTGTATGTCCGATGCAACTATACGCATCTTGAAGAATTCGCTGCAGAAGTTATTCAGACAGGGGCTATCCCTGATGACCGATACAAGAGGAGAGATGTTCGTTATTATCCTGAATGCGGGATGATTGAGTTTTCCACATTCAGCAGCGGATTCGGTTCAGAAACCGTCTATGAAGGCTTTTACTACTCCGATGAGGATGTTCCGTGCGGGTTCCAGGGGACAAGCACGGGGTTTCAATTTGATGGAGGCAGTTGGAGCTGGCATGAATCCGATGGAGATAACTTCGAGTACACGGAAAAAATCCTCGGGAAATGGTACTGGTATCGTATGCATTTTTGAAAAGCAGTTTGTGTAAGAATAAAAGGAGAAAATAAAATGCTCAAAAAATGTTTGACAATGTTTTTAGTGGCTGCATTGACCGCCTCTGTATCCATCTGTGCATCTGCGGCAAACGATCAAGTTGCTGTTTCCATTCCAAGTTTTTCCGTATCACTGAACGAGCTGAAATTTGACAATAATGATCAGGCAAAGTACCCCTTATTGGTATATCGGGATATCACTTACTTCCCGATGACGTATTATCAGTCACAGCTGCTGAACCTGAGCACTGCATGGACTGCTGAAGGCGGTCTTGTGATTGAAAAGGGAGATCCTGAAACGCCAAAGTTGTTCTCATATGAGTCTGTTTCCTCACAAAAGAATAGCAAAAAACAGAATGCAGCTATCATCGACTCAAAAGTTACGGTCAATGGAAAGGTCATTGACAACAAGACCGAAACGTATCCTCTTTTGCTCTTCCGCGATATTACCTATTTCCCGTTGACATGGAGATTCGCTGTAGAAGAATTCGGATGGAACTATTCTTTTGACAACAAAGCAGGGCTTCGTATCACAGCAGACAATCTTTTCTATACGACGAACGGCGATTCACTCATAAAGGATTCGGGTGAATTTGTATCGGTCGATAATGAAACACATTACATCAAGGGTAATTTGAGAGTTTATATCAAGACTGAGACGAACAGATTAGGGCCTGTTCCGCGGAATCTTCATATCATAAATAATGGCGTTGAGACGACGCCGGAAGGATACTTCGGCTACTACCAGAAAAATGGCCCTCTTTTTAGCATTGACGGTAGTCGTATCAGGACGACGTATTATACGGATCCTGATGCAAGAGACCCGAAGGGCTGTAGCGTGAACATAGAAACAGGTCAGATAGAGACGTACGGAGCCGACCTAAATGCGTCATAAATTTTTAGGAGGCAACGTGAGACTACTTTTCTACCCATGAGAACGGTAACGATGTCCTACAAAAGCGCAGATACCACAAGTAACGACCGTATGCCGTCTCTGTAGTATCAAAGGCGGCGATAAGCACGATTGCTTACCGCCGCCTAATTTATGCCGCTATCATTTCTTTGTGAGCTCATCAGCATCCTTACAGAGCCGTATGTATTTAGCCGCTTCCTCGGCGCTCATTCCGGCAAAGAACGCCTTGACGCAGGATGGGACATCGCCTTTCGGCACGATCCCAACCAGAGCATCGATGCTGATTCCTAAAGAGCGTGAAAAATGTGCGACCGTATCCAGCTTTGGATTGGTCTTTCCGCGCTCCAAGTCGGAAATGCTGCGATCCGTCGTCCCGAGCTTTTCGGCCAATTCGATTTGTGTCAGGCCCAGTTCGCGCCGCGCCCTGCTCAGGGCAGCTCCAAAAAGATTGCAAATATCGTGCATACCTTCACCCTTCCTATGAGAACCAGAAAGCCTTCTACACCGAGAAGATCATGAAGAATCCTGATTGGACGATGGTGGACATCTTCGCGGACGAGGGCATCACAGGAACCTCCACCTGCCGGCGCAAGCAGTTCCTTCGCATGATCCGCCAATGCCGGCAGGGCAAGATCGATATGATCCTCGCCAAGTCTGTCTCCCGCTTCGCCAGAAACACGCTGGATACCATCAGCTATACCCGTGAGCTGCGAAGTCTCGGCATCGCCGTGATCTTCGAGGAGCAGAACATCAACTCCATTCATCCGGAAAGTGAGTTCCTCATTGCGCTCCACGCCGCCTTCGCCCAATCCGAAAGTGAATCCATCTCCGCTAATGTCCGCTGGGGCAAGCGTCAGTCCATCAAGGACGGCAAGGTCACCTTTCAATATAAAACCATGCTGGGCTATAAGAAAGGGGTGGATGGTAATCCTGAGATCATTCCGGAAGAAGCAGAGACGGTTCGTCGGATTTTTGAACGCTACCTTGCCGGAAAAAGCATTCAAAACATCCGGCAGGCGCTGGAGGCCAGCAGTGTCCACAACGCTGCCGGAACAACGGAATGGACTACCAGCAACCTGCGCTCCATCCTCACCAACGAAAAATACTGTGGGGACGCCCTGCTTCAGAAAACCTTCATCAAGGACTGTATCAGCAAAAAAGCAATATTGAATACAGGGCAGCTTCCCAAGGTCCTCATTCAGGACAACCATGAAGCTATCGTCAGCCGCGAGATGTTCGATGCTGTGCAGCTTGAAATTGCGCGGCGCCGTGCACAGGATGGACGCACAAGGAAAAGTGCTCCCACCGGACGCGGCAAATTCAGCGGCAAGTACGCGCTCAGCGGACTGCTGTTCTGCGCGGAATGCGGTACAGCCTATCGCCGCGTCGTATGGACACAGCACGGCGAAAAGCGCGCGGTATGGCGCTGTACGAGCCGCCTGGACTATGGAAAGAGATACTGCCTGCATTCTCCGACGCTGGACGAAGGACCTCTCCAACAGGCCATACTGAGCGCCGTCAATTCTGCCATGTCCGATCACGGCACTCTGACCGCGCAGCTCATCGACGCGATGGAGCAGGAGCTTGCCCCTATCCCCGGCGAGAGCATGAGTCTCGGAGATATTGACCGAGCCATGGAAGGCTTGGGACAGCAATTCAACGATCTTCTGCGAGAAGCCGCCGATGCGAATAACGCTGACAGCTACACTGCGCAGTTCCAATCCATCTCCACGGCAATGGCAGAGTTCAAGCGCCGCAAAGCCAAGATTCTGCAAATTCGTCAGGAACAGGAGCAGACGAACCGCCGTGTGCAGGCGGTCGCGTCGGTGCTGAAAACCGCGTCAAGCGAGCTTGCGGAATGGGATGATAATGTGATCTATCAGCTCTTGGAGAAGGTCACCGTTCTGTCCCGAGAACGCATTCGTGTGACGCTGCGGGATGGGCTGGAAATCGAGCAGGCTGTGGAACAGCCCAAAAGGAGAAAATTCGCATGTTTTATATGACTGGCGACACTCATGGGAACTTCTCCCCCCTTCTAGCCGGGACTCTTTACGGAGTAAGTCGAGATGGTGAAAAACAAATAGAATTCAAATTCTGCTGTGGGAAAAGATTATGCGGCCCCTATAAGTAGGGTGGCAAAGGAAAAAGCAGCGAATACACCATTCTTTCCTTTATCCCTTTCATTCAGGTACAAATTAGTATCAAAACCCACAATACAAGCCGCATCATGGTAAGTCAAACTATAATAGATTGAAATAACATATGGTTAGGGCTATACAGATTTTTGAAATTGTGTTATATTTTTTATTAGAATTCTTATGCGTTATATAGGAAACATAAGGCTATAGTAGGTTTAGAAATAACGAGAGGTACATATGTCAGATGACTTTACACTTGAACTCTTTCAAAATGCAGTTGAGAAGCACATTGCGCACTTGAAAGAGCATGGGACCTCTGATGAGAAAATTGCCAACGCACTCGCTCATGCAGATTTTTCTAAACCATTTGACTCAGTTACAGAACAAATGGCAATGGATTCTGTTTCACATATCGAATCCACAATGTATGAACGTATATTAGAAGTTCGAGCACAAACTGCCGAGTTTTTAGCCCGTAATGAGCAGCTTTGGGGAAAATGCTTCGTTGCGTCAGAAACAATGTATACTCTGGTTCTGGAAACGATTCAGGCATATAATAATTACTTAAAGCATCAGCCTGAGGAATATCTGGAAGAAAAGCGATACACCATAGAGGCATTAAGCAAGTTACATGGCAGAGCATGTCAGCAATTTTTAGAGATTACTTATCTTCTAAAGCTTGGATTCGCAGATGGTGCATATGCAAGATGGCGTTCATTATACGAACTCAGCATCATAACAGAGTTTATCAGCGATAACGGTGAGGCCATTGCGCATGCATATTGCGATGCAGCAAGTGCAGATAATAATTGGTACGACTGGGCAAAAGAATATCCAAAGTTTTCTAAAAAGAAGCACATCCGCTTTGCTGATATACAGAAAGAATGTTCATCTACAACAGAGGAATGGTTAGCTCACTATAAATTAGCGAATCGAATAGTTCATGCTACGCCTAATGGGACTTTTAGGCGATTAGGACAACCTGATAATATCGATGAGAACAACTATATTTGTGCTGGTCACAGCGATTACGGTCTTGCGTGTCCTGCGGTCAATGCAGCCATATCCCTTTGCATAGTTACTACTCTTTACTTAACTGTTGTTCCATATGGTGATGGAATTGTTGCACTAAAATGCATCTCGAAATGGGTTGATATCGTTGAAAAGTTTTATTCAGAGGTTGAAAAAACATGCTTTAATAATACAGATATTCCCCGCAGAACCCGAATTGATGGATCTAAAATATAGCTTTAGTCGCGCCCATTCAAGAATGTCTCGAATGGGCGCGCTTCTAGTATATCGCTATTATTCATTCTTGCAAGGCAAAGCTCCCCCTTTGAGAGGAATCGCATGCCTGCACTAGTCTGTCCAATTGGCGGCGAATTGTGCAACAGCTTGTTGCACATATTTATAAGGCATGGCTGTATTCTCCTCTCGACGCGCAGGCAGTTTCCTGCTATACTGAGGAAAAAGAACTATCTCAGGAGAACAAGTGCGATGAAGAAAATACTCTTTGTGTGCCTGGGCAATATCTGCCGTAGCCCGATGGCGGAGTTCGTAATGAAGGACTTGGTGAAGAAGGCAGGACTTGCCTCACAGTTCCATATCGAGTCGGCGGCCACCAGCCGGGAGGAGATCGGCAACCCGGTCTATCCTCCGGCGCGGCGCAAGCTATCCGAGCACAGAATCGCCTGCGGCGGTCACGCGGCGCGGCAGCTTACGAAACGGGACTACGACGAATACGATCTGCTGATCGGCATGGGCAGCGCGATCCTGCGGAATATGCAGCGCATCTGCGGCGGTGATTCGGATGGCAAGATACATCTGTTGCTGGACTACACCCGTCATCCCCGCGATGTAGCCGACCCGTGGTACACCGGAGATTTCGAGGAAACATGGCAGGATGTGCTGGCGGGGTGTCAGGGATTGCTGAAAGAGCTACTACAGAAGCAAGGGGAACAGAATGGCACAAAATGACAAGATCCAGCTATTCGAGGACAAGCGCATCCGTACCGCATGGGATGAGGAAAAGGAAGAATGGTACTTCTCCGTTGTCGATGTTGTTGCCGTGCTGACTGAGCAGCCTGATTATCAAGCGGCACGCAACTACTGGAAAGTTACCAAGAAGCGGCTTAAAGACGAAGGCAATGAAACGGTTACATCT
>OGOX01001774.1_pt1 | contig 13268 bp, 11 predicted proteins | sample 1552761 | NCBI WGS metagenome assembly OGOX01 (sample SAMEA2580212, study PRJEB22360) | human gut metagenome | biome: human gut; feature: human-associated habitat; material: faeces | place: Denmark | collected 2008/2010
CGCCTGCTTCACACGCAGGAGGTCACTGGTTCGAGTCCAGCAGTCTCCACCAAAACCCTTGAAATCGTATGATTTCAAGGGTTTTTTCTTGTTTTTGACAAAAGGAAAGACCTCCTGCCTTCCTATCGGAAACGAAGGGACGCAGGAAGTCTTGTGATGGCGAAGAAAATCGAAGTGCCCGTCAAAGGGGCGCATTTTCACGCAAGCAGCTGAAAGCCCATCACGGCAATGCCCAGCACCACGAGCACCACGCCCGTGGCGCGGTTGAGGGTCTTGGGCTGCGCACGGTTGGCAAAGACTGCGGCGATACGCGCCCAGATGAGCGTGAAAACGACGCACAGCGCCCATGTGAGCGTATCCGGCAATCCCCCGATGGCAAAGTGGGAAACGGCGCCGGTCAGGGCGGTGAAGGTCATGATGAAAACGCTCGTGCCGACGGCTGTTTTCAGCTCGTAGCCCATGACGCTCGTGAGGATGAGCAGCATCATCATGCCGCCGCCCGCGCCGATGAAGCCGCAGATCATGCCGATCATCGCGCCGCAGACGAGCGACTGCACCGCGCGCTTTTTCGCGCCCACCTGCGCCATCGTTTCCTTCGTGGTCATCACGGGGCGCAGGATGAATTTGACGCCCAGCAGGAACGTCATGAAGACGGAGAAGCCGCCCATCGTCGCCGAGGGGACGAGGCTTGCCGCGTAGCTGCCGATGACGGTGAAGAGCAGCACGCTCGCCATCATGATGAGGCCGTTTTTGATGTCGAGATTCTTGTTTTTGTGGTAGGTGTAGGCCGAGACGGCGCTCGCGAGCACATCGGACGAGAGCGCGATGCCCACGGCCATGTAGGGCTCAACGCCCAGAAAGGTGATCAGCATGGGGCTGATGACTGCGGCGGCGCTCATCCCGGCAAAGCCGGTGCCGAGCCCCGCGCCCATGCCCGCAAAAAATGTGACCAGAACGGTTGTCAGGATACTCATGGTTCGTTTGCTTCCAGAATTGCATCAAGATTGCTTTCGATCTCCGCGAGCGCCGCGGCGAAGGCTTCCCGCCGCGCTTCGTCCATGCCTGCAAAGAGGCTCTCGGAAAAATCCTTCTGGAGCTGCCGCCCGCGCGCGAGGATGGGCGCTGCCTTTTCGGTGCAGAGAAGTTCCGTCTTCCGCCGGTCGCCCGCCACCGCGCAGCGCGTGAGATAGCCCTCTCGCACAAGTTTTTCCACATTGACCGACACGAGATTTGCCTTGAGGCGGCGGATCTCCACGATCTCGCTGGCCGTTTTATAGTCCGGGTTGTTCCCCAGGAACATCAGGATGTCGAAGGCCGTCTGCGGCAGGCCCAGCTCCTTGCAGAGCGGCTTGCACACTTCGCTGTAGGCCAGAGCGATCTTTCGGAAGATCGATATGCTTCGGTTCATGCCCTTCCTTCTTTCTTTTTTGTACTGTTTATTTTTGAAGTATTATAGTCTGCGATGTCCCCTATGTCAACAGGCGGGACGGAAAAATTTTCGCTCCTTTTCCACAGGAACTGATCGCCCTGTGGAAGCTGCGGAACAAAAAATACGCTGCGGATTGCTCCGCAGCGTATTTTTTGTGTGGCCGCTTACTTGGCGGCGCGGTAGAGGAAGGAAACGATCTGCGCACGCAGGCAGTTGCTGTTCGGGGAGAAGGTGGTGTCGCTCGTGCCGGTGGTCACGCCCGCGTTGACGGCCCACTGCACGGCGGGGGCGTAGAAGGCGCTCGCGCTCACATCGGCAAAGGCGTTCGTGCCCTCAGCCGCCGGTGCGCCGGCCGCTCTCCACTGGAAGGTGACAGCCTGTGCGCGCGTGACGGAAGCATCCGGGGAGAAGGTCGTACTGCTCGTGCCGGTGGTCACGTTGTTTTCCACCGCCCACGCAACGGCCTTTTCGTAATACGCGCCGCTCTTCACGTCGGCGAAGGACGTGGCCTTCGGCTCGGGGCTGCCGTTGGCTCTCCACAGGAAGGTGACCATCTGGCCGCGCGTGCAGCCCGCGTTCGGCGCAAAGGTCGTGGCGGTCGCGCCGGAGGTGATGTTCTTCGCAACGGCCCACTGGACGGCGTCGGCATAGTAGGCGTCGTCCGCAACGTCGGTGAAGGGCAGGGAAGCCGAGCCGTCGTAGTTCTTGTCGCTCAGGACGGAGGAGAAGAGGAAGTTGCTGAGGTAGGCATATTCGTCTCTCTGGTGGACCTTGTTGGTCAGGGAGTTTGCAAAGAGGACAACGTTCATGCCGTTTTCCTTGTAGGCAAAGCCCTGCACGCCGCCGTTCATGTAGGCCTTGAAGCCCGCGGCGCGCTCGGCAGTGTTCGTGGGGATGAAGCCCTCGGTGGGCGTCTTGGTCTTATCGCTCTTGACGAGGACCGTCGCGGAGGCGGGGACCTTGGAGAAGTATCCGAGGCCGTAGGCGTAGAGGATATCGTCGCCGTCAGCAATGTAGCTCGCGTTCACAAGGGTCTTGTTGGGATAGACAACGGGGGTCAGGCAGTCCATCGCGCCGTCCAGCTCGGTGTATTCCACGCCGGCGATGAGGTCGGAGGCGGAGGACGCTGCGGAATAGCTGTACCCGATGTATGGCAGGCCGTTTTTCACGGCGGTCTTTGCGGCGGCGTCGAGCTTCGTCGCACCTGCGGCGGCGTCCGCCTTGGTCACGTCGGAGGTCGTGGTGAAGCCCATGAGGTTCATCGCGGCGGTATCATAGTTCCAGCCGGCGCTCTGGCTGATCTGCGGCGTGTAGACAAATCCCTTCTCGCTTTCAGCAGGCGTGCCGGGGACGTAGACGGTCGGGGACTTGGTGATGATCTTCGCCTTCACGCTCGTCTTGTCGACGCCCGCGGCAGAGAGCAGATACTTGCCCGCGACGGTCTGATAGTCGGCGTAGGAGCAGATGAAATCGCCCATGTGGTCGCCGCTCGTGACCATGCCGACGGTCTTGCCGGCCTTGAGAAGTTCGTTGACGGCGGCGGTGGAGTCTTCAGAGGCATTGGAGAGGATGACGTCTTTGTTCTTGTCACCTGTGAAGTAGGAGGTCAGCGCCTTGGTGTAAGCGAGCGCGTCGTCGTGATCCATCGCGTCGCCGCAGACGGCGGAGATGCTCTTGTAGGCGGCGGGCTCGGCCACGGTGACCATGTCGAAGCCGCGCGTTTCATTGAAGGAGGTGATACCCTCGGAGTAGAGGATCGTCCAGCCGTTGATGAGCGTGCCGTCATACAGCGCGCCGTTGGCGACAGAACGCTTGGCCTGATACATCGAGACGATCATCGTACCGGCGGGGTAGGTAACGCCGTCATAGGTGAATTCCTTTTCAGTCACGTTGACCTTGACGTCGTTTCTCGTGAGCCACTCCATCATGTCGGAGGCGGCCTGGAGGTTTTTCTGGTTCTCGCCGTCGAGCGGGATGATGTAGCACTCGGGATAGAAATTGCCGTTCTGGCCCGTGCCGTTGTACTCGGGGCGGAAGACGTCCATCTCCGCGCCCTCGACGTCGTTCTGGTCGCACAGCCACTGGCCGACCAGCTCAAAGGCATCGGAGTTAAAGTTCTTCACGCCGCGCTGGAAGATGGTGACCTGGGATTCGAGATAGGAAAGCTTCTCCGCGGCAACATAGGCGGCGTTGCCGAGGATGCCGTACTGCGCTGCCTGAGCGGTATCATCGTTGTAGGCGGGCAGCTCAACGGTGTAGGCAACGGTGCCCTGGAGCATGGCGAACTGGGGGGTGTAGCTCGTGGACATATCGTCCCACGGGTCTTCCCAGTAGGTCTCGGTGCCGCTGCCGGTGTAGCTCAGGTAATCGCGCTGAGGGATCACATAGCTGTTGTAGCCATCGTTGTTGGCGACCGCCGCGATGCCCAGCGCCTCGCCGCCGGTGATGAGGTGCTCGGCGAGCAGGTCGTACTCGAAGTTCGGCTCGTGCGGGGGATCGCAGGGCTCGCACTGGAAGGCCTGCACACGGCCGTGGAACTCGGCAAGCGACATGGGGTTGAACGTGCCGATGAGCTGCTGCATGTTGGCCGTCTCGCTCGTGGTCTGGAAGGAGTTGTCGCGGTTGAGGTCATAGCCATTGGTGGAATGTCTCGTCAGGTAAGTACGTCCGTCGACATTCTCCTCGGGGACGAGGATGAAGAACACGTCGGACAAAAGCTCGTCCTTGACGCTGATGCTGTTGTCCTCGACGGTGTAGTATTTCTCAAGGTCGACCTTGCCGGACTTGCCGTTGTTGTCGGCCGTCAGATAGCCCAAATAGCTGGCCTTGTCCTTAACGAGGTCGGGGATGGCAACGCTGCCCTCCGCTCCGACAGGGCCCATCTCGGCCTTGAGCTCTTTTTCGCCCGCGGCGGTGAAGCCCGTGAGCGTCTTGTAGTCGATGGTCTTTTCGCTCGTGATCATCTTGGCGAAGTCGAGCACGCCGTCGGTGGCGGCGACCTCGTTGGAGTGGATGTTGGAATACATCACGGGCACGCGGATATCGTCGAGCGCGCCGGACTTGATCTGGGCGAGCACGGCATCGGGATCGGTCTCGGCCTGCTCGGTCAGGGCGAGCCACTTGCTCACGCTCGCCTTGGAGTCGGCCACGATGAGATAGGGCATATCACGGCCCGCGGTGGACTGGCCCATGGAGAATTCTTCCACGTAGAGACCGTTTTTCGTGCCGTTTGCCGCGATCGTATCGAGCGCCTTGTAGATCTCCCACATGGTGTTGAAGTTTTCATACGGCGCAACTTTGACGCTCGCGGAGCCGAGATTCTTGCCGCTGTTTTTGGCGACGAGGTCAAAGTAGCCGCACAGGTCGATGTAGTAGCCGCCGTTCACATGGGGCACGCTGTAGTCGACGCTGGTCACGCCGGTTCTGCGGTTGGTGGAGTAGAAGTAGTTATTCACGTGGAAGCTCACGTCGAGGACGGTCTTGCCGTTTTTCTCGCTTGCGGAGAGCTTGATGTCCGTGAACTGGTGCTCGTCGCCCTCGGTCAGCCAGTCATTCAGAGAGCCGCCCGCGTAAGCGTAGGGGAACAGCTCCTCGTTGACGTAGGGGCGGGAATCGTCGCGCTCGAGCGAGAGCGAAACGGTACCGGTGCTGACGGCCGCGGCGAGCGCATCCTTCGTCATGCCGGACACGGGGATGGAGAGGGACACGTCCTTGCCGTTTTCATCGGTGACAAGGGTGATGGTCGCGTCGACCGGGAATTTCGTTCCCAGCAGCGCATCGTCCTTGGGGTTCATGTCCTGGTAGCTGACGGCGAACGCGGACGTGACCGCGAGCGAGAGCGTCATTACCAGGGCCATCAGCAGCGCGAGCGCTTTGCTGACAGAGTTTGGATAATGTTTCATGGTTTTCATCCTCCAGAGTGGTCTTATGCCGCCACACACAGCGGCGGAAAGTTGATGGGTTTAGTGTAACTCAATAAAAATACATAGTCAAGAGAATATTCATACCCAATCATGCCAAATTTCAGCATTGAATCTGTATTTTTGTTCATCATTTTTCACAAAGCAGTGCGTCAAGCCCCCGTCTTTCAGCTCCTTTTGTGAATGTATTCGCAAATTTATACAGAACCGCGCTGCATAGGATATTCTTCTTCGCCGCGATTGCAAATGACGGCGGGGCGCATTATAATAAGAGGCAATCATCATTCAAACGCAGGAGGAACCGAATATGCGGCTGCAAAGCGCAATCTTTACACTGGGCGATACCCTCTTCACCCCCGACGGCGCGGCGCGCGAGGGACTCGACAAGGCGCTTTCACTTTTTAAGATGGAGGGCGTGTGGCTCGGCGCGGTGACGGCGCTCAGCGCGGAGGACGCGCAAAAAGCGCTCGAAAAGGCGGGGCTTAACTCGTATTTCCGCTTCGTGCTGACAGAATCCGTCGCGCTCTGCAAGGCGGACAGCGGCACGATGTTCGAGCGCGCGATGAAGCGCCTGCACTCGCAAAAGGACGATACGATCGTCTTTTCCGGCTCGCTTGCGGCGATCCAAAACGCGAAGGACGCGGGTTTTCGCACCGTGGCGGTGCAGGGAAGTGCGGGCGCGGCGGACTGGTCGACGATGCAGCAACTCGCCACGCAGAGCCTTGCGCAGTACAGCGAATTGTTGGCAGATTCTGTGTGAATTTTGGAAAAACGACAGGATTCGACGTTTTTTAGTTTTAGTTGCAGTCTTTCTCAACTGTGATATCGTAAGAATATAACTATCAGAACGGAAGGTTCGCGCCATGTCGGATTTCTACTCGGCTATCATCTTCCTTTCGGTCTTTATTATGATTATCATGGACATGCTCGTGAGCGGCAATGATCTGATGGAGCATGACAAAAAGCAGATGGTTTACACGATCTCCGTACTGGCGATCGCATGCATGGTATCGGAATGATTCGGCGTTTGGATGGACGGAGCCGACCCGTCGCTGCGGACGCTGCACACCCTCGTTAAGACCATCGAGTTATCCACAGCGCCGATCATCACTGTGCTTTGCAGCGACCTGATGACGCCGCTCAAGCATAAAAAGCTCATTTATACCCTCATCGGCGTCCACGCGGGGCTCGAGGTGCTGTCGGCTTTCTTCGGCTTCATCTTCTCGGTCGACGCACAAAACGTTTATCATCACGAAACGTTTTACTGGGTCTACGTGCTGGCCTATGCCAGCGGCGTTCTGCTGTTCATTGGTCAGCTGCTGAGCGAGAGTTCGCACCATTATGGCCTGTATCGGGCGCTCGTTATCATCCTGCCGGTTTTTTCTTCTGTGGGCTGTTCCTCCAGTACGGCGCCGGAGTGCGCATCATGTGGGCGTGCTCAGCGGTCGATGTTCTGATGGTTTACATCCTGTATTCCGAGCTCACGCAGAAAATCGACACGCTGACCCATCTTCTGAACCGCCGCAGCTATGAGAGCCGTCTCGCCTCGTTGCGCGGGCACGCAGTCATCTACTATTTCGACGTGGACGAGTTCAAGTCCGTCAACGACACCTTTGGCCATGGCGTGGGCGACGCGGTGCTTGCCGAGGTCGGCAGCACGATCTACGCCGTGTTCTCCAAGGTCGGCTACTGCTACCGCATCGGCGGCGACGAATTCTGCGTCATCGCGCAAATCTCCGACACGGCGGCGGAAAAGTATCTTTCGGAATTTCTGCGCGAGCTGACGGCACGGCGAGTGAAAAACGAGCGCCTGCCGCACGTGTCGGTCGGCTATGCGTGCTTCAATCCGGCGCTCGGCAGCGTAGAGGATGCGATCAAACGCGCCGACCGGATGATGTACCACTACAAGCGCAAGCGCAAAAGCGAAGCGCTCACAAATGATGATACCGTAAAAAGCTGACGATCTTTTGACCGTCAGCTTTTTGTATCTGCTTTTATTTCGCCTCAATCTCCGCGTCTTCCTGCGGCTGGAGCTTGCTGCCAAAATACGCGAGCACCGCGCCGAGGATGGCGCACGCGACGCCCCAGACCATCTCCGCTGTCGAGGCAAAGTCCGTCGGAATGATGATGAGCGTGGAGGCAAGCACGATGCCGATGACGGCGTGACAGGCGATCGAGTAGTGCGTGTCGAAAAGCCTGCTCACAATGCGGGCAAAGAGCGCCATCACGCCGACCATGCCAAGCCCCCATGGGACGAGCACGGTGAAATCAAGCTGGGCAATGCCGTCGATCAGCGGCGTGAGAAGGCCGACCGCCATCAGGATGGACGACGACGTCATCCCCGGGATGATGAAGCTGAAGCCCCACAGCACGCCGCAGAAGAGAAAGCCCCAGAAGTTTGCGGGCATCTCGGAAAACGAACTGAACTTGACGGCCATCAGCGCGCCGAACAGGGCGAGGAAGCTGACGATCAGCGAGATGTACGAGCCGTTGCTGCGCCCCTGCGTACCCGCCTCGTGCCAGAGGTCGGGCAGCGTGCCGAGGATGAGCCCGATGAAGAGGCACGTGGCGACGGTTTCCGACTGGTGAAACAGCGCAAGGATCACGCTGCCGCCGCCCAAAAAGCCGATCGCCCAGCCGATGCCGACGGCGAGCAGCATCCTCCAGTAGCGTTGAAGCGCGCGCCTGGGGTGCGTGAGCAGCTCCATCGCGGGGCGGTAGATGCCGAATACGACTGCGAGCACGCCGCCGGAGATGCCCGGCAAAATCGCGCCCGCGCCGATGATGATACCCTGCACAATGCGCATGATACCGTTTTTGATGCGGGAATTTTTCATATTGCTGCCTTTTTATGTGCTGCGCCCACCGGAAAAGCGGCGGAACGCGACGCGGTTTAATAGCCCTTTCTGCGGTCGACGAGGTGATGCATCGGGCGGCCCGCGGCGTAATTTTCCAGATTTTCGCAGAAGAGCTGCACGTTGCGCTCGCAGGTGTAGCCGAGCGTCATGTTGCCCGCGACGTGCGGCGTGAGCAGGAGGTTCTTGGCCTTGCGCAGCGGATGATCCGCGGGCAGCGGTTCGGGCACGACGACATCGAGCGCCGCACCGGCGAGGTGCCCGGAATCCAGCGCTTTGATCAGCGCGTCCTGATCGATGGCCGTGCCGCGGCCAACGTTGACGACGTAAGCGCCTTTCGGGAGCAACGCCATGCGGTCTGCGTTCAGAATGTTCACCGTGTCGCTCACCGAGGGGAGAGACATGAAGAGAAGGTCAGTCTCGGGCAGGAGCTGATCGAGCTCCGTGACGGGATGAACGGCGTCAAAGTCCGCGTTCGCGCGGCCGCTGCGGCTGACGCCGGTCAGGCTCGCGGGATGGAACGCGCGCACGCGGCGGGCAAATTCCGTGCCGATGTCGCCCGTGCCGAGGCACGTGACGCGCGCGCCGTGGAGCGAGTGGATGCCGCCCGGGAGCACGCGCCAGCCGCCCTCGCGGATGATCTCGGTATATTCCATCTGGCGGCGCAGCAGCATCAGCGAGACCATGACGGAATGCTCGGCAATGGTCGTGCCGTAAGCGCCCGAGGCGTTCGTCAGCAGGCAGTCGGGATTCTGATACAGGTCGTCGCGGCAGAAACGGTCCACGCCCGCCCAGCAGCTCGCGTACCACTTGAGATTGCGTGCGCCCGCGATAACGCGCTGGGACGGATGGCCGTAGAGGATCGTGCAGTCGTCCACATTGCCCTCCGCCGCCTTGGACGAGGGGAAGAAGACGATGTCGTAGCCGCAGCGTGCGGCGGTGTCGCGCAGCGTCTTTTCGTATGCCGGAGTCAGGAAGTCGATGATGACGCCGATTTTTTCATTCATGGTTCAATTCCTCCAAAATCATTTCTGCGACGCGCAGGCCGTCGGCCGCGGCACTCATGATGCCGCCGGCGTAGCCCGCGCCCTCGCCGCAGGGATAGAGCCCGCGCAGGGCGGATTGAAAACTCAAGTTGTCGCGCACGATGCGCACAGGAGACGAAGAGCGCGTCTCCACCGCCGTCAAAACGGCGTCGGGCGCATCGAAGCCCCTTAATTTCCGCCCCAGCATCGGAAGGCCCTCCTCGAGCGCCTCGCACACAAAGGGCGGGAGACAGCCGTGCAGGTCGCACCAGCGGACGGAGGGAAGATAGGTCGGGACGACCTTTCCCGCGCCCGTTGACGGACGGTGGGCGAGAAAATCTTCGACCCGCTGGGCGGGGGCGGCGTAATTCCCGCCGCCAAGGCGATAGGCCGCGTCCTCCAGCTCGCGCTGGAACTGGACGCCCGCGAGGGTATCGCCGGACGGGAAATCCTCCGGCGTAACGGAGACGAGCAGTCCGCCGTTGATATTCTCGCCGTCGCGCGCAAATTCGCTCATGCCGTTTGTCACGACGCGCTTTTCCTCCGACGCGGCGGCGACGACCTCGCCGCCGGGGCAGACGCAGAACGAGAACACGCCGCGCCCCTTTTCCGTGTGGCAGGAGAGCTTGTACGACGTGGGCGGGAGGCCGTAGCGGCCCGCCGCCTCCTTATATTGCGCTAAGTCCATGTCGCGCTGGCGGTGCTCGATGCGCACGCCGACGGCAAAGGGCTTGGGTTCCATCGGCACACCGCGCTTTTGCAGCATTTCGAACGTATCGCGCGCGCTGTGGCCGGGCGCGAGCACGACGTGCTTTGTGGGCAGCGTGTACTCCCCCTCGGGGGCACTCACGCGCAGCGCCGTGACGCTGCCGCTGTTCTGCTCGATATCCACAACCTTGTGGGAAAACCGAACTTCGCCGCCGCGGTCGATGATCTCGCGGCGGAGATTTTGCAGCACCACATATAATTTGTCGGTGCCGACATGGGGCTTGGCGTCGACTAAAATATCCTCGCTCGCGCCGAAACGGACGAACTCCTCTAAAATATAGCCGTGGCGCAGGTCCTTTGTGCCGGTGTTGAGCTTGCCGTCGGAAAACGCGCCCGCGCCGCCTTCGCCAAATTGCACGTTCGAGGTCAGATCAAGCTCGCCCGTGCGCCAGAAGTGCTCGACATCGCGCTTTCGCTGCTCGACCGCGCGCCCGCGCTCTAATAAAATGGGTCTTGCGCCGCAGCGGGCCAGCAGCAGCGCGCAGAAAAGGCCCGCGGGCCCCGCGCCGATAACGACAGGGGGGACCTCCGGCGCTGAAACAGGCGCGGGCGGCGTATATTTCTTCGGCGCGTAGGGCTGCACATTCTTATTCTTGCAGCGCCGTAAAACGCCGGATTCGTTTTTGACCTCGACCGCGCAGGAGCAGACGAGCTTCACGCCCTCGCGCGCGTCGATGGAGCGGCGCAGGAGATGAACGGAAACAAGCGCCTCCTCGCTCACGCGCAGCGCGTGCGCGCAGGCCGCGCGCAGCTTGTCTTCCTTTGCTCCCACGGGGAGCTTCAGATTGTCGATGCGAAGCATGTGCGCCGCCTCCTTTTTCTCAAGTCGCGTTTCATTTTATTATGACGGAAAGGAAAGCGCAAGGGGAATCACGCGATTATCACAGATTCTTAAAAAAGTCATCGGGAATTTAAGAAATCGTCAAATAGCGTTCAAGAAATATACATAAATATGCCCTATGATAGCATCATCGAAAGCAAAGAGGCTGCAAGCAAGGGTCTCAGTCCATAGGAGGTCATCATCATGTACGAAGACGAAAACAACCTGTATCATTACAGCTATCGCAAGGGCGACGAGCAGAACCCCAACGCCCCGATCGACACGAAGAACTACGCCGAAGACCCGTGGGATAAGAATCCCGGCGGCAGCCCGAAGAAGAAGGGCGGCAGCGGTCTTTCCGGCAAGATCGTGGCGCTGGCGCTGGTGTGCGCGCTCGTCGGCGGCTTCATTGGCGCAGGCGTGAGCGGCGCGACGACCAAGGTCAACAAGACGAGCGTTCAGGTCAGCGACCGCGAGGTCGCGCAGGTGCAGACCGTCAAGGTCGACGGCAAGACGCAGATGTCGATGTCGGAGGTCTACGCCTCGAACGTCAACAGCGTCGTTTCGATCAACGTCTCCGCCACCACGAACTACTTCGGCCAGACCGTACAGACCGCCGCGAGCGGCACGGGCTTTTTCATCACGCAGGACGGCTACATTCTCACGAACCACCATGTTGTGAGCGATGCGAGCAGCGTGGAGGTGACGCTCTACAACGGCGAAACGTATGACGCGACCGTCATCGGCAGCGATGAGGACTACGACATCGCCGTTCTCAAGATCGACGTGACGGGCGCAACGCCCGTGGTGCTGGGCGACTCGAGCAAGGTCGCCATCGGCGAATCCGTCGCCGCCGTGGGCAATCCCCTCGGCGAGCTGACGTTCTCGATGAGCGAGGGCATCGTTTCCTGCGTCAACCGCGCCATCAATGTTGACGGCACGCCGTTCAACATGATCCAGGTCGACTGCTCCATCAACCCCGGCAACTCCGGCGGCCCGCTCTTCAACAGCTACGGTGAGGTTATCGGCATCGTGTCGGCCAAGTATTCGAGCTACTCCAACACCACCGTGGAGGGCATCGGCTTTGCCATTCCCATCAACGACGTCGTGTCGCTCGTCAAGGACATCATGACCAACGGCCATGTGACCAACAAGGCCTACATGGGCATCACGCCGCAGACGATGACCGCGCAGATGGCGCAGCAGTATCGCTACGACGTGACGGAGGGCGTCTTCGTCTGCTCCGTTGACCCGGACAGCGCCGCCGACAAGGCGGGGCTCAAGCTCGGCGACGTCATCACGAAGATGGACGACAAGGATATTGCATCCTATGAAGACCTCGTCGCGGCCAAGAAGAGCTACAGCGCGGGCGACACCGTGACGCTGACCGTCTACCGCGAGGGTAAGACGATCGAGGTAGAGCTCACCTTCGACGCAGCCCCCGAGACGACGGAGACGAGTTCCTCCGACCAGAGCACCGACAACAGCTACAATGGTAACGGCGGTTACGGCAACGGCGGGTACGGCAATGGCGGCAACGGCTACTACTCCAATCCCTGGGATTTCTTCAATAACTTCTTTGGATATAATGGCTGATGCCACTGAAAAAGGAGCCTCGAAAGAGGCTCCTTTTTTTATTGCCGCGCGCAAGCGCGGCTTTTTTCGCGCCCAAAGGGCGCGCGCTCCTGCCGCATTTTGCCTTCGGCAAAACAGGCAGGACAGGCGCTCCGCAGAGCGCCGCATAAAATTCCCCATAAAAGTCCAGCTCCGCCGGACTTTTATACCACTGCCCGCGCCGCGGCGGCGCGGCCTCGTCCGCTGCACCCCAGGGCACCTTCTCTTGCCCTTTCAGGGCAATTCACCTTGTGCGGACGAGAGGGGGGGATCGTTTCCGGTTTCTCCGGAACCGGAAACGTATCCAGGGGGGGACAGCGTCCCCCCTGGACTTTTGCAAAAGAAAAGAGCAGATGCAAAGCATCTGCTTCCTTTTATTCCGCTTGCTTTTTGCCTCAGCCGACGAGGGATGCGGTATCCATGGCGATCATCAGCTCTTCGTTGGTGGGCATGACGATCGCCTTGAAGCTGCTGTCATCGGTGGAGATGATCCCCTCACTGCCGGAGCAGGCTTCGTTGCGCTTGTCGTCCAGTTTGATGCCCAGGGCGGTGATGCCGTTCATGATCCGCTTGCGCATCGGCACGGAGTATTCGCCGACGCCGCCGGTGAACACCACCGCGTCAAAATCCTCGTTTTGCAGCGCAAAGCGGATCAGCGCCTGATTCGAGCCGTAGGTCGCGCCCTTGAGGTCGGAGATTTGCAGCAGGGTGTAGCCCTCAAACGCGGGATCCATCCGCCGGATCGGCACGGTGACGCGGGCGACCCGCACAAACTGATTGACCGCCAGATTGACGGCCAGCGCGATCAGCGTCATCAGCAGCAGCGCCAGCAGCAGC
>OGOX01001776.1_pt1 | contig 13261 bp, 8 predicted proteins | sample 1552761 | NCBI WGS metagenome assembly OGOX01 (sample SAMEA2580212, study PRJEB22360) | human gut metagenome | biome: human gut; feature: human-associated habitat; material: faeces | place: Denmark | collected 2008/2010
TGTAAAAGATGCCGCCAACGGCGAACCGGTTAGCTTCGCCAATGTGGTCATCTGGAACACGATAGAAGGGACTGTCACTGATTCGATCGGCCAATTCGAGATCACCGGAGTCTCTCCCGGAAGCTATCGCCTGCAAGCCTCCTTTATCGGTTATAAACCAACAGTTACGGCTGAATTCAGAATTTCCAACAAGGACATGTTTTTTCCGATCGAACTGGAAGAAAGTAGTGAAAGCCTGCAAGAAGTGAGCATTGTCGCCTCTCCTTTCCGCAAGACGGCAGAAAGTCCGCTCGGACTGCGCGTGATCGGGTTCAAAGAGATCGAGAAAAGTGCCGGAGGAAACCGGGACATATCCAGGGTCGTGCAATCTTTTCCTGGTGTGGCATCTACGGCTGCTTTCCGAAACGACCTGATGGTCAGAGGAGGAGGACCGTCTGAAAACCGTTTCTTTCTCGATGGCGTAGAAATACCGAACATCAACCACTTCTCCACACAGGGAGCATCCGGAGGTCCTGTCGGGATCATTAACCCAGATTTCATACGCGAAGTCGATTTCTACTCTGCAGCCTATCCTGCCGCGCGTGGAAACGCTCTTAGCTCGGTTCTTGATTTCAAGTTGCAGGACGGAAACAAAGAAAAATTCTCCCTACGGGGAGTGATAGGAGCTTCGGATATCGGATTCTCTGCCAACGGACCGGCCGGCAAGAAGACGACCTACCAAGTGTCTATTCGCCGTTCATACCTTCAGTTCCTGTTCGACATGATCGGGCTGCCTTTCCTGCCGACCTTCACAGACGCACAATTCAAAGTGAAACATACATTCGACCGGAAAAACGAACTGGCTATTCTGGGATTGGGAGCCATAGACGACATGAAACTCAACACCGGTATGGAAGACATGAGTGAAAAGAACCAGTATATCTTAGCCTACCTGCCGGTGGTCAAGCAAAAGACATACACATTAGGAGCTGTTTACAAACATTACTCTGGCAAAAACATCTATTCGCTAATTGTCAGCCGGAGCCAGTTAAACAATAAGAATATCAAATACAGGGATAATGACGAAAGTTCGGAAGAGAACCTGACTCTCAATTACCGTTCGGACGAAATCGAAAATAAACTGCGCAGTGAAAATATATTCCGTTTTCCTTTCTTCCGGCTGAATGTCGGCGGAAACCTCGAATATGCGACCTACACCAATCGTACATACCAGAAACAGTTCACCACGATCCCCAGAGTGATCAACTATCACACAGATCTAGGACTTTTGAAATGGGGGCTTTATGCCACAGCCATATACGAAAGCGACAACGAGCGTTTCACCGCTTCTTTAGGAGTACGGGCGGATGCCAACGACTATTCGCCGGAGATGAACAACCTCCTGGATCAACTCTCGCCCCGTCTCTCCCTTTCCTACCGTTTGTTTGGAGCGGTCTATCTGAACGGAAGCATCGGCAGATATTACGAATTGCCACCTTACACGGTTCTAGGATTCAAAGACAATCAAGGTAATTACCTGAATAAAGCCAACCACCTGACTTATATCCGAAGCGACCAGGCAGGACTCGGACTGGAGTATCGCCCTTCCTCATATCTGAAATTCTCGGCAGAAGGTTTTTACAAGAAATACGACCAATACCCGATGTCATTAGTCGATAGCATTCCACTCGCCTCTAAAGGTACGGACTACGGGGTTTTAGGAAACGAAGCGGTCAGCTCGACCGCCACAGGAAGAGCATACGGCCTCGAACTTACCGGACGGTGGTATAATTATAAAGGACTGACCTTTATCGCTTCTTACACCTATGTACGGAGCGAATTCAAGGATGGACGCGGGAGCAGAAAATACATTCCGTCAGCTTGGGACAACCGCCATCTCTTTACATTCAGCGGGACCTACGCACTGCCTAAAAACTGGGATATCGGAGCCAAACTAAGAGTTGTGGGCGGTGCGCCCTATACCCCTTACGATGTTGAAAAAAGTAGCCTGGTCGAAGCTTGGGACGCCAGCGGCAGTCTCTATTACGATTACAGCCGCTTCAACAGCGAACGGTTAAAACCTTTCACCCAACTGGATATCCGGATAGACAAGACCTTCTATCTGAAAAAGTTCATGTTGGGGGCCTATATTGACATTCAGAATATTCTGAATTCCAAATATAAAGAACAGGATGTGTATATCAAAACAGGTAAAATCCTAAATCCGGACGCACCTCTCGACCAACAACGATATGAACTAAAACCTGTAGAACGACGTACCGGGACCCTATTACCCAGCATAGGACTCATGATCGAATTTTAGAAAAGTGTTGATTTATGTAAGCTTATACCAAATAATTCCTATTTTTGCATGCGGGATTCAAAAGGAATCTATTTGGGAGTTTAGAATAATATTTACTTAATGGGCAAATCATCAGACTACAAAGTAATGTACAGATGGCTATTTTTTTTCACTGTCATATGCCTACTCTTCACATGCCGGGTCCATGCTGATGAAAATAACCCTATCCTGATCATCAGCTCTTACAATCCCGACACACGCAATACGACGCAAAATATTTCCGAATTCATGGAAGAGTATAAGAAACAGGGGGGAAACTCGCCTGTCGTAATCGAGAACATGAACTGCAAAAGCCTGCCCGAAGCTCCCCTCTGGAAGGAAAGAATGCGTAAACTGCTGAACAAATATCAGGGAGAAAACAGCCCTAACCTGATCGTTATACTCGGACAAGAAGGATGGGCCTCCTACCTTTCTCAAGATGACAGCATAATCCGAGATATTCCGATACTTTGCGGCATGGTCAGCCGAAATGCCGTCTTATTACCTGACAGTAATATAAACGTAGCGGAATGGACTCCCGAAAGTGTAAATGTAGAAGACCTGAAAAACAAGAGAAGAAACCTGGCTGGATTCGTCTACAACTATGATATCAAAGCCAATATAGAACTGGTCCGGAAATTGTATCCGAGCACCAAACATTTTGCCCTTATCACAGACAACAGCTATGGCGGTATTTCTCTCCAAGCCCTGGTAAAAAAGGAAATCGGCAAAATAAAGGGGATAGACTTCATCCCTTTGGACGGGCGTAAGAACGACATCTATAACATCATCGAGGAGATCAAGCAGTTACCCCCGCAAAGCATCATTCTTCTGGGAACCTGGCGTGTAGACGTCAATGACGGATACTATGTCGGCAACGCAACTTACACCATGATGTTGGCAAATCCCAAAGTACCGGCATTTTCACTGACTTCCATCGGGCTGGGGCATTGGGCAATCGGAGGCTGTATACCCCAATACCGCTCCATAGGAAAAGATCTGGCCCGTCAGGCTCTCCACCTTTTAAAGGAACATCCTGAAAAATTGGACACAGAAACAATTCCGAACCTATATACATTCGATGCCAAGAAACTGAAAGAAAGGCACATCTCGACAAAAGAACTGCCTCCTCATTCCGTATTTATTAATACCGAGGTAGGATTATTCGTCCAATATAAATTTGAAATCCTATTGTTGGTCGCAATCGTGTTGTTACTGTTCCTGATCATGGTGCTTTACTTTTACCTGCGCACCAGCAAGCTGAAAAATAAATTACTGATCCTGATCGACAAACAGAAAGAAGACGAAATAGAACTGAGAAAAGCCAAAGACAAGGCAGAAGAATCCGACCGTTTGAAATCGGCTTTCCTGGCCAATATGAGCCATGAGATCCGTACGCCGCTGAATGCAATTGTCGGTTTCTCCAACCTGCTGACCATGGCGGAGGACGAAGAGGAACGGAATGAATATATCAATATCATCAGCAGCAACAATGAATTGCTCCTGCAACTAATCAACGATATCCTGGACGTAGCCAAAATCGAGGCCGGCACATTGGAATTTATCGACTCTGAGATAGACATCAACGCCCTATTATCCGATATCGAGCAATCGTCCCGCCTAAAAGCACCCGAAGGGGTACAGATTTCTTTTGTCGAAAAAATGCCTTATTGCATCATCATGTCGGACAAGAACCGATTGGCACAAGTCATCACGAACTTCATCAACAACGCGATCAAGTTTACGAAAGAAGGAAGCATCCGGTTCGGCTACCGGCATAAAGACGATAAACTGTTACTCTACGTCAGAGATACGGGATGTGGCATAGAACCGGAGAAGAAAGATCTTGTGTTCAACCGTTTCGTAAAGCTGAACAGCTTTGCACAAGGAACAGGCCTGGGACTTGCCATCTGCCAGATGATCGTCAAAAAAATGGGCGGTGAGATCGGTGTGGAATCCCAATTGGGGAAAGGTTCGACTTTCTGGTTCACTTTGCCGGATACCGTCATTCATGGCATTGACGTTCAGTCGATAAAAACGGCGGTAAACGAAGATGCTGTAATCGACAACACGAATCCGAAAAAAGCGACGCTGCTGATCGCAGAAGACAACGAAAGCAACTACATACTGATCCGTGCGGTCCTGAAAGAATACGACCTATTGCATGCCCACGATGGTAACGAAGCCGTCCGGCTTTATCGCGAACACCGTCCCGACCTTATCCTGATGGATCTCAAGATGCCGGACATGGACGGATATGAGGCAACTGTCGAAATCAGAAAAGAAGACTCCGACATTCCTATTATTGCCGTAACCGCTTTTGCTTTTTCAGAGGATGAGCAGCGAGTAAAGCAAAACGGCTTCAACGGATATGCGGCCAAGCCGATCAAACCGGCGGAATTGAAAAAAATCATTGTCCAATATCTCTCCCTTACAACACACGCGTCTGGGGAAATTGCAAAGTGAAAGTAGTTCCTTTCTCTTCTTCTGAAATAACGGAAATACTACCGCCATGCCGGTTCATGATCTGACGGCAAACACTCAGACCGATTCCCGAACCGCCCTGTTTAGTTGTAAAAAACGGAACAAATACCTTATCCATCGCTTCCGGCACAATGCCGTATCCGTTGTCGGAGACCGTAATCACCGGAACACCTTCACGCCTGAACGCATTCACCCGGACTTCGGGATAAGAACGTTCCTGGCATGCCTCGACTGCATTTTTCAACAGGTTTATCAACACCTGTTCAATCATGGCACGATCCGCATAAATACGCAAGTCTACCGGCCGGACAGAGAAAGAGAACGAAACAGCACCATCTTCCCGTTTTGCGACTGGAAATCAATGGGGTTTTTTCCCTGGTGCTTCCGTGGGCTGGGTTATGTCTGACGAATCCTTTATGCAAAATATAAAACCCATTGATAACTTGAAATGGCGTATAAGCTATGGACAAACAGGAAACAATGCAATCGGGCTATATGACGCTTATGGCAAATATTCAACAAATGCCAAATACGATGGAGTTGCAGGAATTATCCCGTCTACTATGCCTAATTTAGGATTAACATGGGAGGTCTCTACACAGTTAGATGCAGGTTTCGATCTATCAATGTTTAACAATCGCTTAAACATCAGCGCAGACTATTTCGACAAAAGAACTGACAACCTATTATTTAGCAAAGAATTACCAAATACTTCTGGCTTTGACAATGTTCAAACTAACATTGGTAAAGTAAAATTCTATGGTTTCGATATCGAAATCAGTTCCACAAACATCGAAACAAAAGATTTCATATGGACATCCAAATTTACATGGAGTTATGTAAAAAATAAAGTTTTAAAACTCCCTGACAACGGACGAGACAAAAATCGTATAGGAGGTATTACTTTGGCAGATGGGACAGCCTTCGGGGGAACAGCAGAGGGGGAACCGTTATATCGTTATTATGGTTATGTAGTTGACCATATTATCGAAACACAAGAACAAGCAGACAATGCGATGTATGATAGTTCCGCAAAAGGTTATCGGCCTTCCGATGGAAAAAATATAGCCGGACGTAAAGAAATCGGTGATTACGAATGGAAAAACCGTGAAGGTAGCCAAACAAAAGACGGAAAAGATTATATTGACAGTCAAGATCAATTCTTGCTTGGTTATACAGTTCCACATTCAACCGGAGGTTTGAACAACAATTTCACCTATAAAAATTTCACTTTGAATATCTTTGTTGATTGGGCTTTAGGCCACTCCATCAATAACAATTCAGAAATGCGTTATTTCATGAATACATTTGCAAACAATTATACACTGATTGATGAAGTGAAACAATGTTGGAAACAGCCGGGCGACAATACAAAATACGCACGTTTTACAGCCAATGATCCGGATGATGGAAATGCTAATTTTAGCCGTACATCGAATGTATTCAACTACAAAGGTGATTACCTCTGCATCCGTGAAATAAGTCTACAATACAATGTTCCAACAAATAAGTTGACAAAACTGGGTATTCAAAATTTGGCTATTACATTAGCAGGAAACAATCTGCATTACTTTACAGCTGTAAAGGGTGTCTCTCCTGAAGTGGGTGCTTCTACGACCTATAATAAGGATTATTACAATTATCCTCCTATCCGTAAATATTCCGTAGGAGTAAAAGTTACTTTCTAATCAAACGATTTCTTAAGTTATAAAAACATTTATATCATGAAAATCAAAACAATATTAGTAATATTATTGGCTGGAACTCTACTTGCTTCATGCCATGGTGATCTGAATATCATCCAGAAAAGTGAAGTATCAGCCAACTCCATGTGGCAAGATGAAGGAGATGCAACTTCTGCCATGTATGGTATGTTTAATAAATTCAGAGCTACATTCAGCACTGGTTACATTTACTGGGGAGAATATAGAACCGGTCTTTGGGCAGACGGTTTAGCCGGACAAACAGCACGTGACCAAGTATATCAAAATCAGATACCAACAAACCACGGTTATGCAAATTGGGCTGATTTATATACAACAATCAACAATGCTAATTTGATTTTAAAATACACACCGGATATTGCGTTCAATAGTGAAGATGCTAAAAATAAGATTTTAGCAAACGCATATTATGTAAGAGCATTTTGCTACTATTGGATTGGGCGTATTTGGGGAGATGCTCCCATATTGCTGGACGGCTTTGAATCGGATCAGCAAGAAGGACTTTTTCCGACGCGTCAACCAGCCGAAGATGTATTCAAACAGGTAGGCGAAGACATCGACAATGCTTTAACTTTGATGCCTACATCTGTAGCAGACAGGAATCTGGCATCATTGGGAGCCATTAATATGTTGAAAGCAGACTACTCTTTATGGATGTATAAAGTACGAAACGCAGGAGAGGTGGCACTCGACAATGCAAACACTGCTGTCCAAGCTGTTTTGAACAACTCAAATTACTCGCTTGAAGAAGATTTCGGCAACATTTTTTACAACGAATTAGGTAACGAGATTATATTTGCGTGGAGTTACATTCAAGATGAATATACAGGTGGATATCCTGGAGATTATCTGGTTCCTTCTCAATATGTTTCTGTCGAAGCAATAGAAAATCCGGTAAAAGTAGGTAGCCATCAACAATGGTGCTTCTATACAGAAGATTACAAAGCTTTACTTTCTGAAAATAAAGAAGATCAAAGAACAATTGTAAGTTTCGAAACTTATTTCGACGAACCGAAAAATGCAACATTTCAATGGATCAATAAATTTGCCGGAACATGGACAAACGGAACACGTATCTTTGATTCAGATATAATCGTATACCGTTATGCTGACGCCATCCTATTTGATGCAGAAATCAAATTAGCAAAAAATGATTTGCCCGGTGCGATTGCTTCACTTAACAAAATTGCTGAACGGGCATACAGTAAAAAGAATTTCTATCCATCTTCCATGGCTGCCAATGACTTGAATGAAGCCATTGTAACAGAAAGAATGAAAGAATTCGCTGCCGAAGGCAAATTATGGTGGGATTTCATCCGTTTAGGAGTTGTATTCAAAAAGGCCCCTTATTTGATTGGACGTGAAAACGAGTTAAATATTTTATTATGGCCCGTAGCTCAAACGTCAATTAATAAGAACCCGAATATCATACAAACTCCGGGATATGATGAATAATTGATACTTATGCATCCGTTAACACATACAACTCTTGTCGGCAACTGGGCAACACTTTTGCTGGCAACAAATAAAAACGGAGAAATAGATTATAAACGCATGGGAGATGAAATAGATATCTTGATAGCATCATCTCCCTGCGGAATCTATTCGAATGGGACAGCAGGAGAGTTTTATACTCAAAATGAAGAAGAATTTATAAAAACAAGCGAATTATTGGCAGAGAAATGTTCTGCTGCCAGTATTCCCTTTCAAATCGGTGTCAGCCACATGAGCCCGCAAATATCTCTAAATCGATTACAAGCTGTCAAGTCTCTAAATCCTGGCGCAGTCCAAGTAATCTTACCAGACTGGTTTCCGGTCACATTGGAAGAGGCTGTCATTTTTTTGCAAAGGATGGAAGAAGCGGCAAACGGAATTCCTATCGTCCTTTACAATCCTCCTCATGCAAAAAAGATACTTTCTCCCCATGATTGGATGTACCTAAAACAACATATACCATCTTTGATCGGCATCAAAGTTTTTGACGGAAACCGGAATCCCGAATGGTATAAACAAATCAGAGAAAAGGTACAAGGATTATCCGTTTTTATTCCAGGCCATAATCTGGCAAGCGGCATACTCTCCGGAGCTCACGGAGCGTATTCCAATATAGCTTGCCTGAATCCTTTTGCTGCTCAAAAATGGTATGAGCAAATAACAGCAAATAAGGATATGGCACTCGAATTGGAAGAGCGTATTCATCTGTTTATGGATAAACTGATAACTCCTTTTATCGTAAAAGAACATTTTCCAAACCATGCCTGTGATCGCTTCATGGCATTAGTAGGAAAATGGGCTGATATAGGTAGTCATTTGAGATGGCCTTATCGTTCGATACCGGAAGAATACGTTATTAAAGTAAGAGAAGAAGGCTATCGTATCATTCCGGAATTTTTCAATCAATAATCTCAAATCAGCTAATAAATCATGAAGAATATAATAGTAACATGCTTTTTCGTTTTGATGCAATTGGGGATTTTAGTCCATGCACAAACAAATACAACAACAGACATTTACCTAAAAAGTCAGGACGGATATGCTTGCTTCCGTATTCCTGCTATCGTCAAAAGCAAAGCGGGAACCCTGCTTGCCTTTGCTGAAGCGCGAAAAAACAGTTGTTCCGATACCGGTAATATTGATTTAGTAGTGAAACGTTCCGAAGACGGAGGTAAGACTTGGAGCCGCATCATTACAGTATGGGACGATGGTGATAATGTATGTGGCAACCCGTCTCCTATCGTAGACCAAGAAACAGGTCGTATCATCTTGGTCAGTTGTTGGAATTTAGGAGAGGATCACGAAAAACAAATCATCGATAAAACAAGTAAAGACAGTCGGAGAGTATATGTTCTTTATTCCGATAACGATGGCAAAAGTTGGTCTACCCCCAAAGAAATCACATCATCTGTCAAACACCCTGATTGGACTTGGTACGCAACAGGCCCCTGTCATGGGATCCAATTACAAGGTAAAAAGAATAAAGGACGGTTAGTAGTTGCCGCCAACCATATGGTGGCAGGGACAAAGACTTATCATTCCCAACTGATTTATTCCGATGATAAAGGCGAGACTTGGAAACTAGGAGGAATTGTCAACGAACATGGAGGAAATGAAAGTAGTGTTGTGGAATTAAAAAATGGATACTTAATGCTAAACATGCGTAATTACAACCGGGAAGAAAGTAAAACCCGTTCGTATGCAATCAGTAAAGATGGTGGAGAAACTGTCTCTCAAATGTCATATCTTCCTGAACTGATCGAGCCTATTTGTCAAGGGAGCACGCTAAATTATATGAAAAAGGGAAAGATCAGCAACAACATTTTATTCTCCAATCCAGCCTCCACGGATAAAAGAGAAAAGATGACAATCAAACTGAGTGAAAATAATGGTAAAACCTGGCCCTATGCCTATCAAGTCTATTCAGGTCCAAGCGCTTATTCAGACCTGACCAATCTGAGAAACGGGAATATCGGACTGTTATATGAATATGGCATAAACAATCCGTATGAAAAAATCGGCTTTATAATAATACCATTCGAACAACTAAAAAAATAAAACAAATGGTATGATTCCACGTACGCAAATTATTGCTTAACCCTAAAAGCACATGAAACAAAAGACTACTTTGACAGCCATTGGGGCATTATTACCTTTTTGCATACAAGCAGAAAATGATGTTAGAAACGTGCTTTTCATAGCCATAGATGACTTGCGCCCGACATTGGGATGTTACGGTGATCCATACGCCGTAACTCCCAATATCGATACATTTGCGACTAAAAGTTTCCTCTTTGAAAACACATACTGCCAGCAATCCGTCAGTGGCCCTTCACGGGCATCCCTACTGACAGGATTGCGTCCGGATGAAATCGGAGTTACCGATCTAAACACCCATTTCAGAGAAAAATGTCCGTATATTACCACTCTGCCGCAACTTTTTAAAAATAACGGATATGAAACTATCGGTATCGGTAAAATCTATCATGGCAGTACCCGGACACAAGATACGATTTCCTGGACCCGCCCCCCCATATACAACTTATCTATTAAGAAAGAAGAATATACGTTGATGCAAAACAGACAAGGGAATAAAGCGGCAACAATTGAAATTGCCGATCAACCGGACACTTCTTTTCTGGATGGCAAAGTTACCGCAGAAGCTCTAAAGAGATTGGATAAATTATCCAAATCCAAGCAGCCTTTCTTTTTGGCAGTCGGGTATATCAAACCTCACCTGCCATTTAGTATGCCGAAAAAATACTGGGATATATACCGGAATAAATCCTTCATCCGAAAAGAGGCAGAAGATAAACAGCCAATACACGCTCCTGTTATTTCCTTCCACAATTGGGAAGAGTTGAGAGGATATACCGACATACCCAAACACGGAAACCTTTCAATAGAAAAGCAGGAAGAACTTTGTAAAGCTTATTATGCATGTGTCAGTTTTATCGACTCACAAGTCGGGAAATTATTGGGTAAGCTCAAAGAACTGGGATTGGAGAAAAATACAATCATTGTCATTTGGGGTGACAACGGCTTCCATCTCGGAGAACAGCACCTATGGGGGAAATCCACAAATTTTGAATTGGATTGCAAAGTTCCTCTACTTATATACAGCCCAGAATATAAAGATGCCCCGAAAAGAATAAACGATATTGTAGAGTTGATTGACATCTATCCGACATTGACCGATTTCTGCGGACTAAAACCTGCACATACATTATCCGGGCAATCCCTTCGTTTTCTGATAGAGAATAAAGTTAACTGGAAGAATCGTGCTTTCAGCCAATTCCCAAGGCCCTATAAAGCGGTAAATTCTTATAAAAACCAGACACACATGGGATACACTGTCCGGACTAAAAACTGGCGTTACACGCTATGGTACGACAATGCGACAAATCATATTACAGACCGAGAACTTTATTGCATGAACGGCAATAAAGCAGAAAAAGAAAATCTAAGCGGAAAAAGAGAATATGTTGACATTGAAAATGAACTACAGCAAATGATTGAAGAGTATAAAAACACTCATAATAAATAAAATTCCATGAATAGAGCATTATTATTTACAATCCTTTCAGGTCTGTCATTCTCCTGTACGAACTATACAGACAACATATCCATGACAGCAGAACATCCGGTACTTCCCATTCTTACCATGAAGGAAGCCAACCCTGTCTTCAAAATTGAACTGATAAGACATCAAACTGGCGACAATTATTCATTACAAAAATTAGAAGTGGACCTTCATGGCACAACAGATATCGACGATATTGAAAGTGTCGGTCTTTATCATACCGATTCCAAAGGAATGATCGATACCAACAAGCCGGTTCTCCAAACAGTATCCGCATCTGAAAAAGTTGTTTTCAATACAGATATTTCAATTGATACGGACACCTTCCCTTTTTGGGTATCCTTTAAGTTAAAAGACAAAGTCGATCTCAGCCATCGCTTTAAAGCAAGCTGTACTAAGATAGAGACAAATGAAGGAGAGATAAAAGTGCCTGTAACAGCTTCATCTGAACTTCGTGCAGGAGTGGCCGTACGCCAGCACAAGCAAGACGGCGTTCACACGTCTCGTATCCCAGGGTTAGCAACATCTACAAAAGGAACATTGTTAGCAATCTATGACGCCCGCTACGAAAGTCCACGCGATTTACAAGGGCATATGGATATTTGTCTGAATCGCAGTACAGACGGAGGGCAAACCTGGCAACCTATGCAAGTAGTCCTGGACATGAAAGATTGGGGAGGATTACCTGAAAAATACAATGGAGTCAGTGATGCCAACATCCTGGTAGATGAAAACACAGGGGATATTTATGTAGCCGGCCTTTGGATGCATGGAGTATTAGATGGAAAAACAGGGGAATGGGTGTCTGGAATGACAAAAGACAGTACCCGCTGGATACACCAATGGCGTGAAAAAGGCTCTCAGCCTGGGTTTGGAGTAAAAGAGACCAGTCAGTTCCTAATTGCAAAAAGTACCGATGACGGTCAAACCTGGAATCCCCCTGTAAACATAACGGAACAAACCAAACGAAAGGAATGGTGGCTATATGCCCCTGCACCGGGACATGGGATTACACTACAAGACGGAACTCTCGTTTTTCCGACACAAGGACGAGATAAAGACGGACACCCATTTTCCAATATCACTTGGAGCAAAGACGGTGGTAAAACCTGGAGCGCCAGCAATCCGGCTTTTACAAATGTAACAGAATGTATGGCCGTACAACTATCCGACGGAAACATCATGCTAAATATGCGTGACAACCGTAACCGGGGAAACAAAGAGGAGAACGGACGGCGTGTCTGCATCACCTCTGACTTAGGGAAAACTTGGACAGAACATCCCACCTCACGAAAAGCATTAATCGAACCGACTTGTATGGGTAGCATACACAAACACACTTATCACAAAGACGGACAAAATAAATCAATCCTGCTTTTCGTCAACCCGGAATCCTATTCGGAGCGTAATCATATCACACTGAAGATTAGCTATGACGATGGAAAGACCTGGCCTGAAAACAAGAAAATCCTATTGGATGAATATAACGGACGCGGCTATTCCTGCATAACCTCTGTAAATGAAAACACAATCGGTATTTTATATGAAAGCAGTCAAGCCGATATGGTCTTTCAACAAATCAAATTGGAAGAATTACTGCCCTAAACCGGAAAGGCCCTGTATCCAAGGTTCGAAATCTCTTGGAAAGTTGCTCCT
>OGOX01001779.1_pt1 | contig 13231 bp, 9 predicted proteins | sample 1552761 | NCBI WGS metagenome assembly OGOX01 (sample SAMEA2580212, study PRJEB22360) | human gut metagenome | biome: human gut; feature: human-associated habitat; material: faeces | place: Denmark | collected 2008/2010
CCATGCCGCTGGCAATCGCTGCGGTAAGCGTGGCAATAGACTCAATTTCACCAATGACTTTTGCCGTGAGCCGCCGTAGGGAAAAAGCCTCATCAACACGAAGTCTAACAGCGCTGTAATCACTGGGGAGAAAAAGGTTCATTTGCGCAATAGCATTAACATCAACGTTTTGCCCCGGGCAATCTTGAGTTCCTACCAGGAAAAGATCTTCTTTCAGCAAAGCCTGACTGGATACCCCAGCCACAGGGGAATGCTCGTAAATCACCGCCATATCGAGTTGGTGATTTATCAGTTTTTCGTTAAGCACTGCACCACTATTTTCATGAAGATAGATAACGACCTCCGGGAATTCAGCGCGAACCGCCTGTAATAAGGGCATGGGATGGATGACGCAGCGGTTCCTGGCGCAAAGCCAATCGAGACTTGCCCCGATAATGACTGACCAACGTTATGCACCGCCAGTTGGGCCTGCTCACACTGACGTAAAATGGCCCGTGCATGGGTATAGAGAATTTTTCCGGCGTCTGTTGGCGTAACGCCCCGTTTTGTGCGAATCAAAAGTTGTTGATTTAACTCACCTTCCAGTGTGGCAACCTGCTGGCTGAGCGCTGGTTGTGCGATATGCAATACTTCATCAGCCTGAGTCAGGCTACCAATATCTACAATTTTTACGAAGTATTTCAGGCGTCTGAAGTTCATGTTGCCTCCGGTTTTTAAGAGTCGGCCCAAGTGCCGCCATTACTTACAACCAGAATGCAAGATGCTTGCCAGTTCTATTTTGGCGTTGATGCGCAAGCTAACCAACTGTCAAATAAGAGATTATGATAGATTCGTCATTGGCTCTTTTTATCTGCAGTCGCATTCACCTGCCCTATAAAAGGAGGGTATGCACCACGATGGTTCATTACCCAATAAGATTGAAAGCTCACCACTTTGTTGAAATTGGCAGCAAACAAACAAAAAAATGCATTTCACCCTTTGACATCACCATGCACTGCCATTAATATGCGCCCCGTTCACACGATTCCTCTGTAGTTCAGTCGGTAGAACGGCGGACTGTTAATCCGTATGTCACTGGTTCGAGTCCAGTCAGAGGAGCCATTTTCAAGAAAGCAGACGTTCACTAACGTCTGCTTTCTGCATTTCTATCAATTGGTTATCCCCTCTCAGTCGTTCACCCTCGTTCACTAAAAACCACTCGAAGCCATATCATTTTGATGGTAAAAATGCTGGTAATGCTGGTTCGATTTCCCTTTTACCAACAAATGAGGGGGTGTTTTCATGTCACTGACTGATATTAAAGCAAAAAATGCAAAACCCCTTGAGAAGGAATACAAGCTTACTGATGGCTTTGGTATGTTCCTTCGTGTTACCCCTAAAGGTTCGAAATACTGGCAAATGGCTTACCGCTTCGAAGGGAAACAAAAACTCTTCTCTATTGGTGTTTACCCTGCAGTTTCTCTTTCTGACGCAAGACAACGCCGTGACGAGGCCAGAAGGCTTCTGGCTCAGGGCATTGACCCTAATGCAAAGAAACAGGCAGAGGTTAAAGAGCTTAAAGCCAAACGTGATAATACACGCACCTTCAGAACAGTAGCCAAAGCGTGGTTCTCCACGAAAACAAAATGGTCTGATGATTATGGTGATGCCGTATGGAAGCGCCTTGAAACTTATGCCTTCCCGGTAATCGGTGACAAAGATGTTGCCGAACTGGATACGGGTGATCTGCTGGTTCCGGTGAAAAAAGTTGAGGCTCTTGGTTATCTTGAAGTTGCCATGCGCATTCAACAATACATTACGGCAATCCTGCGTCATGCCGTCCAGCAAAAGCTGATACGCCATAACCCAGCCTATGATATGGAAGGTGCAGTTCAGAAACCACAAACTGAACACCGCCCTGCACTTGAGCTGGAAGAAATACCCCAGCTACTGAACAAAATTGCCGAATACAAAGGCCGCAGGTTAACCATACTGGCAATACAGCTCAATCTGATGATTTTCATTCGTTCCAGTGAGCTTCGTTTCGCTCGCTGGTCTGAAATTGATTTCAAAAGTAAGTTATGGGTGATACCCGAACAGCGTGAAGCAATTGAAAACGTCAAACATTCGACTCGTGGTGCCAAAATGAAGCGTAAGCACTTCGTTCCCCTCTGTAAGCAAGCTATAAGGATACTAAAAGAGATCCGACAACTGACTTATGAAGAAGGCCATGATGATGGATTAATCTTCACTGGCTGTTATGACTCGTTTAAACCCATGAGTGAAAACACCATCAACAAAGCCCTGCGTAATATGGGATATAACACGAAGCAGGACATCTGTGGACACGGTTTCCGCACTCTGGCCTGTAGTGCCTTAATTGAGTCCGGGCTATGGTCAGAAGACGCTGTGGAGCTTCAAATGAGCCATAAGGAAAGTAACAGCGTCCGTGCTGCTTATACCCACAAGGCAAAACATCTTGAGCAACGTCGCCTGATGCTCCAATGGTGGGCTGACTACCTTGATGCAAGCAGAAACGGTATGGTAAGGCCGTTTGAGTTTGCTACAAATAAATAAAGGGAAAGGCCGTTCGCGGCCTTTCAACTTCATGCTTAATTACAGTCTATGCTGAATATGATACTGAATCTTTTTCTATCGCTAAACCAGCGATTTTTTCCAGCATTATTTCCCAGAGTGCGTATTTTCTTTTGTGCTCAATAAACAGAGATTTTAAATACTCTTCTGTTGAAGGGATTTTTTCAGTCCATGCAATATCTTTACTGTAATCAATGCTTTTTTTCATATCAGATGCCGCATAGGTGTAGTATTTACTCTGAGAACGACTGATACTGTCCTCTGCCAGCACTCTACGGAGCAGAGTTGCAGAACATGCATAACCATGCCTGTAAAGCTCACTCGATAAGGTACGAACAAAAGAACCGCGTAATAAAGACATCATCTCTGCGATTTCATTTTCACTCGCATTCATGACTTCAGAATCAAGCTTTCCATAACTATCTGTCCCGGACAAGAAAAGAATAACAAACGGAAAGCCTTTTTTCTTTGCTATGCCAGAGAACAAATCCAGTGAGTCATTATTTTTCTCCACCCGATTATAGATATTATAAAAAATAACATCACACCTGTTCTTAAATCCGTCTATACAAATTGTTTTTGCCTGCTGAATCTCGCCTTCTTCAATCAACGCCAGAGCCAACACCTCAGTCCATTTATCACGAAGCCCTGCCTGATCAACTGATTTATCTTCTTTGATTTTATTGAGAACCTGAATGGCTTCCTCAGTACACAGTTCATCAACCAGCAACTCAGCAAACTTAATGATGTATTCTGGCTGGTTCAGTTTTCTTTTCTCAAAGCATTGCCTGATGAAATCAACATCCCTGATATACAGACTTAACTCAACAGCATCATTAACATCACCTGTCTTAAGAAGACTTTCCCTTAAAGCACGAATAACATTGTATCCCAGATCTTTTTTATACTTATCAAAAATATCAAAGTTAAAATATACATCACCTTTAAGTACGGAAAGTATTCTATCCGCTATAACATCAATGCTTTTGTCTTTTTGTAGGGACAGGGATTTTAACCATATTTCGACAGCACCATTATAATAGTCCATCCATGATCCATCTGATGTATCAGCAATTTCGCTGACTTTATCAAATGAGAGCAGTAAATCATGGCAAAACGCCTCGGTTTTTTCAGGCAGCGTTGATACCGTCTTTTCAAGTGGAAATATGACATTCCTGTATAGCCCCTCAAAAAAAACCGCTGCTTCATAATAATCATAAAAGCGTTTTGTTTTAATTGCCCTTTTGTATTCAGCCTCAGCTTTTTTCAGTGATTCTTCTGGAGTTAACAGATATTCATTAATAAGAAAGGATTTTGCCTGACCATTGTCCTCTGCAATATCACAAATTATTTGCATGAGTTGTTCTGCAGGCATTTCCTTGAGTAAAGAAAGTTGTTTCTTGTTCAGTTTAGCCATCATCACATCCTGATAATGTTTGGTAGACGCAGAAAAGCTAATTGTACTAATACAAGGACAGGACATTCAATAAATGCATTAACATAATGATTTAAAAAGAAATCTGTAGCACACTGTTCATTGATGAAATGCACTATTTACCGTAAAATATCCCCATCACACAGTAACCTGATACAGATACGTGGAATGGTCAATGAACAAACTTTCGCCTGAAATGCCCGAACTGCAATCAATGAATATCACTGCCGATAACATCACCAAGCTTAAATCATTGTTTCCTGAAGCCTTTAATGAAAACGGCATTGATTTTGACGTTTTAAAACAGCTTTTGGGTGAAAATGTAGACGAAAAAGAAGAACGCTATGGCCTGAGCTGGCATGGTAAGCGTCAGGCTCGTCAGCTTGCTCTTACCCCTTCCCGTGGCACCTTACGCCCATGTAAAGATGAAAGTGTTGATTGGCATAACACCAAAAACCTCATGATCGAAGGTGATAACCTTGAAGTGTTAAAGCTTCTTCAAAAAAGTTATGCCGGAAAAGTTTAGCTTATTTATATTGATCCGCCTTACAATACCGGTAAAGATTTTGTTTATTCTGATAACTTCCAAGATAACATGAAAAATTATCTTGAAATGACAGGACAAACAGAAGATGGGGTACGAATCACCACAAACGCAGAAACCAGTGGGCGTTATCACACAGACTGGTTGAATATGATTTATCCACGTTTAAAACTTGCTAAAAATTTATTAAGTGAAGATGGCATTATTTTTGTTTCAATAGATGACATTGAAGCATCGAAACTTAAAATTATAATGGACGAAATATTTGGCGAGGAAAATTTCTTAGCACAATTTGTATGGCGTACAGATGGCAATTTTGATAACCAAGCTAAAATAAAAAACTGTCATGAATATATATTACTATATGCAAAAAAAGAAGTTAATTTCCCATACCCTCCTGTAGTTGATCCTAATATACCCAAAGGGAGCAAATTATTTAAATCAGAGATTAGAAATACCATTGTAAAGAATGGACCTAAAAACCCACCAAGTAAGATAACGCTACCTAGTGGATTCCCCTGCGATATTATAAGTGGAAGGCTTAACTGCGCTAAGAATACGTGGCCAGTTTACCATTCAGAAGCAGAAATTAGTGATAACAAATTAACAAAGCCATTAGTTATCGAAAGTGGATGGAGTTCGAAAGAACTACTTTTGGATTTTATAAAAAATAATTGTAATCCGATCAATGATAGTAAAGGACAAGAAACCAGTTTTGTACTAAGTCAAACTGGAACTATTGAAGTTGTGAAAAAACGCTCCGATTCACAAAGCCATGTAATTTCCGTTCTAAATGGATTTGGTGGTACTCAAAAGGCAACAGCGCAACTTGATGAGATAGGAGCTTGCTTTGCCGGTTATCCGAAACCTCTTGATTTAATAAGTTACATTATTCAGATGATAGCTAAGGGTGACGATATTATTCTTGACTTTTTTGCAGGCTCAGGTCCAACTGGTCATGCAGTCATGTTACAAAATGCGAAAGATCGCTGCTACCGTAAATATATTTTAGTACAAATTCCAGAAGCACTGTCAGCCGAAAAAGAAACTCAAAAAACGGCAGTAGAATATTGTAGAAAAAATAATTTAAAACATAATGTTGCCGAACTAACAAAAGAACGCCTGCGTCGTGCAGGTAAAAAAGTTCGAGAAGATAATCCAGAATGGAAAGGTGACGTTGGTTTTCGTGTTTTCAAACTCGATACATCTAATATCCGTCCGTGGGAAGCTACTGCTGATACCCTTTCACAACAGATTGACGCTTATGTAAGCCCAATCATTGAAGGCCGTAGTGAAGAAGATTTGCTCACAGAGTTAATGCTAAAGCGTGGCATTGACCTGAGTGTTAACATTGAAACCCATCAGTTTGATGGATTAACCGTTTCTTGTGTTGACGGTGGAAAATTGATTACCTGCTTTACCCGTCAAATCCCTGCCTCTTCTGTTGAGGAACTAACCAAGGGGATCATTGACTGGCATAAAAGTTTGAAAGCTGGCAAAGATACTGTCTGTTATTTCCTTGATGACGCATTTGAAAATAACGTTGCTAAAACAAATCTTTGCGCCATTCTGGAACAACACGGCCTGACTAATCTGCACAGCCTGTAAGGGAATGAGATGAAACTACATTTTGAATCTGACCTTACCTATCAGCAAAACGCCATAACATCAGTTTGCGATCTGTTTGAAGGTCAGGAAAAATGGGAAAGCGAAATGACTGTGCTGGCACCAGCTCAGGGCGTTCTCTCATTTGAAGGTTCAACGGGTTCAATGCCTGTTAACCCACAAATACCCGAAGATGATGTTCTGCTGAAAAACCTGAACAATGTTCAGTTAAAAAACCAGCTTCCACCTTCACCTGTGCTCGACAGCCATGATTTTACTGTCGAAATGGAAACAGGGACAGGTAAGACGTATGTTTATCTTCGCACCATGCTTGAGTTGAATAAACGATATGGCATGAGCAAATTTATCATCGTAGTTCCTTCCGTTGCCATCAAGGAAGGCGTTTATAAAACGCTACAAATCACTGAAGAACATTTTAAAAGCCTTTATGCGGGAACTCCGTACGAATACTACCTGTATGATTCAGCAAAACCTGCGGATGTGCGAAATTTTGCAACCAGCTCTGTTATGCAGATCATGGTGATGACGGTGGGTGCGATTAACAAAAAAGACGTTAATAAGCTCTATCAGTCCAGTGAAAAAACAACCGTTGACGATCTGGATAAGCCAATTGATCTGATACGTGCTACACGCCCAATTATTATTGTAGACGAACCGCAAAGTGTGGATGGTGGCTTAAACGGTGCGGGTAAAACCGCACTTGATGCTATGCACCCCATGTTCACCTTACGCTATTCAGCGACACATGTGCATAAACATCATATGGTGTATCGCCTCGATGCCATTGATGCTTACAATCAGAAACTGGTGAAACAAATCGAAGTTGCCGGGCTTGAAGTCCAAAATGCAAGCAATAGTCCCTATGTAAAACTGGTCAGTATTAACAGTAAGAAGAATAGCATTAGCGCGACTGTTATTGTTGATATAGCCGATAAAAAAGGGAATGTAACTCGTTCTGAAATTACCGTGCATGACGGTATGACACTTGATGACGAAACGGGGCGTGATATTTATCAGGGATACAGGATAAGTGAGATCCGCACGGGCAAAGAAGGCTATCTGACACTGGATACGCCTTCTAATACCTACTATATGAAAGAAGGTGATATCGTAGGTGATATTGACCCAATGCTTATCCAGCGGCATATGATTAGACGTACAATCCGTGAACATCTGGATAAAGAGCTTCGCCTTAATCCTCAGCAAATCAAGGTTCTTACCCTATTTTTCATTGATAAGGTTGATTTCTATCGCCAGACTAATGAAGAAGGACTGCTTGAACCGGGTGAATATGCCCGCATCTTTGAAGAAGAATATCTAAAGGCCATTAAAAGCCCCGCATATAAAACTTTGGTTCCTTCTCATCCAGAACATGCTAAAGACGTTCATGATGGTTATTTCTCCATTGATAAAAAAGGTGCATGGGCTGAAACAACCGAAAGCAATAATGCAGGCCGCGAAAATGCGGAACGCGGTTATAACCTCATCATGAAAAATAAAGAGAAGCTTTTGAGTTTCTCTAATCCGGTGAGATTTATTTTTTCACACTCTGCTTTGAAAGAAGGCTGGGATAACCCCAATGTATTCCAGATCTGTAGCCTTCGAGAGATGGGAAGTGAACGAGAACGTCGTCAAACATTAGGGCGTGGTCTTCGCCTGTGTGTTAACCAAGAGGGTGAACGTGTTCGTGATGACAGCATTAACATTCTGACTGTAATTGCCAGTGAAAATTATGAAGCCTATGCTGAACGACTACAGAGTGAAATTGAGAACGAAACAGGCATCCGTTTTGGTATCATCGAAAAAGATGCGTTTGCACATCTGATCGCCTCTGATTACCCGCAAGGTGTAGGTATCGCAGGTTCACATGAGATTTGGGCTGAACTACAGACCGAAGGATATCTGGAAAAATCGGGGAAAATCACAAAAGCCCTGAAAAACGTGTTATTCGAAGACACTTTTGTTGTTAGTGAGAAGTATGCCTCACTACAGGAACAAATTGAAACTATCCTGCGTAAATCAGCAGGGCGACTCAATATAAACAATGCTGATGAGCGTAAAACAATCAAATACCGGAAAGAAGTCTTAAACAGCCCGGAATTCGAAGCGTTGTGGCAGCGCATTTGTCAAAAAACGCTGTACCGACTGGCATTTGATGAAGAAGAATTGATTAAATCCTGTACGAAATCACTTTCTGAAATGCAGCCTGTAGCAAAAGCAATGGTCAGTTTCAGCAAAGCAACAATCAAACAAAGTCAATCTGGCCTTGATGTTAAAGCTCTGTCTAATGGGACAACAAGCACTGTAATTGATGTTGCAGAGCAGCCATTGCCAGATATTCTTGGTGTTCTGCAGGAAAAAACTGGACTGACAAGACGCAGTTTGAGCCGCATCCTGAAAGAGAGTGAAAAACTTGCCGATTTTGCTAAAAACCCACAGCAGTTTATTAGTGAAGCTATCACCAGAATAAACTACTGCAAGCGCTTGTCTATTGTTGATGGTATTAAATATTATCCACTAAAAGGAGAGGTGTATGCGCAAAGCCTGTTTATGGATAAAGAACTGACGGGATATGCCCGTAATCTTTTTGAAACTTCGGCTAAGTCAGTTTATGAATACGTTCCAAAAGATTCTGAAGTCGAAAGCCGTTTCGCTCAGGAACTCGAAGAACAGGATGAAGTTAAGCTTTATGTGAAGCTGCCGGGATGGTTTAAAATCCCGACACCATTAGGGACTTATAATCCTGACTGGGCCTTAGTCATTGAGGATAATGGTGAAGAACATATCTATTTTGTTGTCGAGACTAAAAGTAAACACATTGGTCTTGGTCATGAAGAAGATGCGAAGATAGCCTGTGGAACTGCGCATTTTAGTGCTTTAAAAGCAGAAGAAATCAATGCAGCAAAATATGTTCGAGCCACAGCCATTACAGAAATAATGAGCAACCTTTAAATTATATAAACTGGCCTTTTAGGAGGCCAGTTTATAACTCACAAAATTAAAATATAAAAAAACACATTTCAGTTTTATTTTTCCTTGTGTGGTTAGGGGGAGTTATGACAATCCTGTTTAGATGATAATTTTGATTTTTCTTACTGAGTATTAATACCCTATAGCTAAGTAAGTCCCTGTCATAGTCGTTTTAATTGCTGAACTAAAAGCATAAGAAAAACTACCAGAATATGGTGTTCCCCACATTCTTTCCATTGCAGCACCACCAACGTCTACTGGAGAGAATTGAACGCTGAATATATTGGAAAACTTATATGTTTTACCATTCGCAATAAATGTTGGCTCATACGTTTTAAATTTGGACTCAAAATATCTTAATCCATCAAGCGAGCCATAATCAGTTAAGTTCTCACTTAATGTCCCCCACATCATTTTCATACCACCGGGCAAAAACATTCCACCATTTTTAGTTTTACTTGATACAATATTTGTCCAATACCCATCAATACAATACATTGGTGTTCCATTACCTGTTCTTCCCATAAGTCCATTAGTTGAGCAAGAATCCCCCTCGCTTACTGTTCCATTAACCTGAACAAATTCACCCACCGTAGCGCGTCCTGTGGATTCTAATGTAGCGCCTTTGACATTTTTGGCGGCCTCTATGTTTCCAGAGGCTGTAATGTTTCTAAGAGAGCTAATATCAGTCTGAACCCTCATATTTCCATCAATATCTAATATAACATCATTTCCGCGACTAGACGTTGGTGAATGTATCGTTAGTGGATGGTTAGATAGCATTTTTATTTCATAATCTCGACCTAAACCTCCAGAATATCCATCTCCACCAAAACCTATAGCGTCCCCATATCCATTCTTAGCCCACATCCAATTACCGGCTGAAATATTACCGTCCGCATCAATTTTTCCAGTAGCCTTAATGTCTCTTGCCTGTACGTCACCTGTCGTCGTAATGTTGCCAGTGGCATTAAGTGCGGCGACATTGTTAATATTATGCCCATCTAAGTTTAAATCGCCAGTCATTGGCAATGTTCCATCACGTCTTAAATAAACAGAATATAAAGCACTGTTATAACCTACACGAAATGCTAACTGTCCAGTGGATGTGATATTATTAAAATTAGCAGACGTTTCTGACCATTGAGTACTATGCCCAGAAGCAATAGATGTTGTTTTAGTCATACCGCTATCTATACCTGCTGTTTGCATGGCCTTGCCTAACAAATCAAAACGTGTTTTACCGCCTTCTGACCACGGATTTGATGTTGTTATTAGACCATTAATAACATAGTTAGGTGTAGTTCCATCACGTTTTAATATGATTTTATACGAGGATCTATTAGCATTAGTGCCTGTGAAGGCTGAAGGTAATAAACCTTCGTTAATCAATGTCTGGTAAGTAATTTCACATACTGAACCTGAACAGGTTCTTGGACCCGGATCGGTTCCTGTTCCGGCAGCATTGGATAAGGTTGACAATTTATCATAACGGATATTTATATAGCCATTGACTGCTTCACCGATCTGTTTCATTTGTTGACCGACAGCAGAAGCCATTATACTCTCCTGTTCATTTTTCATATCCTGAAACTTCATAAAAGCCACCATAGTCCCAACACCTAAAACAAGAGTTAATTCTAGTAAAGAGAATCCTTTTTTAGTTTTCATTTTCATCGCCATTTTTATATTCACGTATTAATTAATTATCAAATAACAAACAAAAATCAAGATGGAAGAATAACTATATAGAAGAATAAAACCAATAGATGATTAAAAAGGCCCCTTTAAATAAGGAGCCAAAAAAAATAATTTATTAAAACATTGTTGTTAAATAGAAGTGAAGATCAATGTATTATCATTTCCACCATTTTGACACTGTGTAGCCGTTCCTGCGACATCCAGCACACCGCCAGCAGGTTTAACATTACCGACCGTGCCTACTCCTGCCGTATAGAAATTGCCTGCCGCTGCTGTAATAATTTTTGTACATTCTGCTGCAGGGACATTCTTATATGTTATGGTGAATGATGACCCTTGCGCTGATGAAGGACCTGTATTTGCTGATTCAACAACAACATCCCCCTTAAAGGCATTAATAGGTGTTGCTGAAGAACCAGAACCACTTAACATGTTATCTGGGAATATTTTTGCCTGAACAGCTACAGAGTTTGTAAGACCAGTAAAGCTTGAAGCTGAAGTATAAAGCGCTTTAACACCAGCTTGGATTGTTGCTATGTTATTGCTTTCAGCCTGTGCACGTTGAGACGCTTGCACTTTAGGATATACGATAAATGCTGCTACCACTAACGCTGCGATAATACCAAGAACAAGTAATAGTTCTAAAAGTGAGAAACCTTTTTTACTTTTTATTTTTTTAATTAATACTGTATTTTTCATTTCCTTTATATCTCCATTGTTTAATAAAATGATATAAAGAAAATAATAAATTTAAAAATAAACGCAACCACTTAAAAAATATTATATACAAAGTAGCCGATAAGCGGATTACTTAACAGAAAATAAAAAGACCGCGAGTGAACACGGTCTCTTTATCGGGAGGATACCCCCATGACTTTATTAAATACCACCACAGCTTACAAGATTTGAATATGGAGTTATTCATCTGTGATGATAAAAATAAAATACAATTAATATAAAATAATGTCAAATTTAATTCAATGAAAGTTGAATACATATAACATTTTATATTTATACAATGACTTCTATATTCCATTAAGTTTTTCGGCCTTTCATACTAGCCAGAAATAACATTCCGCTTCTTTTAAATCTTTCTTTATCATCTGGATGTAGGTGAGGTATCTCTAGTAGCATACCTAAAACAAGATCCTTATCCACAGTAAAAACATCACAATCAAGAGCCTTGGCAACTTCAGCCCCTAAAATTATTTTCTGACGTGTTTCTATCTGTTTAGCTTCTTTCTTAGACTTATATTGCAAACGATTTAAACGCATCTGAGCAGATGCTAATTGCTGCTCCAGTGTCTTTTTTATTCGTGGTTTCTTTCTGGTTTGCTCTTTATCTGAAATATCACTCATTTTCTATCCTCTTATAGTTCCATGATACATATATATTTCTTATATATATGTTAGTCAATGAGGATATTTGAAAAATTGGATTATTATTTCTTTTTATGCGATGGAAACTTTTCTTTTAAAATGTTAAAACAGTTGATAACATTTTCATACTCTACTGAAAAATGCTCTACACTCCTTTTCAGGAGATCATTGGCAATATCAACGATAAATTGACTTTTTTCACTATGATTATAGACAGTAAATACATCAGCTATCCAATGATAGCAGCAAAGCGTCAACAAAATACAATAGTCTTGATATTCTTTAATGCCTGATAAAAAAGTATATCCGTTATAATCTACTTGCCTTGTTCTTCTATAATATTGTCTAAGCGTGGGTTTCATTATTATTAAATTGTTTTTAACTATATCATAGTGAATGTCATCCTGAACGTAGTCGTTTTTAAGAAAGAAGTTATTGCTATGAACATATAAAGCATAGGCAATTGTTTCAGTAGAGATTCCATATTTCTCGCATAGAGCCGTTGAGACAACAGGATTGTTTTCTATATGTCTTATAAACTCACTTTCCTTCAAGTTTTTTGTTTTGGTTTTCTTCATATATTTCTCACCATTATTATATCCGATTAACGAAGGAAGGTTTCTGGTCTTTTCCACTCAAACACTTCAGAATGTTTTTCTTTAGGTCTTACACTTTTAATCTGATTGGCTTTACGCTGAGAACTAATTTGCTCACGCGCCACACACAACACTTTTCTTCGTTCTTCATCAGTCAACCTCGACTCTTTTACTTTCGTGGCTTCTGATACTGCATCATTTAAAAAATTTCTTTCTGATAATGAAACTTTTCTCAATCGACCATAGTTGTCTATATTTCTAACTCTTGGTTTTCTTTCTTTTTTAACTTTAATAACATCTACTTCACTTACTATTTTTTGTTCTGATACAACATCGTCTTTATTGTCTTTATTGTCTTTATTGTCTTTATTGTCTTTATTGTCTTTATTGTCTTTATTGTCTTTA
>OGOX01001780.1_pt1 | contig 13219 bp, 8 predicted proteins | sample 1552761 | NCBI WGS metagenome assembly OGOX01 (sample SAMEA2580212, study PRJEB22360) | human gut metagenome | biome: human gut; feature: human-associated habitat; material: faeces | place: Denmark | collected 2008/2010
TACAGGTGCACCTGAAAAATGAGACAAGCCATACTCAAAACTGTATAGTTCACGTACAAGATACTGTGCATACCGATATTAGTGCAGATGCAGTCTGCGTGCTCACTCAGGGGAGCCAGATTTGTGAGCTTACGCTGAACTATCCATCTGATACACCACTGTGGGATGAGTTTGATCAAGGCTTACATAACTTTATAGTAACATTGTCCTCTATAAGCAATGCACTGCAAGGAGAAATGCAATCATCCATCACACAATTACCATTACAGAGCAAAGAAATGGTATCGCAGTTTTCAAAAGTAGTACTACAGACTAAAGAAGTCACCTTTGGTTTTCGCAGGGCAGAGGTAAAGGACGGTCATTTTGTTATCAATGGGCGAAACACATATCTTCGAGGAACACATTTTGGCGGCGATTATCCTTTAAGCGGCATTCCGGATTGTGGCAGCGCATACTGGGATAAAATCATGAAGACTGTGAAGACGTGGGGCATGAACTTTATCAGGTGCCATTCATATTGTCCGCCAGAGGCTGCATTTGAAGCAGCTGACCGCGCAGGTGTCTATTTGCAGATAGAGTGCGATATGTGGAATGTGTTTGCGCCAGATGCGCAAATGAACAACGTACTGTGGGAAGAGACAAAGCGTATACTTGATACATTTGGCAATCATCCGTCCTTTTTAATGCTATCTCCGAGCAATGAGCCTGGTGGAGACTGGCTTATGCCACTTACTGATTGGGTATCAAAGTGTCGCGCATACGACAGCAGACATCTTTATACCATTCAGTCCGGATGGCCGTATCCTATGGAGCCGGATAAAATCACGGGAACAGATTATGTCTATTTTCATAGATCAGGCTTTGGCATACAGCCAGGCGGAACCATTCGTGGAACGCGCGGTTGGAATGGTGGTGATTACCGTGAATCATTAAAAGATATCTCTTACCCTGTAATATGTCATGAGCTTGGCCAGTGGTGTGCGTATCCAGATTTTGATGTGATTGATAAATTTACAGGCTATTTGCAGCCGGGGAATTTCGAGATCTTTCGTGAGAGTGCGCGTGCGCATGATGTGTTGGGGCAAAATAAGGAATTTGTCTATAATTCAGGACGGCAGCAGGTGCGTATGTTAAAGGAAGATCTTGAAGCAAATCTGCGAACACCTTATATATACGGTTTTGAACTTCTTGATCTTCATGATTATTTGGGACAGGGAACGGCACTTGTCGGTATTCTCGATCCATTCTGGGATTCAAAAGGCTATGTTACTCCAAACGAGTGGCGTCAGTTTTGTGATGAAACCGTACTTCTTGCGCGCATCAAGTCCTACTGTATCGACCGTGCAAAAAATGCTACGATCAGCATCCCAATCGAGGTCAGCCATTTTGGTCGCGCACCGTTACAGTCTGTTCGCATTCATTGGCAGCTTGAGCAGCAGCCAGTTACCGAGTATACATACGGTGAACATGGCAAGACACTTACGCAGACCGTATTTCAGCCGCCTGTTCTTTGCGGAACACTAAAGCAAAGAGATTATGCGCTAGAGAAAAATCAGTCTGCCGGCTGCATTTACTTGAATATGGAAGATATACAGCCAGACTGTGCTTACGTACTGCGCGTAAGCATAGAGGCAAATGGAAAGATAGTGGAGAATACTTGGCCGTTTTGGATATTTGACAGCAGTAAATCAAACCAAGTTTCTACACCAGACGAGTCAAAAGCAGAGACTGATACGCACGAAGCAGTTTTCATCACTTCAGACCGCTTCCACGCCGAAACACTTCTTAATGAAGGAAAGCGTGTATTGTTTGAACTGCCATATGAGGATACTTCATATGATTGTCCGCCTGTTCGCTTTAATCCGTCCTTCTGGAACTCACAGATGGGACCGACTTGGGCGCGAGGTATGGGCATGATAATTCAAAATGCACATTCGGCATTTGCATCATTTCCAACAACTGCTGACGGCGGATGGCAGTGGCAGAGCTTAATTGAAAATGCAAGAGGTCTTCGAGTAGAAAAACTTGGCTGCGATTGCATTACAAACCTTGTTCAGCCAATTGACGAATGGAATAGAAACGACAAGATGAGCCTTCTTTTTGAGTGTCAGGTTGGAACAGCCCGTCTTATGATGACTTCCATAAATCTTGAACAGGATACCCCACAGGCCGCAGCCCTAAAGAAAAGCATTCTTTCTTATATGAAGAGCGATGCTTTTGAACCGCAGGGACAAGTATCATGGAAACAATTATCATCGCTGTTTGAGATAAATGATGTAATGAAAGAACTAGATGCAAAGATAGATGATGATTCATTATCTGCCTGTCTTGATGGAAATCCGCAGACCTTTGTGCGGCTTACGGGTGGCTATCCGTATTCCTTCATTATTCAGACAACGCAAAAGCATAACATTTCTGGTATCCTCTACATGCCGCGTCAAAATCATCGTGAACATGAGGGCGAGCTTCGAAGCTACTGCATTGAGGCATGGGTAAATGATACATGGAAACAAGTTCAAAAAGGTAAGCTTTCGTCATCCTACGAACCAAAGCGTATAACCTTTTTGCATGAGGTATATACAGATCGTATTCGTTTCACTGCACTCGATACATTTAGCGCACCTGGAAAGAGCTGCTTCTGGGCAATGGAGCCAGACGGTTGGTATCAAAAAGAGGCAGACACGACTGCTAATCCAGAGTTTAAGGGACAGCTGCCGCAGGATATCTTTAGCGCATCGGTAATCAATCTTCTTTTGGCAGAGGAAGAGGAGATGGCCGTTTGGAAACAACACGCTGAACAACGGAGTGTTCATTTGAAAGAAGCAGTAACTAGTATTGCTTCCGAGAAGAGCGCAACCGCCGAAATTGATAACTAGTTACGTAAATGGGTGGCCGACAAACACTTCGCCGAGGTCCCCTTCGATAACCTCCTGGGTTACAATACAATAAAAAAGAAAGGAATATCTACTATGGAATTTACAAAGTATGGAATCACAGAAACTCCAAACCTAATTTACAACAACCCACTTGCATCCAAGTCTGACATCGAAGGCTTTGTGCTTGAGGGTACAGCAAACATTTCATTCCCTGAGGGCAAGCTTCGTATGGAAAATGGCTTAAGTGCTGCGCAGGGTCAGAAGGCAAACTACGTTTTATGGTGTCCGAAGAATTTTCCATCCAATGTTTACATTGAATGGGAGTTTCAGCCATTAAAGGAGCCAGGACTTGCAATCCTTTTCTTTGCTGCAAAGGGAAGAAATGGAGAAGATCTCTTTGATGAATCACTTCAGCCAAGAACAGGAGAGTATCCGCTTTATCATCACGGAGATATAAATGCCTTCCATGTATCTTATTTCAGAAGAAAAGAGCCAGATGAGAGAAGCTTCCACACATGCAACTTAAGAAAGAGCTATGGATTTTATCTTGTTGCGCAGGGTGCTGATCCTATTCCGGACGTTGCAGATGTATCCGCACCGTACAAGCTTGGTCTTTTAAAATATGAGAATCAGGTACGCTTCTTTGTCAATGACTTAGAAGTATTCAATTTCAACGATGATGGAACAACATATGGTCCATGCTTGGAAGGTGGAAAAATCGGATTTAGACAGCTTGCACCGATGATAGGAGAGTACTCAAAACTTAAAGTTTATAGCTTTGAAAATTAAAAAAATATAGTTGAGAAAGTGTCTATTTACATAAAAGGTCGTTTTTGCTATGAACTAAAAATAAATTGAATAGACATCCAAAATTTGTCCGTTCTACCTAATGACAAATGATAAATTTTTAACAAAAAATAGAAAAAAATTAATTTTTTTAGAACAAAAAGTAAAAAAAGTATTGAAAAAATAAGCAAAGTATTATATAATGTCGACAATGAAAATACACCATCCGTGTGCAGCAGATATCATCTTTGAAAACCAAAGTTTATAAAAAAACTTGGTCGTAAATGCATAGAATGCACTCTAAAAGGATCGGAGTAGAAAAAAGGAAGGAGAAAAATCATGGGTAAGAAAAATAACACATCAGCCTATCAGCATAAGAAGACTCCGCTGATCACTGACATGAAGCGTCATAAGTGGCTGTATCTGATGGTTCTTCCAGGCGTTATCTGGATGATCATTTTCTGTTATCTGCCTATGGGCGGCCTGGTAATGGCATTCCAGAATTACAAGCTGCGTATTCGTGGTCATTCAGGCATCTTTTCCAGTTTCATCTACAGTGAATTTGTAGGACTGGATAATTTTAAAGAGTTTTTTACAAGTAAAACAGTTAGCTTCTGGTCGCTGTTTAGAAATACATTGTCCATCTCATTATTGAGTCTGGCATTGTTTTTCCCGGCACCGATTATTCTTTCATTGATGCTTAATGAGTTAAGATGTATGCCATTTAAGCGTATTTCACAGACACTGGTTTACATTCCTCACTTTGTATCCTTAGTTATCGTTGCATCTTTAACACAGCAGCTGTTTAACTCTAATGACGGTGCTGTTTACCAGTTAATGGAGATGTTTATGGGTGATGGGGCACCGAAGATTCTGACCGATCCGAAGTACTTCAATCAATTGATTGTAGGACAGAGTATCTGGAAGGAGACTGGTTACGGTACTATCATTTTCTTAGCAGCACTTTCCGGTGTTGACATGCAGCTGTATGAGGCAGCACGTGTAGATGGTGCAGGCAGATGGAGACTGATGTGGCATATCACACTTCCGGCAATCCGTGGTACAGTTGTTATCATGCTGATTATGAAGTGCGGAAGTATCTTAAACACAGGTTTCGAGCAGATTTACCTGATGAAGAACGATTTGAATGCTTCTAGGGCACAGGTATTTGATACCTACATTTATGAGAGAGGTATTGTAAGTGGCCAGTATTCTGTATCAGCTGCAGCAGGACTCTTTAAGTCTATTGTCAGTTTGATTCTTGTTTTAAGTGCAAATAAGATTGCAAAGCTCTGTGGTGAGAGCGGATTCTATTAAGGAGGCAAAAGCGATGGCTAACAATATTTCAAGAGCAAACAGAATTAAGCGGTCGCCTGGTGATGCATTTGTACAGGTTCTTCTGTATGTGTTTGTAGCACTTTTTGCCATAGCAACCGTTATCCCGTTTTTATATGTACTGGCTGGTTCCTTCGCGACAGAGCAGGAGCTGACTGAAAAGTCCTTCTTCCTGTTCCCGACAGTATTTTCTACCAATGCATATTCTTACATTGTAAAAGATGGTTCTATTTTTAGAGGTCTTGCAAACTCTCTGCTTGTAACAGCAGTTGGTACTTTTATCAATATGTTTATGAGTACCACACTTGCATATCCTCTGGCACGTTCCGACTTCCGTTGGAGAAACGGTATCACAAACATGGTTATCGTTACGATGCTGTTTGGCGGTGGTATGGTACCAAGCTACATCTTAGTTGTAAATATTCTTCATCTTCGTAATACATATTGGGCACTGTGGCTGCCAGGTGCAATCAGTGCATTCAACATGATTATTATCAAGAACTATTTCCAGGGTCTTCCAAAGGAGCTTGAGGAGGCATCACACATCGATGGTGCATCTGACCTTACCATTTTCCTTAAGGTTGTTCTTCCTCTTTCCAAGCCGGTTTTGGCTTCCGTAGGTCTGTTCTACGCAGTAGGACACTGGAATGCGTACTTCAACTCACTGCTGTATATTGATAATGTTAACATGAAGGTTGTACAGCAGGTACTGCGTGAGGTTATGCAGCAGGCACAGCAGGCAGAGACAGATGAGCTGATGGACTGGGGTTCCAATGGAGCACCGCCGTCTAAGGCAGTTCGTATGGCATCTACTGTAGTTGCAACTGTCCCGATTCTTTGTGTTTACCCATTCATCCAGAAGTTCTTTACACAGGGTGTTATGGTAGGTGCAGTTAAGGGCTAATAAAAAGAAGTGATAATGAGCGCGAAAATTTCGCAGATCATCTTTCATAGATGGCGACCGAAAGCTGCCTGTAAAAAGTGCAGCTTCGGACACTGTCAGAATATTTATTCCAGGAGGGTTAAAAAAATGAATAAGAAGTTTTTAGCAGCTGGTATGGCAGCAGCAATGGCAGCAACAATGCTTCCGTCTATGGCATTTGCAGATGAGCAGCCGACAGTAACTTTACTCGTTCCAGAGTACAATGCAGGAAAGAGCTTAAAGAATGAGGGCTCTGATGAGGTTATTAAGAAGGTTCAGGAGTACACCGGAATCAACTTCGAGATTAAGTGGGGAGATAATGGTGCATATGATCAGGTTCTTGGAACCACTCTTATGGACTTCGACAACATGCCAATGATTCTTACCTGCGGCGGCGCTATGAACGGAACAATCGTATCAGCAGCTGAGGAAGGTGCATTCTGGGATCTGTCCGAGTATCTTGATGACAGCGAGAAGTTCCCGAATCTGTCTCAGGTTAGCAGAGAAACCTTAAAGGGTCTGACAGTAGGCGGTGAGGTTATCGGTATTCCGCGTGTTCGTGAGCTTGGACGTTACGGCTTCTCCTATCGTCAGGACTGGGCTGATAAGTTAGGTCTTGGTACTCCGGAGACTATTGATGATGTTTATAACATGCTGTATCAGTTCACCTATGGCGATCCGGATGGAAACAATGTAGATGATACATACGGTATGGAAATGACTAAGTACACAGGACCGTTTGATATCGTTCAGACTTGGTTTGGCTGTGGAAACGGCTGGGTAGAGCAGGACGGTCAGCTTGTTCCGGTACATCAGACTGCTGAGTACAAGGAAGCAATCGACTGGTTAAAGAGGTTTATGATGATGGTTTAATGAGCCCAGATTGGGTAACTATTGATACTTCTGAGTGGTCAAACGGCTGCAAGAAGGGTCAGAACGGTGTTTACATCGACGTTATGGATGGCGCTCGCCGTATTTGGGACTACTTCGTAGACAACGAAGTTCCGTCTGTTACTAATCCAGATGAGTTTGCATCTATGAACCTGTTAGGACCGATCAATGGCAAGACTCTTGCTACCTCCGGTTACAATGGTTTCTATGTAATCACTACTGATGGTGCTAAGACTGAGGAAGATGTTATCAACTCCCTTACCTTCCTTGATAAGTTAAATGATTATGATATGCTTATCTTAGCTGATTACGGTCTTGAGGGCGTTACCTATAACTGGACTGAGGATGGACAGATTGAGACTATCGAAGGAGAGACAAGTGATAGACCAAACCTTGGTTTGAACCAGATGGTTGCTTACATCCCAGGATATCCGGAAGATAAGAAGCCTCTGAAGCCAACTGAGAGAGATGATGCTCTGACCGAGTGCTACGAGCAGAGAACACGTCCGGTAGCAGTTACCAATCCGGCACTTGCTTACCTGTCTGGTTCCGAGACTTACTCCAAGTATGGCGCTGACCTTGACAACATCCTGTCTGAGGCAAGAACACAGTATATCTGTGGCGTTATCGATGAGCAGGGTCTGCAGGATGCTTGGGATGACTGGGCAAATAAGGGTGGAAATGATCTGATTGCTGAGGTTAACGAGGCATATGCAGCAGATCAGGAAACCGCTGAGGCTGATGAGAATACAGAGGCAGCTACTGAGGAGGCAGCTACTGAGGAAGCAGCTACTGAGGAAGCTTCCAGCCAGGCTGAGTAATTAAAAATAAAATAAGAAAACCGTCAATGGTGTGATACCAAAGCGGTATTGGGGACACCTGGTTTTAGCCGGGTGTCCCTTATTTTGTTTTTTGGTGAGTAAACGCCTTACAAAATGCAAATTGTCAAAAAAGAGCATATGTGAGGTGTGTGAAAAAGAAAGAAAAATGGGTCAAAATAACGTGGAGGACATGAAAAACATGGAAATGAAGGAGCAGACAGTTCAGTCAATGACACTTCATCTGATGGAAAACAGAAAAGCGTATGGCTATACAACATGGGGCTGCATGTGGGAGAAAGGTGCTGTATCGAAGGATGCTTCCTTTAATGTGTACGCAAAAGACAGTACAAAAAATAAAATAGTGCCGTCTCAGTCAAGAATAACAGCATACTGGCCGGATGGTTCAGTAAAGTGGACAGCTCATACCGCAGACAGCAAAAATGGTGAAATCTTTGAGGTTATTCCTGTAAATGAAGACGTAAGCAGCAAAAAGGATATGGAGCCATCACTTTTTGTAAAAGAAGAGGAAGATGCGTATATAGTTGACGCAGGCTGTGTTCACGCGACTGTGCCAAAGAATAAAAATGTGATTCTTTGCGATGTAACAGTGGATGGACGTGTTCAGGTGACGGATGCGGATCTGGTGCTGCAGCTAGAAGAAAGAAGTGTGAAAGACGGTGTATTGATTCAAAAAACAGTGCCGTACACAGGAGAGATTGAGTCTGTTTCTATTGAGGAGCAGGGACCAGTTCGCGTAACCTTTTGTTTAAGAGGAACTCATGTAAGTCATGCAAATGATCGCCGTGTGCTGCCATTTGTCATTCGCGAGATTATTTATCTTAATAGCCCAAAGATTGATTTTGAGCATACATTTTTGTTTGATGGTGATGAGAAGAAGGATTTTCTTAAAGGTCTTGGTGTGCGTTTCCATCGTCCAATGAAGGGTGAAATGTATAACCGTCACATTCGTTTTGGTACTGATCATGGAAGTTTTCATGAGGAGATGACTGAGCTTCTTAGCTGGCGTCCAAGAGTAGCGCCAGAGATTTATGATGCACAGACAAAGGGACAGATGCTTTATCTTGATGCAGATAATGATCAGGCTGCCGCAACTGCAATAGAAGCATCTAAGCATATGCCGATCTGGAGCCGTTACGTGCTTTGTCAGGACAGCGCAACACATTTTTCTATTAAAAAGAAGATCGTAAATCCAGACTGCTGCTATATAGAGGGACTTCATGGCATGAGAGCACCGGGCAGCGTAAATATTGCTGATGAGAGCGGAAGCTTCTCTCTTTCCTCAAAAGATTTCTGGCAGAAATATCCGTCAGCAGTTGAGGCTGGTGATCTTGATCAAGACAATGCAGAGGTGATTTTCTGGCTGTGGTGCCCACAGGTTGAGGCAATGGATTTTCGCCATTATGCCGATCAGGGCTATTCCCAGACTTATTATGAGGGCTTCGATGTAGTTGGTGCATCTGCTTACGGTATTGGAAATACTAACAATTTCTCTATCGAGCTTTCTAATAACGCAGTATCTGATGGCGATGCATTAAAGCGTTTTTCAGACAGTGTTCAAAAGCCGCCTGTATATGTAGCAGATCCATCTGTATATGAAAAGCTGCAGGCATTTGGTGAGTGGAGTCTTCCATCCAAAAAAACACAGGTAGAGCGCTTCTTAGAAGAACAGCTTGATAAGGCGTTTGATTTTTATAAAAACGAGGTAGAGGTGCGCAGCTGGTACGGCATGTTTAATTATGGAGATATCATGCATACTTATGACCCATTCCGCCATAGCTGGCGCTACGATATGGGCGGCTACGCATGGCAGAATACAGAGCTAGTTCCAACGCTGTGGCTGTGGTTAGCCTTTATGAGAAGCGGAAGAGAAGATATTTTTACGATGGCAGAGGCAATGAGCCGTCATTGTTCTGAGGTTGATATCTATCATTTTGGTCCGCTTAAAGGTCTTGGTTCTCGTCATAATGTGCGCCACTGGGGCTGTTCATGCAAGGAGGCTCGTATTGCAATGGCAGGTCATCATCGTTTCTATTACTACCTGACAGGTGATATGCGTCTTGGTGATGTTTTTGATGATGTAAAGGATGCTGATGAGGCAATTGTTACGACAGATCCGCTTCGTTTCTTCTTTGACAAAGATAAGATGAATGCACCGGCACATGCGCGTTCAGGACCAGACTGGTCGAGTTTTTGTTCTGACTGGATGACACAGTGGGAGCGATTTAACGATGACACATACAGAAATAAGATTCAGATTGGTATTGATGATTTAAAGGCGCTGCCGCTTCGTCTTACCTCGGGTCCGGATTTTGAATATGATCCGAAGGACAGCCATCTTCGTTATATAGGAGAGCGCACAAACGGAGGAAGTCATCTGCAGGTGTGCATGGGTGCTATTCAGGTGTGGATAGAGATTGCCGATTTGCTTGGTGATGAAGAATGGAAGGATATGTTAGCAGAGCATGGCCGCTTCTACTATATGCCAAAGGAAAAGCAGCTAGAAGAATCAAATGGTCTTATTGAAAACAGAGAGTTTAGCCTTCCATTTATGGCATCAGGACTTGCAGCATATGGAGCAGCTCGTCTGCACGATAAGTGGCTGGCACAGACTACATGGAAGATTCTTCTTCATGCACTTTGCACTCATAATAATACAGAGGGCTTTTTGGCGCATGACATATTTGATGCAGGAAATAAAGAAGTGCTTCACGAGATTCCATGGATTACGACAAACTTCACTTCACAGTGGTGTTTAAATATAATCACGGCACTTCGCTATATTCGCGAGGATCTGCCGAAGACAATGGAAGAACTAGAGAAGCTTTTGGCAGGGCTTGACGAAAGTGGATTCCATAAAGCGTAAAGGAGAAAAATAATTATGACACAGAAATTTCACGATTTAGTAGCTGGCGCACGTTCATACCGCCGCTTTGATCAGAGTAAAAAAATGACTATGCAGGAACTTGAGGAGTTAGCTGAGTTAGGCCGCATCACACCATGCGGTGGAAATCGTCAGTATATCCGCTTTGCACTTTGCGCAGATGAGAAGATGAATGCAGAGATTTACAAAAATCTGGCATGGGCAGGCTATTTAAGTGACTGGGACGGCCCGGCAGAGGGAGAGCGTCCGACAGGCTATATTTTGATTTTGCGTGATTTGAGCCTTCAGAAGAATCAGACCGTTGACGAAGGAATCGTGGCACAGACCATTTTCCTTGGCGCAAGAGATATGGGCTACGGCGGCTGCATGTTAATGAATATCAAGCGCACCGAGCTTATGGAAATCTTTGGATTAGATCCAGAGAAGTATGCAATTTCAATGGTAATCGCACTAGGCGTTCCAGTTGAAGAAGTAAAGATGGTTGAGGTAAAAGACGACGATATCAAATATTATCGTGACGAAAATCAGGTTCATTATGTTCCGAAGAGAAGCCTGAAGGATGTTGTTGTAAAAGAACTGTAACTTAGAAATTTTTGAAAAATGGAGCGCAAAAATGAAAAAATTTACAATTTACTTAGCAGGAGATTCTACCGTACAAAGCTATAAGACACCTGTAAAGCCGATTACTGGCTGGGGTCAGATGCTGCATACCTATTTTAAAGAGACAGAACAAAAGATGAATCAGGATGGCTGTGACTGGATGGGCTATGGCAAAAAGAGTGATTCTGATTTTGACCAGTCGATTATTTATGAGACAGATGGCATGTTTATTGATAACCGTGCAATGGCAGGAAGAAGCAGCAGAAGCTACTTCGATGAGGGTCGCCTTGATGATTTAAAAAAGGCGATCAAGTCAGGTGATTATCTGTTCATGCAGTTTGCACATAACGATGCAAACAAGGAAAAAGAGGAGCGTTATGTTACGCCAGAGCAGTATGAGGAATATCTGCTTCGCTATATAAATGCAGCAAAGGAGCGCGGCGCACAGCCAGTTCTTGTGACAGCAATCGCAATGAGAGATTGTGATGATACGCCGGATGGCAAGTTTAGCGTAAGCTTTCCAGAGTATCGTGATAAGATGCTTGAGATTGGGGATAAGTATGATATTCCTGTGATTGATCTGGGAAAAGCAACCGCTGATTATCTGAATACTGTGGGCGATGAGGGCTCAAAAAAGCTGTTCATGTGGTTAGAAAAAGGTGCATACGAGGGCTATCCAGATGGAAAGCAGGACAATGCACATTTACAGCAGGCAGGTGCAAAGGCATTTGCAGGACTTCTTGCAGGATTGATTCGTTCATATGATCGTGATGACAAGCTGGATAAGGTGAAAGCAGAGTTGGCACAAAATATGTTCGTCGCACTTTGATAAAGAAAGGGAGAGCGTTATGAATGCGACAGTAAAAGAGGTCCGTAATGACTGTGTAGAAATTGCCTGGGAACCGGCAGAGGGAGCCGAAAAGTATCATGTTTACTGGGCTGATAAAGATATTTCGACCATGAAGTATCAGCTTGTGGGCGATACAAAAGAGTGCAGCTTTGTCTTAAAGAAGGCAACGCATGTGCCGCATTATTTAAAGGTAGCAGCTGTAAAGAATGAAACTGAGTATGAGATGAGTAATCTCGTTGAGACACCTCTTAAGGCAGTTTTTCATGAGCAGCTTGAAAAATTAAACAGAGGTCTTATTGCTGTTAAGACAGACAAAGGTGTGTATGTTGGCTGGCGTATGTTTATTGACGAGGTGCGCGGCTACAGCGATACAGGACTTACAGGTGCTGATTATGCTGTATACCGAGGTGAAAAGAAAATTACAGTCGTTACAGACAGCACTAACTACCTTGATACAGATGGAACCTTGCAGGATACATATAGTGTTGCACCGATTATTGACGGCAAAGAGGGAGAACGCTGTAAGAAAGTTTTTGTGTGGGAAAACAATTACATTGATATTCCAATGAATAAGCCAGCTGATGGCCGATCACCGAAGGGCGAGATGTATCCAGAGGGTCAGCCTTACACCTACAGCGCAAATGATATGAGTATTGGTGATGTAGACGGAGACGGCGAGTTAGAGTATATCGTAAAGTGGGATCCGTCAAATGCACATGATGTTTCTCATCGCGGTTATACCGGAAATTGCTACATTGACTGCTATCGACTGGACGGTACACTTTTATGGCGTGTCGATATGGGACCAAATATCCGCTCAGGAGCGCACTACACGCAATTTATGGTGTACGATTTTGACGGTGACGGCAAGGCAGAAATGTGCGTAAAGACTGCACCAGGTACAAAGGTGACTCGCTTTGCAGCAGACGGCACAGTGACAGAGGAGTACATTACACTTCCAGAGCGCGATGTGAAAAATGGCGTGACAAATCAGGACAATTATGTATGCACCGCAGCAGATTATAAAGAGCATCTTGTAGAGATGTTTATGGGCTGGAGCAGTCACCCGGAGGTTGTATCTGGACGCTGGCCTGCGACACTTGAGGAGTGCTTTGGTATTCCTGTTAAGTATCATTATCCGCTTAGCCGCGAGGATGCAAAAGAGCTTGTTTCTTACTTTATATATGAATTTGCACCATCAAGAAGCGATAAGAATCATCTTGAAGCATTTGAGGG
>OGOX01001789.1_pt1 | contig 13186 bp, 10 predicted proteins | sample 1552761 | NCBI WGS metagenome assembly OGOX01 (sample SAMEA2580212, study PRJEB22360) | human gut metagenome | biome: human gut; feature: human-associated habitat; material: faeces | place: Denmark | collected 2008/2010
GCCGCAGTCGAAGTGGCGGTCCGGGTGAGCCTTGCGGAACATACCGGTCTTGGTAGCGGCAGCGAGGTCGGCGTCCAGGACCACCAGGTCGTCGTGGCCCTCAGCGGCCAGTGCTTTCAGAGTATTGCCGTAGCTCTCGCGGGTAGCGATCATTTTTACATCTGCCATCTTACTTGTCCTCCTGTTCCAGCGCGGCGTAGGCTGCGTTCAGCTCCTGCATGGCCACAGCGTACTCCTCGTCGTTGGGGCCTTTGCCGTGCCAATCCACAGAGTTGGTCATAAAGGAGACGCCAGTACCCTTGACGGTGTCCAGAATGATGCAGGTGGGCTTGTCGTTCTCGGCGTGGAATGCCTTGATAGCAGACTCGATCTGGTCGTAGTCGTGGCCGTTGATGGTCAGGACGTTGAAGTTGAACGCCTTGAGCTTTTCTTCCAGCGGGGCGCTGTTCATGACCGTCTCGGTGGTGCCGTCGATCTGGAGGTGGTTGCGGTCCAGCATGACGCAGAGGTTGGAGAGCTTATAGTGGGCGGCAAACATGAAAGCCTCCCAGCACTCGCCCTCTTCCACCTCACCGTCACCGAGGATGGTGTAGACATTGATGGGCTTGCCGCTGTGCTTTGCACCCAGAGCCATGCCGCAGGCGGCAGACACGCCCTGACCCAGACTGCCGGTGGACATATCCACGCCCGGAGTCTCATTCATGTTGGGGTGGCCCTGCAGGTAGCTGCCGATCTTGCGCAGGGTCTTGAGGTCTTCCACCGGGAAGAACCCGCGCTCGGCCAGCGTGGCGTAAAGTGCCGGAGCCGCATGGCCCTTGGACAGCACGAAGCGGTCGCGGTCCGGTTTTTTCGGCTCCTTGGGGTCGATGTTCATATCCACGAAGTAGAGGTAAGACAGCACCTCGGCGATGTCCAGACTGCCGCCCGGATGGCCGCACTTGGCGCTGTGAGTTCCCTCGATCACGCCCATGCGGATGTGACAGGCGTGCTTGGCAAGGGTAATCTTTTCTGCATTTGTCATGATGGTCCTCCCGTATGAACCTCAGAAGTTGCAAGTATACAGCCGCGCAAGGCACAGCTCCCGCCGCCCCATTGCGCTATAATTCAAGTTTATATTATCTATTCTGTGCAAAAAGGTCAAGCTTCTTTCAGCAAAATGTACACAGGCGGTCAAAAACTGCTCCAAACGCTTTCTTTTTTGGTCAATTTGCAGCCTGTCCGGGGGCTGTCTTGACAAATCCTGCGGCACTCTGCTATAATTTTCACGATTTCCGGCAGGAAGCCGGGCCTGCGGGCCGAAGCCCGCCTTGCACTATTTTCAGCCGCCGCATTTTTGAAACAGACGCCATGAAGGGGTCTGCCGTTGGCTTGCAAGCCGACTGGCAGGCCCCTTTTTTTGTTTTTCTGCGGCGCAGTCACAGGAGGAAACAGATGAAAACCAAAAACTCTTCTCCGGCCCGCAATGTCGTGCTGGCCGCACTTTTTCTGGCGCTGGCCTTCGTGCTGCCCATGGTGACGGGCCATCTGCCGCAGGTAGGCAATATGCTCTGCCCGATGCATTTCCCCATCCTGCTCTGCGGCTTCGTGCTGGGCGGGCCGTGGGGTCTGGCTGTGGGCTTTGCGGCCCCGCTGCTCCGCTCGGTGCTCTTCGGGATGCCCCCGATGTTCCCCATCGCCATTTCGATGGCTTTTGAGCTGGCAGCTTACGGCGCCGTGTCCGGCTGGCTCTACCGCCGGGTGAAGCACACCCTGCCCATGACCTACGCCACCCTCGCGGCGGCCATGGCAGCTGGCCGCCTCGTCTGGGGCGCGGTCCGTTTCGTGCTGGCGGGCCTGTCCGGCTCGAGCTTCCCGTTCTCGGCCTTCCTGTCCGGTGCGCTCTTCACCGCTGTGCCGGGCATCATCGCACAGCTGGTGCTCATCCCCCTCATCATCACCGCTCTGCAGAAAGCAAAGCTCATGGACTGAGCTTATACAGAAAAATGGCTGAGGCCTCGCGGCCCCAGCCATTTTGTTTTGCATATTACTTGCGGAGGAAGTCCGGCAGGGGCTTGCCCTGCTTGAGCCACTGGTGATACTCGGCGGTGGCGGAAAACTCCACGTCACCGGCAGAGTTCAGGGCCGTCTCCACAGAGTCCTGCACCACGCCGATGATGAAGCCGACACCGACCATCTGCATGGCCACATCGTTGGAGATGCCAAACAGGGAGCAGGCCATGGGGATGAGCAGCAGAGAGCCGCCGGCCACGCCGGAAGCGCCGCAGGCACCCAGAGCGGACATGGCGCTCAGGACGATGGCAGCAGGCAGGGTCACGGGGATGCCCAGCGTGTTGGCCGCAGCCAGCGTCATGATGGTGATGGTGATAGCCGCACCATCCATATTGATGGTAGCGCCCAGAGGGATGGAGACGGAATACATATCCTTATCGAGGCCCAGCTTCTCGCACAGGGCCATGTTGACGGGGATGTTGGCCGCAGAGCTGCGGGTGAAGAAAGCGGTCAGGCCGGACTCCTTCAGGCAGCGGAACACCAGCGGATACGGGTTGCAGCGCAGATAGATGAACATGATAAAGGGCGAAACGATGAACGCCATGAAGAGCATGGTACCCACCAGCAGGGCCAGCAGCTTGCCGTACTGGGTAAAGATGGCCAGACCGTTACCGGCCACGTTGGTGTACACCAGACCCATGATGCCGAAGGGAGCCAGATTGATGATCCAGCGCACCACCTGCGACACAGCGTCGGCAGTGTCGGCGAGGAACTTCTTGGTGGTGTCAGAGCCGATGTTCTTCATGGCAAGGCCGAACATGCAGGCCCAGAACAGGATGCCGATGTAGTTGCCGCTCATCAGAGAGCTGACAGGGTTGGCGACGAAGTTGGTAAGCAGGGTGCTCAGCACCTCGCCCAGACCCTGCGGCACCACGTCCGACTGGGCAGCGTCTGCCAGAACGACCGACACAGGGAACATGAAGCTGGTGATCGAAGCGATCGCCGCCGCAAGGAAGGTGGTGAGCATGTACAGCCAGATGACCGTACCGAAGCGGCGGTCCAGCTTGGAGCTGCCCTGTGCCAGCGCGCTCGCCACGATGACGAACACCAGCACCGGAGCAATGCCCTTCAGTGCGCCGACGAACAGGCTGCCCAGCTCGCCGACCCAGCCTGCACCCGGCACCGCAAGCGCCAGCACCGCGCCGATGACCAGACCGACGACGATGCGAAGGATGAGGCTGATCTCATTGTACTTCTTCGCAATGGCTTTTGCACCATTCATCATATAAAACACTCCTCTGTATTTGTGCGTCCTCGACGCACACTTTTCCTGTCTCTTACCCGAAGACAGTTGTTATTATAGCACACACGGAAGAAAAGTCAAAGGTTTTCAGTGAATTTTTCGGGCTGCTTCGGCAGATTTTTCATTTTCGGCCTTCCTCCGCGCCGCCTTATGTGTGCGCCGCAGAAATACACAATCAAAATATTTCACCGCTTAGGGCAGAAAAATCCCCCGGCAGAGTTTGTCTGCCGGGGGGTAGTCATTCTTATTTATTTTTTCTGATTTTTCAGTCGTCCAGATAGGTCACTTTGCCGGGGACGAAACCCTGGATGCCCATGCCGGGTGCATCCGAGACGGTGATATTCTTCTCGTCGAAGACCGCGCCGCCGAGGATGTGGTCCTCGCTGCAGAGCACCGGGCCGTCCAGGTCCACTTTGGTGATGATCTTCTTGGCGCAGGCCAGCTCCACGGCTGCGTTGACCGAGATCTTTGCTTCCAGCATACAGCCGATCATGCACTCCACGCCGTAGACCTCTGCCGCCGAGGCGATCCGGAGGGCGTTGGTGATGCCGCCGCACTTCATCAGCTTGATGTTCACAAAGTCGGCTGCGCCGGTCTGCATGATGCGCAGGGCATCCGCCGGGCTGAACACGCTCTCATCGGCCAGTACCGGCACGCTGGCGTGGCGGGTGACGTACTGCATCCCCTCGAGGTCAGCTGCAGGGACAGGCTGCTCGACGAACTCGATGTCCAGGCCCTTCTCCTGCATCTGGTCGAGGATACGGACAGCCTGCTTTGCATTCCACGCCTGATTGGCGTCGATGCGGAGCTTGACGTCCTTGCCCACGGCCTCGCGGACGGCGGCCAGACGGGCCACGTCCAGCTCCGGGTCGATGCCCACCTTGACCTTCAGGCAGTCATAACCGCGCTGGATGGCGGTGCGGGCGTCCCGGGCCATCTCCTCGGGCGGGTTGACGCTGATGGTGATGTCCGTCACGATATTGCTGCGCGCGCCGCCCAGCATCCGGTAGACCGGGGCGCTGTACTTCTGGCCCAGCAGGTCCCACAGGGCCATATCCACGGCAGCCTTGGCGCTGGTGTTGTGGACGAGGGCCTTCTGCACGGCGGCGGTCAGATCCTCGAACTCGTCGAGGTCGCGGCCCAGGATGGCCGGGGCGATGTGGTCGCGGATGGCGCCGATGATGGCACCGGTGGTGTCGCCGGTGATGACGCCGGTGGGAGGTGCCTCACCGTAGCCCACCGCGCCGGTGTCGGTGTGCAGCTCAACGATGACGTCCTCCACGCTGCTCACGGTGCGCAGCGCTGTCTTGAAGGGGACGCGGAGCGGGGTCGAGATACGGCCCAGCTTTACCTGTGTGATCTTCATGCCAGTCCCTCCTTATTCTTCCTGCATGTGTACGGTGGCCGACAGCTTCTGATAGGCGACGCGGGGCGTGCCGTCTTCCACATGGATGATGCCGCAGCGGGCAAAACCGTTCTTCTCGAGAAGATGCTGCATGATCTTGTTGTCGGCGTGGGTGTCGGCCCGCAGGCTCTCACAGTGCTCGAGGCACCATGCGATGACCTCAGACGCCACACCCCTGCGGTCACCCGTCGAGGCCAGCCGGTGGATGGTACCGTAAGGCACCTCATCGTTGAGCCACTGGCCGTCTTCGATTTTCGCGTAGGTGGGGTCCGGCCCGAGGATGAAGGCAAACACCGCCTCGAGACGGCCGTTCACCGTATAGACGAACAGCCGGTTGGAGTCGATGTCTTCTTCCAGCATCTCCTGCGGCGGATAGCTGTCGCCCCACTGGGTCGGGTTGCCCGAATCCGCCATTGCTTTCCGGGCATGAGCATAGATCTCTAAAATTTGCTCCAAATCAGAGCGCCGTGCTCCACGAAACATTCCGTTTCCACCTTCTCTTTCCGTGCGCCGCAGCGCACTCCCGCATTTTTTCAGGTCTGGCTTTTATTGTAACACACTCTGCATCGTTTTTCCATCTTAAGACATCAAAAGCCGCCCCGCCGACACGGGACGTCTTTTTTCGCAGTGTGTTCAAAGGTCAGGCCGGTGTGCGGGTGCGGGCCGCGCGGCTCTGGCGGTACTCACGGGGGCTCTGGCCGTACCGCTCGTGGAACAGGCGGTAGAAATAGCTGGTGTTCTCGTAGCCGACGTAGGTGATGATCTGCTGGATGTTCCAGTCGCTGCGGCGCAGCAGGCGGGCCGCCGTCTCCATCCGGTGCTTCTGGAGCAATTCCTTATAAGTACGGCCTGTCTGCGCCCGGACGCACTCGCTGACATAGGCCAGAGAGACGCCGTAACTGCGGGCCACATTGGAGAGGCTGGCCTCACGGTAATTCTTGGTGATCTCATCCAAAGCCGCCTGCACCAGCTCTTCGCGGCTGACGGCCGCGCCGTAAGCTTCCAGCGGGAATTTCTTGATGCTCATAGGTATCCTCCGTTGCGGCGCAGCCGGGGACATGGGGGATGTCGGAGCCGGGCCGCGCTCAGGTCTCATAAGCGTCCCTCTGTTGGGAGGCTTCTGCTTATAATACGGCGCAGCCGGGCCGGAAATTGCATAAGACAAGAAAAAACTCCAAAATTTTTCAGACGGGGTTTCGACAAAGCAAAAGCTGCCACCCACATGGGGCAGCAGCGTTTCAGGAAAAGAAAAAGAGGAAAACAGAACTCAGAACATCTTCTCGTGGTGATACCGGCCCGTGCGCAGGAACTCCACCCACTCGGCGATGTTCACGGCGTGGTCGCCGATGCGCTCGAGGTACTTGATGACCATCAGCACATCCAGCGCGGCGTCCACTTTGCCGGGGTCGGCGGCGATCTCCGCCGCCAGCATCCGCTTGATGGTGTTGAAGTCGTAGTCCACCGCGTCGTCGGCGTCGATGACGGCTTTTGCCGCCGCCTCATCTTCTGCCGCAAAGGCGCTCATGGCGTCCTGCAGCATCTTGTGGGCTTTACGGCCCATCTCAATGCTCCTGCTCACGGCGGGGTCGCCCGCCTTGCGGACGCCGGCCAGATGGGGGACGATCTCCGCGATGTCGGCGGCATGGTCACCGATGCGCTCCACGTCTGTCACCACTTTCATGGCAGCAGAGATAAAGCGCAGATCACTTGCCACCGGCTGCTGACGCAGCAGCAGGGTCATGCAGCGGTGCTCGATGTCCCGCTCCATCCGGTTGACCTCGGTGTCGCCCTTGATGATGCCCTTTGCTTCCTCGGCGTCCGCCGTGCAGAGGGCTTCCAGCGCATCTTCCACCGCGTCGGCAGAGAGCTGGCTCATCTTGGCCAGCGATCCCTTCAGGGCCGCGAGGTCGGCTTCGTATTGTGTGCGTGTGCTCATATCGCAAACCCTCCTTTTTAACCGAAGCGGCCCGAGATATAGTCCTCGGTGCGCTTATCCTTCGGGGTGCTGAAAATCTCGCTCGTGGGGCCGCACTCCACCAGCTCACCCAGCAGGAAGAAGGCCGTGCGGTCGCTGATACGGGCCGCCTGCTGCATGTTGTGGGTGACGATGACCACGGTGTAGTTCTTTTTCAGCTCGCTCATCAGCTCTTCCACCTTCATGGTGGAGCCGGGGTCGAGGGCGCTGGTGGGCTCGTCCATCAGCAGGACTTCGGGCTTGACAGCCAGAGCACGGGCGATGCACAGGCGCTGCTGCTGGCCGCCGGAGAGGCCCAGCGCGCTCTTTTTCAGGCGGTCTTTCACCTCGTCCCAGAGGGCAGCGCCCCGCAGGGAGCTTTCCACCAGCTCATCCAGCTCCGCCTTATTGCGGACGCCGTGGAGCTTGGGGCCGTAAGTAATATTGTCGTAGATGCTCATGGGGAAGGGGTTCGCCTTCTGGAAGACCATGCCCACGCGGCGGCGCAGGTCGGTCAGCTGCATCTCCTTTGAGAAAATATCCTCGCCCCGGAGCCGGACGTCGCCCTCGATGCGGACGTTCGGCACAAGGTCGTTCATCCGGTTCAGGGTCTTGAGAAAGGTGGATTTGCCGCAGCCCGAGGGGCCGATGAGGGCAGTGATCTCCCGTTCGCCCACGTCCAGCGAGATGCCCTTGAGGGCCTTGAAGTCGCCGTACCAGAGGTTCAGATTTTTTGCCGAGATGACCGGCATATTGTTCTCCATAAAATACCCCTTACTGTTTCTGTTTGAGCTTTGTTTTTGCCAGACGGGCTGCGAGGTCGATGAGAAGCACCAGAACCAGCAGCACTGCGCCGATGCCCCAGGCGGAGGCGAAGTCGCCGTCCTCGAAGGCCCGCAGATAGAGCAGGACGGAGAGGGTCGCGCCGTTGGATGTGTAAGCCTTGGCGATGCTGCCTGCAATAACTTCCGCCGCACCGGCGGTGAAGAGCAGGGCCGCGCTCTCACCCACGATACGGCCCACGGCCAGGATGCAGCCGGTGACGATGCCGTCGATGCTGCAGGGCAGCACGATGGTGCGGATGATATGCCACTTGCCGGCACCCAGGCCCAGGGCACCCTCCCGGTAGCCCTGGGGCACCGTTTTCAGGGATTCCTGGGTGGTGCGGATGATGGTGGGCAGGTTCATGACCACCAGCGTCAGGCTGCCGGAGAGCAGGCAGGTCTTAAAGCCCATTGTCTGGGCGAAGACCAGCATACCCACGAGGCCATAGATGATGCTGGGGATGCCCGCCAGCGTCTCATTCGTGAACTCGATGACCTCAATGAGCTTCCGGTTGGAGGCGTACTCCGTGAGGTAAACTGCCGCGCCCACGCCCAGCGGAAGGACGATGAGCAGGGTGAGCAGGATGACATATAACGTGTTGAGGATGGCGGGCAAGATGCCGTCCGTGCCTTTCAGGACGCTGGCGGTGGTGGAAAGGAATTCCCAGCTGACGTGGGGGATGCCCCGCACCAGTACCAGCCCGATGACGCCCACCGTGAGGGCGATGACCAGCACTGCCGCCGCCCAGACCACAGCGGTCATGATGACGTTCCATGCGCGGCGGGAGGGGGAGAAGTCACTTTTCATCCTTGTTTCCTCCCTTCAGCACAGCGTTGAGCAGCACATTGATGACCATGATGAAGACGAACAGCACCAGCGCGATGCTGAACAGCGCCTGCTTCTGCAGGCCGCTGGCGTAGCTCATCTCCTTGGCGATGGCCGTGGTCAGGAAGGTGACGCTGCGGAAGAGGCTGTCCGGCATATTGGGGCTGTTGCCTGCCACCATCATGACGGCCATGGCCTCGCCGATGGCGCGGCCGATGCCCAGAACGATACCGGCTGCAATGCCGCTCCTGGCCGCCGGGATGCTGATCTTGAACCACGTTTCCGTATCGGTCGCACCCAGTGCCAGACTGCCCTGCTCATACTCGGGCGGCACGGCGTTGAGGGCCGTCACCGACACGGACACGATGCTGGGCAGTATCATGATGGACAGCACCACGATGGCCGACAGCAGGCAGGCGCCCGACGCCTTGCCAAACACCTTCGCCACCGCAGGCACCAGCACCTGCATGCCCAGCAGACCGAACACCACGCTGGGGATGCCGCTCAGCAGCTCCACCGCCGTGACGACCACATTGCGTACGCCGGGAGCTGCCGCTTTCGAGAGGAACACTGCTGTCAGCAGGCCCACCGGCACGCCGATGAGGGACGCGCCCAGGGTGCCGTAAATACTCGAAAGCACGAAGGGCAGGATGCCGTACTTCGGCTCGGACGCCGTGGAGGCCCACTCGGTGCCGAAGAGGAATTTCAGCGGGCCGATCTTTCCGATGGCGGGCAGGCCCGACAGGAACATATAGATGGTAATGACAGCCACGCAGCCCACAGCAAGGATGCCGCAGAGGAAGAAGATGGCGTTCATGACAGCTTCCAGCCATTGGGCCGGGGTGCGGGGCAGCTCGAATTTTTTCATAAAAACACCTGAGGGATTCCTCACAAAGTTACTCGTTCACCGGCACAGCGCCTGCGGTGCGGATGAGGTCGGCAGCGTCGGTGCTGGCAGCAAAGTCGAAGAACGCCTGAGCCTGAGCGGAGAGGGTGACGGAGTCGTTGGTGACGAACACGAAGGGACGCTGCACCTCATAGCTGCCGTCCTTGACGGTCTCCTCGCTGCACTCCACGCCGCCGACGGTCACAGCCTTGACGGTGTCGCCGACGGCAGACAGGGAAGCGTAACCAATGGCCAGAGGATTGGCCTCCACAGCGCTGATGACAGCGCCGGTAGCCGTCAGCTCCTGAGCGTACTTGCAGGAATCCTTGACGTCCACGATGCTCTCAAAGCCATCGCGGGTGCCGGAGCCAGCCTCGCGGCCCACCAGAACGATCTCGCCGTCGTCGCCGCCGACCTCGGACCAGTTGGTGATCTCGCCGGTGTAGATCTTGGCGATGGTGTCAATGTCGAGATCGGAGACATGGTTCTCAGGGTTCACGACAATGGCGATGCCGTCGAGCGCGACGACGGTCTCAACAAGGCCGGAGGCCTTTTCGTCATCCTTGAGCGCACGGCTCGAAAGGCCGATGTCGCAGCGGCCTTCGCTAACGGCCTGAATGCCGGAGCCCGAGCCGGTGGGGTTATAGGTGAACTTCACGTCCTTGTTCATGGCCATGAAGGATTCGCCAAGAGAGTTGATGACCTTTTCCATCGAGGTGGAGCCGTCGGTCGAGACGGTACCGGAGAGGGTCGTTTCGGTGTTGCTGCCGTCAGTGTTGGTGTCGGCGCTGTTGTCGTTCTTGCTGCCGCAGGCGGTCAGCAGGCTCAGCGCCATGACAGCGGTCAGCGCAAGAGTGAGAAACTTTTTCATTTGAAATATTTCCTTTCAATTTTTCCAAGATGTTGTTCCTTGCTACATTTGCCATCATAAAGGCAGGTTGTAAAATCAGAAAGTCGCCTTTTGTAAAATCGCGGTAAAAGAGAAAAAGGACGTTTTCCGTCGGAAAACGTCCTTTTTAAAGGTCAAATATCGTGTTATTCGGTGCGCAGCGCTTCGACAGGGTCCTTGCGCGCGGCGATGCCGGAGGGGATGAGGCCCGCGATGAATGTGAGCGCCATGCTGATGACCACGAGCGCCGCGCCGCCCGCCACCGGCAGGATGGCGTTCAGGCTCTCGATACCCGTCAGGTGGTGCACGACGAGGTTGATCGGGATGATGAGCAATAGCGTGATGCCGATGCCGATGGCACCGGAGCAGAAGCCCTCGATGAGCGTCTCGGCATTGAAGACGCGCGAGATATCGCGCTTGCTCGCGCCGATGGCGCGCAGGATGCCGATCTCCTTCGTGCGCTCGAGGACCGAGATATACGTAATGATGCCAATCATAATGCTCGACACGACGAGCGAGATCGCGACGAATGCGATAAGCACATAGCTGATGGCGTTGATGATCGTTGTGACCGAGCTCATCAGAAGCGCCACATAGTCGGTGTAGTCGATCTGGTCGTCCTCGGAAACGCTGCTGTTGTACTGCTTGATCGCATCGGCGATGGCGTCCTTGTCGGCAAAGGTCGAGGCGTAGATGTTGATGGTCTTGGGACTTGCGAGGTCGACGTCGCCAAGCAGCTTCAAATTGTCCTCATACGTGCCGTTCGAGACCGTCGCAGGCATGTAGTTATCATAAAGCCAGTTGTACTGCTCGCTCGTCAGCGGCGTGACAGCGGGCGATTTTTCGAGCGCTAAGTCAAGCGCCATGGCGAGCTGGTCGCTCGTCATGTTGGCAAGCCGCGCCTGCACGCCCGCGGCGTACTGCTCCGTCACCTGCTCGCGGATAGACTGCTCCACGTAGCCGAAAAGCGTCTCGTCGTCCATCTGCGCAATATAGGACTTGACGGTCGCCTCATCCACGCTCATCTGCTGGGCGTAGGTCGAAATGACCATCTGCTCGATGCTCGCGCGGTCGAGCGAGCCCATCTGCTGGTCCACGATGGCGGAGAGATACTCTTCGCTCGGCACGCTCATCATCGCGGTGTAGGCTGCGGCGCGCTCGGTGACGGAAAGGCCCTCGAGATAGTCGGTCACGTCCGCTTCCTTCTGCTCGTCGCTCACGGAGTAGTCATCGGTCAGGAACGGCAGGCCGAGGATAACGTCGGTATCGGGGTCTTCTTTCTGCTTCTGCAAAATCTCGGTCTGTCCCGCCTTTTCGACAAGATAGTCCGTCAGCGCGGACGTGTAGCCGATCGCGCCGGAGAGCATCGAGGATACCGCGTTCTCATTCGGGCGCAGGATGCCGACGATCTTCACGCGCGTGCCGACGTCGTCGGAGTTATAGAGGAAGTCGAGCCCCGTATCCGTCGTGCTGACGTCGGTATACGTGCCGCTTGCGGAATCGTACTGGTAGCGCTCAGCGGGCAGGACGATCTTGAAGCTCATATTGCACAGGTCTTCATAGCTCCAGCTCTGGATGTCCTTGCTGTCGAATTCCGAGCCGTCGAGCATGTGCTGCATCGACTCCACGACCTCGTCCTGCGCGCTCAGGCCGAGCGAATAGATGACAAGGTCGGAAATTTCGTTGTCCTTGTTGACGATGAGCATGACCTCGTCATAATTCTGCGGCCAGGAGCCGTAAATGAGGTCGTATTGCTCGTGCAGCAAATCGCCCACGAGCTCGCCGCTGCCACTATCCTGCGGCGGGAGCATCTGCTCCCAGGTCTCCATCGCGGAGTAGGCCGAGCCGAAGCGCTCGAAATAGCTGCTGTAATCGCCGCCGTAGAGCTCGCTCATGCAGGTCTGCAAAAGTTCCGTCACGTCGGACTTGAAGACCTTGCCGTCGGTGTCTTTGGCATAGATGCTCATGCCGAGGTCGTAGTCATAGGAAATGGAGCTGATGTGGCTTGAAAGCTCGTCGTCGCCCTCGAGGTAGGTCTTGAAGTCCTTCAAATTGTTCGTCTGCGTCTCCGCCGAGGCAAACGAGCTCATCATGTCGTACATAATGTTGTTGGAGTAGACGGCGTCGAGGTCATGCTGCTCCCCGTCGCCCTCGTCCTGCGCATGGACGCCCATCATCGAACTGACCATGCTGGACATGTCCATGCTCTCAGCCTCGATGGTCAAGGGATAGCTCGATAGCGTATCCTCCTGCACGCGGTCGATATAGGTCTGGATGCCGTTGCTCAGCGACAAAATGAGCGCGATGCCGATAATACCGATGCTGCCGGCGAAGGCCGTCAAAAATGTCCGTCCCTTTTTCGTCATCAGGTTGTTGAGCGAGAGCGACAGCGCCGTGCCAAAGCCCATCGATGGCTTTTTCTCCTTTCCCTGCGCCGCGGGCTTTTCCGTTCCGCCTGCATAGGGCGCGCTGTCGTCCACGATCTCGCCGTCCTTTAAGCGCACAATGCGGCTCGCGTAGGTCTCGGCAAGCTCGGGGTTGTGCGTCACCATGATGATGAGACGGTCCTTGGAGATGTTCTTCAAGATCTCCATCACCTGCACGCTCGTCTCGCTGTCGAGCGCGCCGGTCGGCTCATCGGCAAGCAGGATGTCCGGATCGTTGACAAGCGCTCGCGCGATGGCGACGCGCTGCATCTGGCCGCCGGACATCTGGTTCGGCTTTTTGTCGAGCTGGTCGCCAAGGCCAACGCTCTCAAGCGCCTTTTTCGCGCGCCCGCGGCGCTCTGACTTGCTCACGCCCGAGAGCGTGAGCGCCAGCTCCACGTTGCTCAATACCGTCTGGTGCGGAATGAGGTTATAGCTCTGGAAGACAAAGCCGATGGAGTGGTTGCGGTAGCTGTCCCAGTCGGCGTCGGAAAAGTCCTTCGTCGACTTGCCGTTGATGATGAGATCGCCGCTCGTATAGTGGTCGAGACCGCCGATGATGTTGAGCATCGTCGTCTTGCCGCAGCCCGACGGACCGAGCAGCGTGACGAATTCTCCGTCATCGACAGAAAGATCAAGCGACTTCAGAACGACTTCATCGTCGAACTTCTTTACGACACCGCT
>OGOX01001791.1_pt1 | contig 13178 bp, 10 predicted proteins | sample 1552761 | NCBI WGS metagenome assembly OGOX01 (sample SAMEA2580212, study PRJEB22360) | human gut metagenome | biome: human gut; feature: human-associated habitat; material: faeces | place: Denmark | collected 2008/2010
CGCACGGCGGCCTCCGCGCGTGCGTGCGTCCGCATGACGGCAAAATCGCCCCGCTGGACAAAATCGCCGCTCATCGCGCACACGACCGCGCACTCTTCCTCGCCTGCCAGACGGCGCAATTCATCAATTTGCCACTTGTGGCCGCGGTGGAAGGGATTATATTCGCATATTATACCAAATACCCTCATGGAAGTCCTCTCAAAGCGGTTACAAAAGAGTTACGTTTTGTTAAATTTACTTGTCTTTGCAAAAAAAGTTGTTATAATATATTTTGTATTGAATTATACATCCGATCAATTTGATTCTTATTTTATCGGAAATTCGGGCGCAATGCAAGCGCCCTCGGAAAAAGGAGTATACTTATGAATGTTCTGGTCATCAACGCAGGTTCTTCTTCCCTGAAGTATCAGCTGCTCAACCCCACCACGGGCGAGCTGCTGGCGAAGGGTCTGTGCGAGCGCATCGGCATCGACGGTCTGTTCACCTATAAGCCCCAGCTTCCCGGCAAGGAAGCCATCAAGGCCGCTTCCGTCTCCATGCCCACCCACAGCGAGGCCATCCAGGCCGTGCTGAACGCGCTCGTCGACGAGAAGAACGGCGTCATCGGCTCCATGAAGGAGATCGACGCTGTCGGCCACCGCGTCGTCCACGGCGGCGAAAAGTTTGCCAAGTCCGTCGTCATCACCGACGAGGTCATGCAGGCAATCGAGGAGTGCACTCCCCTCGCCCCGCTCCACAACCCCGCCAACATCATCGGCATCAAGGCCTGCCAGGAGCTCATGCCCGGCGTGCCCATGGTCGCCGTGTTCGACACTGCCTTCCACCAGACCATGCCTCCCGTGGCTTACACCTATGCTCTTCCCTATGAGTACTATGAGAAGGACAAGGTCCGCCGCTACGGCTTCCACGGCACCTCTCACAAGTATGTTTCCCAGCGCGCGGCCGATATGCTCGGCAAGCCCATCGAGCAGCTCAAGCTCATCTCCTGCCACCTCGGCAACGGCTCCTCCGTCACCGCGATCGACGGCGGCAAGAGCATCGACACCTCCATGGGCTTCACCCCGCTCGCCGGTCTTCCCATGGGTACCCGCTCCGGCGACATTGACGCCGGTATCCTCGAGTACCTGATGAACAAGTACGGCATGGACATCACCGAGATGCTCACAATCCTCAACAAGAAGTCCGGCGTCATGGGCGTCAGCGGCGTCAGCTCCGACTTCCGCGATCTCGAAGAGGCCTTCGAGCAGGGCAATGAGCGCGCCGGCCTTGCCGTCGATATGTTCAACTACGGCGTGAAGAAGCTCATCGGTGCGTATGCCGCCGCGATGGGCGGCGTGGACGCCATCATCTTCACCGCAGGTGTCGGCGAGAACAGCGCTTCCCAGCGCATGGCCATCGCCTCCGGCCTCGAGTTCATGGGCGTCAAGATGGACGAGGACGCCAACAAGGTCCGCGGCGAAGAACGCGTCATCTCCGCGCCCGACTCCAAGGTCACCGTCCTCCTCATCCCCACGAACGAGGAGCTCATGATCGCCATGGATACCGAGGCGCTCGTCGGCTAAGTCATCGACAACCGATTATAAAAAATCCGCTTACGAAATTCGTAAGCGGATTTTTTTATTGCCGGTCTTCGAGCCACTGCATCGCGCCATAGGCGAGCAGTGCGCTCCCGCGCGGTAAAATGCTCTCGTTGAAGACGACGCTCTCGTTGTGCATGGGCTTTCCGTAGCGCGCGTCCTCCTGCGCCGTGCCCGCGCCGAGCAACAGATACGCGCACGGCAGCTCGTAGGTGTAGGACGCAAAGTCCTCCGAGCCCATCCCGCCCTCACGCAGGCGGTAGACGCTCTTCTCGCCGAACAGCATTTCGGCGCAGCGTGCCATCTGCTCGGTCAGCGCCTCGTCGTTTTTGAGCGGCGGCGCGCTCGCGAGCTCTTCGACGCTCGCACTGCCGCGGAAGGCCCTGGCCGTCGCGTCCGCGATCTCGCCGATGCGGCGCAGGATCAGCGCGGTCACGTCGCGGTCAAACGTGCGGATCGTGCCCTCGATCACGGCCTCCTGCGGGATGATATTCGGCGCGTGGCCCGCGCTGAATTTGCCCATTGTCACGATGGCGGGCGTCTTCGCGGGCAGCTCGCGCGCCGTGATCTCCTGAAGCGCAAGGTAGATGTGCGCAGCAATGTTGATCGGGTCGACGCCCGTCTCCGGCATTGCCCCGTGACAGCCGACACCCTTGACCGTGATGCGAAACAGCGTGCAACCCGCCATAAACGTTCCCTTGCCGCACAGCACGAGGCCCGACGGCGTCCCGGAGTTCACGTGCAGCGCCATCGCCGCCTGCGGCTCCGGCGCCTCCAGCACACCGGCCTTAAGCATCGCTTTCGCGCCCGTGAAGCCTTCCTCGTCGGGCTGGAAGACGAGCTTCACCGTGCCCTTGAGTTCGCTTTGATGCGCCTTGAGCAGCCTTGCCGCACCCAGCAGCATGGCTGCGTGCATATCGTGTCCGCAGGCGTGCATGCTGCCGTTTTCCGAACGGAACGGCAGGTCAGTCTTCTCCCGCACCTTGAGCGCGTCCATGTCGGCGCGCAGCAGGATACAGCGCCCCATGTCTTCGCCCGTGAGCTCCGCGACCACGCCGCCGCCCAGCTCGCGCGGCTCATAGCCGAGCAATCGCAGCTTTTCTTCGACAAATTGAACCGTCTGCGGCAGGTGCGCGCCGACCTCCGGCGCGCGGTGGATCGCTCTCCGGTTCTCGACGATCTCATCTTTCATTTCGATGGCTTCCGCCAGTAACGTCTTTCCGTTCATGCAAAGTCCTTTCTCATTTCTGCGCGGCGGCTTTTTTCGCCGCGCGCTGCTGCGCTGTCCGCCGCACGAGCTCGCACAGCGGCAGGATGTACAAAAAGCACGCAAACGCCATACCCGTCATCGGTGCGCCGACGGTCGAGAGCGGCGTCGCCCCCGCGATCGACCACGGGATCAGCGGCGCGACGACGACGGCGCTGTTTTCAAGGTTGATGGCAAATTCTTCTTTATCCTTCTGCGACGGCGCGCAGAGCTGGTGTGTCAGGATGATCGTCAACGTCTGGTTGCAGGCGAGAAGGCTCGACAGAACCGCCGTCAGCAGCATTGAGGCATAGGGCGAGGTCCTCTCACTCAGCGCCGTCACGCGCCCGCACAGCCCGTCGAGCAGCCCCGTCCTGCGAAAAATGCCGGAATACGCCGACGAGATCATCACGATCAGCGCCACGCGCACCATTGAAATGATGCCGCCGCCGTTGAGCATCGCGCCGACCTCGGCGTCCGACGCCGTGTAGCCTAAGATTGCGGTCTTGAGGATCGTCACCGCGTCCAGATGCCGCAGGAAAATGCACAGCACGACCGCCGCCAGAATGCTGACCGACATCGCCTTTTTCACGTTCACGCGTAGGACCGACAGGATCAAAATGAGCACCGCCGGCAGGCACATGACCCAGTAAAGCGTCATCTCGCGCCCGTAGAGCGGCCACAGCTCGCCCGCCGCGCCGCTGCCGCTTTTCACCATGCCGAGCGCCGCATAGACGCCGCAGCTCAGAAGAAACGGCACGAGCGCCGTCTTGAGCATGCGCTTGATGTTGTCGTAAATGTTCGTCTCCGTCAGCTCGCTCACGAGCAGCGCGCTCGTCGAGACCGGCGAGCAGCGGTCGCCGAAGTATACGCCCGAAAGCATCGCGCCGCCGAGCAGCACGGGGTCCATGCCCATCGAAATGCCGACGCTCACGCAGATGGTGCCCATCGTCGCCGCCGTGCCGAACGCCGTGCCTGTCAGCATCGAGACGCCGCAATTCAGGAGAAACGTCATCAGCAGCAAGATCTCCGGCCGAATGAGGTCGACGGCGCAGCAGATGATGAACGGCAGCGTGCCGCACGCACGCCAGAATGCCGTCAGAATGCCGATGAGCGGAAAGACGAGCAGCACGCTTGCCGACGTCTTCACGCCCGAGCAGATCATCTTCCCGAGCTCTTTCCACGAAAAGCCCTGCTTTTTGCCGTACAGCGTGAAGATCACAAGCCCCGTCAGGAGCGCGTAGAGGATGTTCGTCCCCAGCACGATGCACACGAGCAGCGCAAGGCAAAATAAAACGATCGCAGTCATCCAAGTCCTCCCTATCCTTTTTAACACAGTATCGCTATCTTAGCACGCACGGCGGAAAAAGGGAATCTTTTTCCTGCCGTCCGCACCCACTGCCCACAGTATAATTGCCGCCTTCGCGCTTGTAAAACTGTTAAAATTGATATATTCTACAAGAAACAGCTGTAAAAGGAGCGTTCCCATGAATTTCCATTCTCTTGACTATTTTCTCGTGCTTGCGCGGGAGAAAAACTTCACCCGTGCCGCCGAAGCGCTGCACATCACGCAGCAATCGCTTTCGTCCCACATTGCGGGACTTGAAAAGGAGCTTGGCTGCACGCTCCTTGTGCGCCGCACGCCGCTTGAGCTCACCTACGCAGGCCGGACGTTTCTGCGCTATGCCGAATCCATCGGGCAGACGCGACAGGCCATGGAACGCGAATTCTGCGATATCTCCGAAAATCAGAAGGGCGAGCTGCGCGTCGGCATCGCCTACACGCGCGGCCGCGCCATCATGCCGCGCCTGATCCCCGCCTTTCAGCGTCAGTATCCGAATGTCGAGATCACGCTGCTCGAAGGCTCGAACGACGCGATCCAGAAGGCGCTGCTCAGCGGCGGCATTGACCTCGCCATCGCCGGCTTTCCACACCCGCTCCCCGGCGTGGTGCTTGAGGATTACTATCTGGAGCACATCGTGCTGTGCCTGTCCGATGGGCTGCTCGCGCAGTGCGGCATCGACCTCGACACGCACCGCGGCGAGATCGCCGCGGGAAACCTAAGTGCCCTGTGTGACTGCCCCTTTGTCCTCGGCTCCGCGGAAGACATCGGCGGGCGCATCGGGCGCGGACTTTTGCGCTCCTCGGGCGTCTCGCCCGTCAGCAAAGCAACATCAGAAAACGTCGAAACGCTGCTCGCGCTCTGCGAGCAGGGCGTCGGCGCGTGCTTCTGTCCGGAAAATCTGCTGCACACGGCGCTCTCGCCCGAGCAGCTCGCGCACCTGCACATTCTCCCGCTCTGCCCAGAGGCTTCCTATCCCATCTGCTTTGGGTACTTGAGCCGCTCGTATCCGTGGAGCGTGCTCTCGGAATTCATCCGCATCGCCCGTGAGCAGACTGCATAAGCACCATAAAAACGCCGCCCGTACATTTATTGCACGGACGGCACTCTTTTTTACTTCTTCACCGCAGGCTGCTGCTGGGTGATGCAGTGGATATTGCCGCCGCCGAAGGCGACCTCCTTCGTCTGCACGCCCACGACCTCGCGGTCGGGGAACATTTTCTGCACCTGTTCGATGGCGACTGCGTCGTTTTCGTCGCCGTACTGCGGCAAGATGACCGCGCCGTTGACGATCAAAAAGTTCATATACGACGCGATGCTGACCTCGCCGTCCTCACGGGGGATGGTGCCCTCCACGGCGTCGATGGTATCTGCGCCCTCGAGTAAGCACGGCTTTTTCGTCAGACAGAGCTTGTGAACCTTTAATTTGCGTCCCTTGGCGTCCGTCGCCTCGCTCAGGAATCTGTAAGCCGCCTGCGCCTGCTCATAAAACGGATGGTTCTTGTCCTCCGTCCAGATGCACGCGACCTCGCCGGGCGCGACGAAGCACGCCACGTCGTCGATGTGCCCGTTCGTCTCGTCGGGGTCGATGCCGTCCTTGATCCACAGCACCTTCTCGCAGCCGAGGTAGTCGCAGATCATCTGCTCGATCTCTTCTTTCGACTTGTCGGGGTTGCGGCCCTCAGAGAGCAGGCACATCTCGGTCGTCAGCACCGTGCCCTCGCCGTCGACGTGAATGGAGCCGCCCTCGAGCACGAAGCCCTCTGTGCGGTAGCTGTCCACATCCGCGATCTCGCAGATCTTGCGCGCGATCTGGTCGTCCTTGTCCCAGGGGAAATACAGCCCGTCGACGAGCCCGCCCCAGGCGTTGAACTCCCAGTCCACCGCGCGAAGACCGCCCTTGTCGTTCACAAGGAACGTCGGCCCGCAGTCGCGCACCCACGCGTCGTCGCTCTCGAGCTCCACGACGCGGATATTTTCGGGGAGCTTGGCGCGCGCGTTCTGATACTGGCGCACGGATGCGCCGACCGTGACCTTTTCAAATTTTGCGATGGCTTTTGCCACGTCAGCAAAGGTCTTCTGCGCGGGCTTGCCGCCGTCGCGCCAGTTGTCGTTTCGCTCGGGCCAGAGCATCCACACGCCCTGCTGGGGCTCAAATTCGGCGGGCATGCGATACCCGTCCTGCTTCGGCGTTGTGCCGATGATTCGTTTTGCCATAGCTTTGTCTCCTTATGATGAAACCATACTTAGCTGCGCGCGTTTTTCCCGCGCAGCGCGATCAGCACCTCGCCGATCGCCACGCTGAGGATCGACCCGATCGTAATGGGCAGAAAGCTCGCAAGCGTCTCTGCGTCAAACGAGAGCGGGACCGCAGTGAAAATGATCGAAATGACGATGAGCACCATCGGCACGTAGGCGATCCATTTGAGCGCCGTGTCAGACCCCGGCACGCGGAACGGGCGCGGCGTCTTCGCATCCTCGCGCCGCAGCTTCAAAAACGCCGGAAACACGGGAAGATAGCTCAAAAGCAGCATCACGAGATTCAGCGCGAAAAAGCTCCAGAAGAGTGACGAGTCCGGCGACGCCATCTCGATGAGCACGCCCAAAACACACACGCACGAGGCGACGACGCCCGACGTGACCGCCGCGCCGACGGGCATGTCGTTCTTTGCCCAGCGCTTGGCGAACACCCGCGGCATGTCGTTGTGGTCCGCTGCCAGCGCCGCCGTCGAATTGACGCCCATCGACCACGAGATCATATTGCCGAACAGCGTCACGAGGAACAAAAGCGCCACCACGCCCACGAGCACGCCGCCGCTGCCGCCCAGAATGAGCGACACCGCGTCGATAAGCCCCGAATCCACGCTGATCTCACGCACATCCACTGCCGCGCCGATGCCGAACGCCGAGAAGAGGTAGATGGCCGCGATGACGATGCCGCCGGTCACGATAGACTGCGGGATCTGCTTTTTCGGGTCGCTCATGTTGTTTGCGTACGTGCACACGACCTCAAAGCCGAGGAAGTTGAAGATGATAACAGAGATATACGAAAGGCTGTTTAAGTCGAACGACGGCAGAAACGTCCGCGCCGACATGTCGTTGACAAAGCCGTAACGGCTGATATACCACACGCCGAGCCCGCCGACCAGCAGCGCCAGCACGATCTTGATGACAGCGCTCACGTTCAGGATAATGATGCTGTCGCACACGGGATAGCACGCGATGAGCGTGACGATCCAGATGAACAGCAGCTCGACCACGAGCGAGCCGAACGTCCCGAGGCTCCGCCCCGTGATGAATGCGATGAGCTCGGGGCACATCACCGCGAGCGACGCCATCCACAGCGGGAAGTTGATCCAGTAGTACCACGAGGCACGCGCCGCCCACTTGCCGTCCGGATACGCCGCGTGGATCCAGTCATAGAGCCCGCCGTCTCCCGCGTAGGCTGTGCCGAGCTCGGCGGCGATGAGGCCGTAGGGCAGCAGAAACGCCAATATCATAAAGATCCACCAGAAATACTGGCTGTTGCCGATCGACGCGACCGGCGCCGCCGCCTCAGCGACAAACACCACGCAGATGACCGACAAAATGACGTCTGCGAGCCGGAATTGATTCTTCTCCATGGCTTATCTCAGCTCTTTTCCGCTTTCGAAACGCCGCAGTAGGCCTCGACGCAGCCGAGCTTGTCGCAGAGCACTTTGTCAAGCTCCTCCTTCGCCGCCGCGATCTGAAGACCGCTCGGCTCCTTGCGGCAGCGTGTAAAGTAGACAAGAAGGCCGCGCATGGCCGTCAGGCGGTTGCCTGCCTCCTCCCAGCAGAGGGAGGCGTCGCTGTCGGCGACCTCGTCGGTCACGTCCTCGCCGCGCGTCGCGGGCAGGCAGTGCATGAATTTGCAGCCGAGGTTTCCCAGCTGCATCAGCTCGCGGTTGACCTGATAGTCGTGGAAGACGCGCACGCGCTCTTCCTTCGGCATCTCGTTTTCGTAGAGACCGTACCACACATCGGTATAGATGAAGTCCGCGCCGCGCACGCTCTCGCGGTCATCGGTGACAAGGTAGCTGCCGCCGGAGAGCGCGCAGTTCTTCTTCATGATCTCCTTGTGCTGCTCATTCAGCTGGTGGCCCTGGGGGCCGTACTGGACAAAGTGCATGCCGAGCTTCGTCGTGATAAAGCCGAGCGACGCGCACACCTGCGTCGCGTCGCCCACGAACACGACCTTGCAGTCCTCTAACTTCTTCCCCTGCGGAAGGTTCTCCACGATCGTGCAGAGGTCGCCGATCTCCTGCGTGGGGTGGTTGTAGTCCGACATGCCGTTGATGACGGGGATGGTGCAGCTTTTTGCAAGCTCTTCGATCGTCTTGTGCTCGATGACGCGCGCCATCACGACATCGACAAGCTTTGAGAGTACCTTGCCCGTGTCGCCGATGGTCTCATGCCCGCCGAGCTGGATCATACCGGGGCCTAAATACTGCGCGTGCCCGCCCATCTGGCTCATCGCGGTCTCAAACGAGACGCGCGTGCGCGTAGAGGACTGCTGGAAGATCATGCCGAGCGTCATGTTACGCATCAGGGGCGGATAGTAGCCCGCCTGAATGGCCTTTTTGATGGCGAGCGACAAGTCGATGATGTCGAGCAGTTCCTGCTTTGTGAATTCATTGGTGTCGATAAAGTCTTTTTTCATATGATTCCTCCGACATTTCAAGTTGCTTTTTGCCGCGGAGGCAGACGCCGCGGCGAATGCTGCGCTTAGTGTCTGCACTTTTTTCCAGTTCATGCGGAAAAAACTGTGCAACATGACACAAATCACGCCGCATTCCGTCGCCGCTGTGTATTTTACATAGATTTTACAATTCTCCTCTGGCAGTTTTGACATTTGGCGCGTAAACTATTACTTGGTTATAAATAGAGTCTCAAAAAAGAAAAAGGAAAGATAGAAAATATGGATATTTTCAATGTGCTCACGATGATCGGCGGGCTGTGCCTGTTTCTCTTCGGCATGAACCTGATGGGCCAGGCGCTCGAGCGCCGCGCGGGCGGCAAACTCCGCTCCCTTCTCGACAAGATGACCGGCAGCGTATTCGCCGGATTTTTAACGGGCCTTGGCATCACGGCCATCATCCAGAGCTCGTCTGCCACCACGGTCATGGTGGTCGGCTTTGTCAACTCGGGCCTGATGACGCTGCGTCAGGCCATCAACGTCATCATGGGTGCCAACGTCGGCACGACCGTCACGGCCTGGCTTTTGAGCCTTGGCGGCATCGACTCCGGCAACTTCTGGATCAAGCTCTTAAAGCCCTCATCCTTCACTCCCGTCCTTGCGCTCATCGGCATCATCTACTACATGTTCTGCAAGGACAACAAGAAAAAGGACACCGGCATGATCCTGCTCGGCTTTGCCACGCTCATGTTCGGCATGGAGACGATGAGCGGCGCGGTCGCAGGCCTCAAGGACGTCCCCGCGTTCACGAATCTCTTTGTTGCCTTTCAGAATCCCCTCCTCGGCGTGCTCGCCGGCGCGCTGCTCACGGCCATCATCCAGTCGAGCTCCGCGTCCGTCGGTATTTTGCAGGCGCTCGCCGTCACGGGTTCTGTGAGCTATGCCGCGGCCATTCCCATCATCATGGGCCAGAACATCGGCACGACCGTCACGGCCATGCTGTCGTCCATCGGCACGAACAAAAACGCCCGCCGCGCCGCGGTCGTTCACCTTCTCTTCAATGTCATCGGCGTTGTCGTGCTGCTGACGGTCTTCTGCATTGTGCGCGCGGCTTTTGCGCCCGCGCTGCTGGATGAATCCGCCACCATGGCGGGCATCGCCGTCACACACTCGGTCTTCAACGTCCTCTGCACCGCCATGCTCCTGCCCGCGGGCGGCCTTCTTGAAAAGCTCGCCTGCCGCATCGTCCCCGACGATCCCCAGACGCAGGGTGAAAAGACGACCGAGCTCGACGAGCGTCTTCTCCCCACCCCGTCCCTCGCCCTTCGCCAGAGCCGCGCCGTCGCCCGCGAAATGGCGGACTGCGCCGTGCGCGCGCTGAACAACGCTCTCACCGCCCTTGACCACAACACGCCCGAGCTCGCCCAGAGCATCCGCGACGATGAGGAGCTTTGCGACCACTATGAAGATATCCTCGGCACCTACCTCGTCAAGCTCAGCACGCAGAAAATGGGCCGCGACGAGAGCGAGGAGGCGACCGAACTCTTAAAGACCATCGGCGACTTTGAGCGCATTTCTGACCACGCGGTCAACATTCTCTCCTCCGCCGAGGAGATGGAGCAAAAGGGCCTCACGTTCTCCGGCAGCGCCCTCAACGAGTTCGCCATTCTCACCTCCGCCATCCGCGAGATCCTTTCGCTCTCGCTCAAGTCCTTCTCCTCGCAGGACGTCGCGCTCGCCCAACAGGTCGAGCCGCTCGAGCAGGTCATCGACACGCTCAAAGAGCAGATGCGCACGCGCCACATCCTGCGCATGCAGCAGGGCCATTGCAGCATTGAGGCTGGCTTTATCCTCTCCGATCTTCTGACCGACCTTGAGCGCACATCCGACCACTGCTCCAACATCGCCGGCTGCGTCATCGACGCCCGTGCGCATAACCTCAACCTGCACGAAACGCTGCGCCAGGCCAAGACTGCCGACGGCAGCTTCCAGCAGACGTACGAATCCTACGTGGAAAAGTACCAGCTTCCTGTTCCGTCGTCAAACGTGTAAAAAGCGGGGCGCTTGCGAGCGCCCCATTTTTGCTATTTTCTTGCTTGTAAAGCGCCCGTTTCCCTGCTATACTACGGTCATTAGGTTATTTCCGCGCAAACTGTCAATTTTGCGCGGTAGGAAAGGATGATACCATGGACCCGATTTATGAGATCGAATTGCAGGACTGCCCCTACTGCCGCGGCACCGGTACGGTGGAGGATGAGCAGGGCTGGTGCGTTTATGTCACCTGTGTCGACTGCGGCGCGCAGACCGCGCACGCAAGCTACGAGTCCCCCGAGGAACGTCTGGCCGCCGCGCAGCAGGTCGCGCACCTGTGGAACGTCGGCAAGGTTCTGAACCCCGGCGTCGGCGACTGATTCGACTGGAACTGCATAAAAAGGGCGGAAGAAAAGCATCTTCCGTCCTTTTTGCGCTCAACCGCCGTTTGAGCGCGCGAAACTCCCCCTCCATTGCGCGTTTTCCTGCAATCGGCTATACTGAACTCATCAAGGACGTCCGCACTTTATAGAAACGGAGTTTTGCCTTTATGAACATCGACATCGGCAGCAAGATCAAAACGCTGCGTCTCTCCAAAAGCATGACGCAGGAGCAGCTTGCAAAAGCCCTCCACGTGAGCGCGCAGGCCGTGAGCAAGTGGGAAAACGGCAGCTCGCTTCCCGATATTCAGCTTTTGCCCGCGCTGTCCGTCACGCTGGGAACGAGCATCGACTCGCTCTTCTCCCTCACGGACGAGAGCCGCTTTGCCCGCATCGACAATATGCTCTGGGACAAGCGCTTTCTCACACAGCAGGAATTTGACGAAGAGGAGCACTTTTTGCAGGAAAAGTGCCGCGAGGAGGAAACGCGCCCGCGCGCGACGCTGCTGCTCGCAGAGCTTTACTGCAAGCGCGCACGGGAATACAATGACCTCGCCTCTCCCCTCGCGCGTCAGGCGCTCGCACTGAATCTCGACTGCAAGGAGGCGCACAACGCCATCTTCGACGCCGAGCACGGCGCGTACCTCGACTGGAACGCGACGAACCACTACCGCACGATTGCCTTCTATCAGGAGTTTCTCGCCGCGCATCCGGAGAACCACAGCGCGCACCTGTGGCTTCTGGACCTTCTCATCGCCGACCGCCGCTGCGTGGAGGCGCGCGAGGTCTTGGACAAAATGCACTGCCTGAAGCCGACCTACAACGACGACTTTTACCTCGGCTGTATCCTTTTGCAGGAGGGGCACACCAACGACGCGCTCGCGCAGTGGGAGGCCATGTGCGCAAAGTATCCCGACACGTGGGAGGTCTACGTTATGCGCGCGAGCGAGCTCGCCAAGCTCGCTCACTACGACGAGGCCATCACGGACTATGAAAAGGCGATGGCGCTCATGCCGCCCCCGCGCTTTGTCGACCCTGCCGAGGCCATCGCGCAGATCTGCGAAATTCGCGGTGACTATAAAACGGCGATCACCTACTACGAAAAGGTCATCGCCATCGAAAAGGCCGACTGGCACGAAACGCAGGGCGAAGCCATCGACGCCCCGCAGCGAAGCATCGCAAGGCTGCGCGAAAAGCTGGCAAGCCGCTGATATCGGGGCGAAAAGGCGCTTGTCAAAATCTTTTGACAAGCAATTTTTCCTCATGTAAAGCAGCTTTGCTCGACAAACTTTCCCGTTTTGGCTACCCTTGGGGCAGATCGAACGAAACGCACAGGAGGCACTTATGGAACTCGGTAATCAGATCAAGGCACATCGCGCCGCGCTCTCGCTTTCGCAGGAGGAGCTGGCGGAAAAGGTCTACGTCACGCGCCAGACCGTTTCCAACTGGGAAACCGGCAAGAGCTACCCCGATATCCACAGCCTGCTCCTGCTCAGCGCCCTCTTCGATGTTTCGCTCGACCAACTCATCAAAGGAGATTTGGAAACCATGAAACAGGAAGTCAATGCCGCCGATGTCAAAGCCATGAACCGCGACGCCATCATCTACACTGTTCTGCTCGCCGCCACGATCATTCTGCCCGTGCCTCTAATCAAGTGGTTCGGCCTGTACGGCCTCATTCCGGAGCTTTTGCTCTGGGGCAGCGCGATGTACTTTGCCCTCCGCCTCGAGCGCATCAAAAAAGCAAATAACGTCCAGTCCTACAGGGAGATCTTGGCCTTCAGCGAAGGGAAGCGGCTCGACGAGATCGAGCAGAAGGTCGAAGCGGGCAAGCGGCCCTATCAGAAAGTTCTGCTCGCCCTGCTCACCGCCGGGATCACACTGCTTGTCGGCATGGTGCTCAGCTGGCTGCTGCTGTAAGCAAACATCACAAAACCCGCCCCGA
>OGOX01001794.1_pt1 | contig 13166 bp, 10 predicted proteins | sample 1552761 | NCBI WGS metagenome assembly OGOX01 (sample SAMEA2580212, study PRJEB22360) | human gut metagenome | biome: human gut; feature: human-associated habitat; material: faeces | place: Denmark | collected 2008/2010
CCCGTTTATCTTGCCACGGCACGCATCTGGGACGAAGAATTCAGCCAGAGGGTAATCCAGCATCAGGAACGCCGGGGACCGGAATGGACAAACATCGAAGAGGAGAAAGAACTCAGCCGCCACCGGCTGGAGGGGCGGGTCGTCCTGATAGACTGCATCACCCTGTGGTGTACCAATTTCTTCTTCGACCTCGAGTCTGATACCGACCGGGCACTTGCCGCTGCCAAGGCGGAATTCGACCGCTTCACGGCACAAGACGCAACCTTCATCTTTGTAACCAATGAAATAGGTATGGGAGGAACTTCCGAGAACGAACTGCAACGAAAGTTCACGGACATGCAAGGCTGGATGAACCAATATGTAGCCGCCCGTGCCGACGAAGTGATACTGATGGTATCCGGCATCCCACTTACCGTAAAAAACACTCATTCATAAAACAACAAACAATTAAAATTCAACAGACTGATGAAAACATTTCATATCACCCGTCCGGACGAGTCAATCCGTCCCGCATTGATTGACAAAATCAACAACCTGACCAAACCCAAAGGCTCATTGGGCATTTTAGAAGAACTGGCACTCCAAATCGGACTCATACAACAGACATTATCCCCCGCCTTGAAACATCCGCAAAACATTATCTTCGCCGCCGACCACGGCATTGTAGAAGAAGGTGTCAGTCTGTCTCCAAAGGAAATCACCTGGCAGCAAATCAGCAACTTCCTTCATGGAGGGGCAGGTGTCAATTTCCTCTGCCGGCAGCACGGCTTTACCCTGAAGATTGTAGATGCAGGAGTAGACTACGACCTCCCCTACGAGAAAGGCATCATCAATATGAAAGTGCGCAAAAGCACCCGGAGTTATCTGCACGAGGCAGCCATGACGGAAGAGGAAATGGAGATGTGCCTGGAACGGGGTGCCGAGGTGGTGCGCCAATGCCATGAAGAAGGCAGTAATGTCCTCAGCTTCGGTGAAATGGGTATCGGAAACACCTCTTCATCCTCCCTGTGGATGACCTGCTTCACCGGTATTCCTCTGGAACAATGTGTCGGCGCAGGCAGCGGACTCGACAGCGCGGGCATCCGCCACAAATACGAAGTGCTGAAACAGTCTATGGAGAATTACAAAGGCGACGGCTCTCCCCGGAACATCATCCGCTACTTTGGTGGACTGGAAATGGTAATGGCCATAGGCGCCATGCTGCAAGCTGCCGAGCTGAGGATGATTATCCTTGTAGACGGATTCATCATGACCAACTGCCTGCTTGCCGCCGCCAGGCTCTATCCGGAAGTGACGGATTACGCCATCTTCGGACACTGCGGAGACGAGTCGGGCCACAAACTGGTACTCGACGCCCTGCATGCCCGTCCGCTGCTGAATCTGGGGCTGCGTTTGGGAGAAGGAACGGGGGCCATCTGTGCATATCCCATTGTCGACTCGGCCGTGCGGATGCTCAATGAAATGGATAACTTTGCACATGCCTCCATCACTAAATACTTTTAACATGAACAATGTCTTGGCTGCATTCATAATGCTCACCCGACTGCCCTTCTGGAAAATCAAGGAAGTGCCGGCAGAGTGTTTCAAGCATGTGGTTCCCTATTGGCCGCTTGTAGGCTGGCTGACGGGAGGCGTGATGGCAGCAGTGCTGTGGCTTGCCGGACAGATTATGCCGGTGTCATTGGCATGGATTCTTGCCCTCATCGCACGCCTGCTTGTCACCGGTTGCCTGCACGAAGACGGACTGGCGGACTTTTTCGACGGCTTTGGTGGCGGCACCACCCGAGAACGGACTCTTGCCATCATGAAGGATTCCCACATCGGAAGCTACGGTGTCATCGGATTGATATGCTATTTCCTGCTGTTGCTCCAACTTCATCACCTGCCACTGGGACTTCTCTGCATCCTTGTGCTCAGCGGTGACTGCTGGTCCAAGTTCTGTGCCTCCCAGATTGTCAACTACCTGCCCTATGCCCGGAAAGAGGAAGACAGCAAAAGCAAGACCGTCTACAACCGCATGAGCTGGCACGAGTTACTGGCCGGATTTCTTTGCGGCCTGTTTCCTTTCGTACTGCTGCTGCCTATAAAGCTGTGGATTGCCACCCTCTTCCCACTGCTCACCTTCTTCCTGCTCTACCGATTGATGAAGCGGCGCCTACAAGGATATACGGGTGACTGCTGCGGGGCCACTTTCCTGCTATGCGAACTGTCCTTCTACTTGGGAAGCCTTATTCTAATTATAAATTAACAACTGAAAATTAAAGATGGAAGTAATACTCATTCGACACACTTCGGTAGATGTCCCTCCGGGCGTATGCTACGGACAGACCGATGTTCCCCTGAAACCTACTTTTGAAACGGAAGCCGCCGTAACAGCAGAAAACCTGAAGACATACCTTCCGTTCGACCACGTCTACACCAGTCCCCTAACCCGCTGCGTGCGCCTCGCCACCTATTGCGGCTATCCCGATGCAGAACGGGACAAACGGATTATGGAAATCAATTTTGGCGACTGGGAGATGAAGCCGTTCGAGCAGAATGAGGACCCACGCCTGCAGGAATGGTATGCCGACTACATAAACGTGGCAGCTACCGGTGGAGAATCTTTTGCTATGCAATACCGGCGTGTCAGCCAGTTTTTGGACGAATTAAAGAAGAAGCCCTATACACGCGTTGCCATCTTCGCACACGGAGGCGTATTAATCTGCGCACAACTCTATGCCGGAATCCTTAAAGCCGAAGAAGCCTTCGACGCATTGACGCCCTACGGCGGCATCGTCCGCATCAATCTCGACAAGGAATAGTGAACGAAATAGTAGGGCCTTCCTCCGCTTCGGTTTGCACCTTGTAGATACCTCCAAAATAATGAATAAAATGGGCATTGATTTCATGGCGAATCAAGCTCGTTTTATTCTCAAAATGTACCTTTGCAAACGGGGCGTTGACCACGTCGAAATAAAGGAGCGGTTTACTCCGGTCGCGTCTGATGCGGATAATCGCCTCATAACGGGAAGTGTCATTCTCTGACGGAGTCAGCAGGCTGACAAGCAATGTATCGAACCACCTCCGGTCCGTCCTTGCAAGCTGTTCCTTGAGATCGGTCTGCAGGCTGACAGACACAGTGCTCTCCCCACGACCGTTCACTTTATCCAGCACCTCACTGCACAACTGAATAATGTCACACTCCTCGTCCTCATACTGAATCTTGCCGGACTCCAGGCGGGACAACTCCAGAATGCTGTTGACATAATTCAGCAGGCTCTCCGCATTGGTCTGAATCATCTGTCCGTACTCCTTCTTAGTCTCTTTATCCAGCTCCTCTTTCCCGATCAGCAATTCGGCAAAGCCCACCACCACATTCAGCGGGGTACGTATATCATGGCTGATTTCCGATTTCAGACGTTCCTTCGCGATGTTGTCCGTCTCTGCCTGCAAGGCGGCTTCAGCCGTCTTCTTCTCTACGACAGCAATCTTTCCGGAGACATAGCGCGTATACAGATAGAAAAGCAGCATCAGCAGCAGGCAGACACCCAGGAATATAAATCCTATACGGTAATTCATGTCCTGAATCTTCTGCTTCTCCAGCAACAGCTCGTCAATGTGGTAAATCTCCTTCACCTGCTTCAACTGGTTGGCCGAGAAGGCATTGTTCAGCGAATCCTGCTTGCGTATGAGGTAGCGCCGGGTCTCGATGGCCCCGTCAATGTCCCCCTTGTCATATTGCGTACTCGCCTTGTAGTTTATCAAAGTGGCAAAGGTGGAGACGTAGTTGTTCAGTACCGTAGGGGTCACCTCGTCTATCAATGCGATGCTTTTGTCATACTCATCGGTCTTGGCATAATATTGAAGCTGTATCAACTGGACATTCAGCCAGAAGACGGGATCTACATGCGGCTCAAGCAGTTTCTTTACTTTCTCGATATGCTCGTGCGCCACTGTAAAGTTCTTCTGGTTCATGTAGTGCAGGATATACTTCACTTCGCAGTCAATCTCGAAATTGCTCCAGTTCTTCCGTGTCTCGGGTTCTTTGGAAATGACCGCCTGCAACGTCGTGTCCATTTCATGCAAATAGGGCAGCTTCAGGCTGTCTTTACCGCCATTGCCGTATACCTGGGCAATACGCGACAGTATATCCACCTTCAGGCTGGCCTTTGTCTGGGGAGAGAAATTCCGGTAAGCCTCCAAGAAAGAGTCCAGTGCCTCATTCGGGCGGCTGGACACTCCGTAGGCACATCCCAAGCTGTTATACGCCGCTATCATCCCATTATTGCTATGGTGGAGTTTTGATTCCTCCAACGTCTCCTTAGCCACATACACCGCTTTCTCTATCTGTCTCTTGGAAGCCAGGGCGCGGCTGATGGCAGCCTTCTGCTCCAGATAATAATCGTAAGTGCCTACCTGGGAGACAAAATCCTTCAGCACATCCACCCAATACGACAGACTGTCCGGGTCGTGTTTCTTGTCATAACATGCCGCCAGATAGTAAGCGCCCATATTCTCATAGAAAGCGTTCTTCTGCCGCCGCGCCTCCTCGTACAGACGGGTGGAAAAAGTCATGTTATAAGGAGCATACTGGTGCTTGTAGGCCATGTCACGGAGATACGTCAGCCGGACAAGGGTGGCCGGCAGAGTATCGGCAACCTTCAGGATGCTGTCTTGATACCGGGCAGCCCCCGTGTCTTCTGCCAGCAGCGGACAGATATATCCGCAAAACAAAACATGGATGAGAATCAGTATTCGTTTCATTGCGCCGTTCCTCCGTGTAATGCGGGATTATACTTCAAAGGATGCGTAAAACAGAAACGCGCGCCACGGGTATACCCACTGTCCACCCACAGCTTGCCGTTCATATATTTCACAATCAGTTGGCAGATGGAAAGGCCCAGTCCGCTTCCCTGCACAAAATCATTCAGCTTTTCAAAGCGTTCAAAAATCAAGTGCTGCTTCTCCGGTGGAATGCCGCATCCGGTATCCGTCACGGAGAAAAGTGCCGTACCGGCATCAGCCATCTTCAGTTCCAGCACGATGGAGCCTTGTTCCGTAAACTTGGTGGCATTCACCAGCAGGTTTATCAAGACTTGGCGGAGGCGCGCATCGTCCGTATCCAGCATCAGGACGGACAAATCCGTGTCAAAACGCATTTCAACCTCCAGCTTGCGCGAGGCCATCACGGTCTCCACGACCTCATTACACAACTTCACGGCATCATGCGTACGGATGTTGAAGGTTATATTGTCATTCTCGAAATCCGAGAAATCCAGAATGTCATTGATAAGTTTCAGCAACTGAAAGGAATTCACCTTGATAATTTCGGAGAACTCCCGGCGCGATTCGTCATCGAACGACTCGTCCTCATCCGTCAGTACCGCCGAGAATCCGACAATGGCATTCAGCGGCGTACGTACCTCATGGCTCATGTTCGAAAGAAACATATTCTTCCGTTGTATGGCTTGCACCGCTTTCTCCTTCATCGCCTCCTGCCGCATCTGGGAACGCTTCAAACGGAATATCTTCTTCCAGCCCAGCACCAGGAGGAATATCAGAAACAGTACGGACACAATGATGCCTGCCAGATAGAAACGCATGGATACAATGCGGTCGCGTTCGTTCTGGTAGGCCAGTTGGTCGGCCTGGAAACGGGTACAGAGCCGGTCTATCTCCTTGGGATAGTTCTTCTCGAACGAAGTCTTGATATACGAAAAGACCTTGCCGTACTGTCCGTAGGCTTCTTCCTTGTTTCCCATCTTCACCAGTAAATCCGCTTTTTCGAGCAGAGCTTCCTTGTAGATGTTATGGTTTATCCGGGCATATTCGGTTTGAAGGAAATCATTGTAGGCGGTCAAGGCTGCCTCATGCTCTCCGGTGGCCACCAGATAACGGGCATCTATAATCAGAAGGTATTGCCGTATCTCCGGAATCAGTTGCGTTTCAAGCTGGCCTATCTGTGCCAGACAATGGCTGGCAGCTTTCAAGTCACCCTTGAATAATTGGCAGGAAGCATTGGAGATGTGACGCATGGCCAGCTCCAGCGGAGAAAGCCGGTCTTCCGGATAGAGGTTCAGACGTGCAAGATAACGCGAGGCGCCGTTTACATTCCGTATGCGCAGGTTATAATCTATCAGTTCCACCAGTAGCATGCGAATATGCACATCCTCCCCGTCCATCCCATCCAGCAGTCTCAAAGACTCTTCGTAAGCGGCACCGGCTTCCCGGAGCCTGCCGGTATAGCTGTACACCTCTCCCATGGCATTCAGCGCAAGGGCATTGCCGAAGGGGTAGGCAAGCGCGCGGGCTTTGGAGTACATCTGGTCGCTCTGGGCAATAGCCATACGGATTTCTCCACGGAAAAGGGAGGATTTTATAAGTATTCTTTCCAGTTCGAAATAGGTGTAATAGCGCTGGGATTCATCCAATTGGGACAAAAGGCCGTCGGCATTCAGCGAGTCACACTCCTCCCGGGTCAGATAGTCGAAACCGAGGCTGTTGTGAAAAGTGGAGATGACCTCATGGACTATACTTTCCTTTTCTTTAGTCCAAGAATCCGCTTTATCTGTTGCCGATGCAATTATTGTGCTCCCGAACCAAATAAAGAAAAGGAATATATATAGTTGCTTTATCCTCATTTATAAGACTTTGTCTGCTTTAAAAGTTACATTTTTAATGCAACGCGGTCTTGCAAAGATATTATATCTTTTTGGAACGGACAAAGAATCAGTTAAAATAACAACATTTTAAAAACAAAAGGAAGCCAAGGTCGATGTCACTATTACGGCAACTACCATCCACCACTCCACACGCCGGTTGATGCGGACAGCCACACGCATATCTTCTGTCTTCAGAGGCCGTTCATTAGAACCGATATAAGGTTTCCATACCTCCTCGCCGAAATAGTTGTGCGGCCCCCCGAAACGGCAATTCAAAATACCGGCAAGGGCGGCTTCCGGATAACCGGAATTGGGACTGGCATGCTGGCTGCCATATCTGCCCACAAAAGCAAACAAGGAAAGGCGACCGGAAACCAGTACCATCAGAAAGGCTGTCAGACGAGCAGGAATATAATTGGCAACATCATCCAGACGGGCGGCGAAACAGCCGAACCGACGATAGCGCTCGTTCTTGTAGCCGACCATGGAATCCAACGTGTTCACCATCTTATAGGCAAGCATGCCCGGAACTCCCAACAGCAGATACCAGAATAAGGGAGCAACGACCCCGTCACTCAAATTCTCTGCCAAAGTCTCCAATGCCGCGGTTCTCACCTCCTGCGCCGAGAGCGCAGACGTATCACGCCCAACGATACGTGCCACTTGCATCCTCCCTTCCTCCAAGGAACGGTCCACCGCCTTGAACACCATACGCACCTCGCGAACCAGCGTAGTGCCCGCCAAGCAATAGAATATCAGCAGTATCTGCACCGTCAGCAGCATGCCCGGAGAAAAGAGTGCAGCCAAGCGGAGTAGCAGAAGCGTGACGAAATACACACCTGCCACGAGGAGCACCGTCATAAGCGCTCCTTTCAGGAAACGCGAATCGCCCCGGTTCAACCGGTGCTCACAGAAAGAAATGGCTTTGCCGAAAGCCACCACCGGATGGGGTAGCCACGCCGGGTCGCCCAGCCAGTGGTCGAGCAGCCAGGCTGTGAGAAGCGGCAGGTTCAAGTTGAAGGCGACACCCAAAAGTATAAGCACATCTTCTTCCATCGGTTATTCCTCCTCAAGCCATTGTCCTATTGCTTTTACAAGCCTGTCATTCTCCTCCCGGCTCTGGGCGGCTATACGGAAGAAATGCTCATTCAGTCCGTCGAAGTTGGAGGCGTCCCGAATCAAGATACCATGCTCCCCTGCCAGATAGTCTTTCAAAGCGGAAGCCCTACCCATACGGAGGCACACCAGCATGAAATGGGTTTCGGTGGCCCATACTTCCAGTCCTCCCAATGCCTCGAGCGCACTGCGCAGGCGGGCAGCCTCTTGCAAGTAAGACGCCACATCCAGCGGATTGGGAACATCATGTTCCAGCAGATGGAGCCCTGCCTCAATGGCAAGCTGGTTGACCGACCAGGGCATACGGTTGGTACGCAGACGGTGCAGCAGGTGGGGGGCGCCGGTGACATATCCCAGTCGCAGACCGGGAACGGCATAACGCTTGGTCATGGAGTGCAGCAGCAAGACGTTGGGAAACTCCGCAGCCTCGGCAGCAGAGAAAAGCGGACGCAAGGTGAAAAACTCGTAGGACTGGTCGATGACGAAACAGACCTGCGGATTATGACTGATAAGTGTTGCCAGATATTCCTTCTCCACAACCGTTCCGGTAGGGTTATTGGGATTGCACAGCCACAGCATGCGCACCTCTTCCGGCAAGCGATACCCCTCGCTCTCCGCAGGAAGCCGATAGAGGGAAGTGACCCGATGGCCGTGCATGCGGCAGGCATCGGCATATTCACTGAAAGTGGGCTGCACAATGGCGGTGTTTGTCCCGCGGAAAGTCTGTGCGGTAAGATAGATGGCTTCGGTAGCTCCGTTCGTCACGCACACTGCCTCGGCAGGAAGACGGTGGCAGCGGGCAAGGCAGGCCTCAAACGTGTAAGGCTCCGGTTCGGGATAGTTGCCGATGCCGTCAATCCGGGCACACAGATGCGCCTTCAAGGCAGAGAGGTCTACCCTGCTGTAAACGTTCGAGCTGAAGTTTGCCGTAATGGGACGGCCGTATTTATAGGAATCGTCTCCGTGTCCTTCAATCATGGTTCTTTGTCAATATTTGGTAGATAAGCGGCAGGTTGACGTGGCGGCGCACGTGCTCGGCAAGCCTATCGTATTGTTCTTCTTTGAATGTATGGTAATCGAAAGCGCCGGCATTCCCGGACAGTTTGTCTGCAAAAGGCGCAAGCAGGAAATCTATGAATTCCGGATTGTCGAGAATGCCATGAATATAGGTCCCCATGCAGGTGGAGTCCACGCAGTAACCGTCGGTAGAGCCGTTCTCCAAAAGATTCAGGGGAGAATCGGGAGTACCTTCCACGGGGGTGGTCACTCCCATATGGATTTCATAACCCTGCATTAATGAAGAATGGAGAGTGGAAGATGGAGAATGGGGACTGCACAGACCGAACTTCACCTGGCGGGTCACCTTCTCTCCCGACATGCGGGTACTGATGGGCAACAGCCCCAGTCCGGGCAGGCGTTCAATGTCCCCCTCCACATGCTCAGGGTCGAGCACCTCCTGCCCCATCATCTGATAGCCGCCGCAGATTCCCCAGACCACACAGCCGCCGGCATGCGCCTTTAGAATCTTCGCTTCCATTCCGCTCTGTCTTAACCATTTCAGATCTCCCATCGTATTTTTTGTTCCCGGAAGGATAATCATATCAGGATTTTTCAGTTCTCTTGGATTCTTTACATAACGCAGATTCACTCCCGGAGCATTTTCCAACAGCATGAAATCCGTAAAGTTCGAAATTCTCGGTGTCCGGATGACTGCGATATCCACCAGACCGATCCTTTCTTCTGCACCTTTTCCACCCTTTGTCATGTTAAAACGCTCTGTCAGACTGTCTTCATCTTCAATCTCGACCTGCATATACGGTGTAACTCCGACTACCGGAATGCCGCCTCTTTCTTCCAACATAACAATACCGGGATCCAGGATTGTCTTATCCCCGCGGAACTTGTTGATGACCAGTCCCTTTACACGTTCTTTCTCATCATCTTCCAGGAGCATAAGCGTCCCCAGAAGCTGGGCAAATACTCCTCCGCGGTCAATATCTCCGACCAGAAGCACCGGCGCATCTACCATCTTCGCCAGCCCCATATTTACAATATCATCTTTCTTCAGGTTGATCTCTGCCGGACTTCCCGCTCCTTCGATCACAATGATGTCATTCTCTTCTTCTAATTTGTGAAATGCTTTCATAATGTCCGGTATGAGCTGCTTTTTATAAGCAAAATATTCTCTTGCACTCATATTCTTCAAGACTTCACCATTTACGATCACCTGTGATCCTACATCGTTGGTCGGCTTTAACAGGATCGGATTCATCTCTACCTGCGGCGCCACGCCTGCTGCCTCTGCCTGCACAACCTGTGCACGTCCCATCTCCAGTCCATCCTCTGTAATAAAGGAATTCAGTGCCATATTCTGGGATTTGAACGGAGCCACCCGGTATCCGTCCTGTTTGAATATTCTGCAAAGTCCCGCACACAGAAGACTCTTTCCTGCGTTGGACATTGTCCCCTGTATCATAATTTTTCCAGCCATGTTATCAACCTTTCATTCTCTTCTTCAGATCTTATTGCAATCCGGTAATGCCCTTCTGTCAGTCCTTCATAGTTACTGCAGTCCCGGATCAACAGTCCTCTTTTCAGTGCCTTCTCATACAGCCCTGCTTTTCCTTTAAAAAATATATAGTTTGCTTCCGATCCCCATACATTCAGACCAAGCTTTCTCATCCGCTCTGTCATCCAGAACTTTTCTTTTTTTATATATTCTCTCGTTCTCTTTAAATATGCTTCGCAATCAACAAGTGCTGCCACACCTGCTTCCTGTGCCGTTACCGACACATTCCACGGCTGGAGCATTGCCCTCATTCGTTTCCTAAGAGCTGCATTCTCACACAATGCATATCCAAGTCTTACACCCGGCATACAGAATATTTTCGTAAATGCTTTGATAATGACCACATTCGGATACTGTGTCAGATACCCTCGGCATTCATATCTTTCTGGTTCTTCCAGAAACTCTATAAAACACTCATCCAGGACCAGTATCGTACCGCATTTATTACACCTGTTCATCACACGGATCAGCAGTTCTTTTTCCGTTGTCTGTCCGGTCGGATTATTGGGATTGCACAGAAATATCATATCTGTATCTTCCGTAATCTGTTCCAGTATATCCTCCTGTATCCGGAAATCCTGTTCTTCTTTTAATCTGTAATATTGTATCTCTGCTCCAACTGTGCCAAGTGCTCGCTCATACTCGGAAAAAGCTGGTGCCGTCACCAGTGCTTTTTTCGGTCTCACTGCCATTACGACAGCAAAAAAAAGCTCTGCAGCACCATTGCCGCAGAGTATCTTTTCTTTTTCTATTCTCTCAAAATCACTGATCGACTCCCGAAGTCTGTCGCATCTGACATCCGGATAATACATGATCCTGTCTGCACTTTCCTGTACGCTCTTTCGTACCGCTTCGGGAACTCCCAGCGGGTTACTGTTTACAGAATAATCTGTAACAGATGGATTCCGGTAAATGTCTCCACCGTGAACTGTCTCTTTTGGTTCTGCCAACGTTCCTTCACCTGTGCGGATAAACCGCTCTCTCTGCTATTTTTCTACAACCATCTTACTCACTTTGCAGAAAATAGTCAACCGGAATCTTATACCTGAATTCTTGTTGCCGCATCGCTGCTCATTGCGATCCGCTTCTCACCACTCCTGATGATCAGGTCTCTTCCGGAATTCTGAATGACTGTGATCTCACTGCCTTCATCAATCTTGCATTTTCGGATCTTATCCAGAACTTCCGGGATGCCGAACATCCACTTGATGGTGTAGCTTTTTCCAGCCGCCGCCTTTGACAATGCCTGCATAACTAACACCTTCTTTACCTCTTTTTTATATTGTAAGTTGCACTGACTATGTTAGTCAACAGGAACATTGTTTGCACAATTCTAACTTTTTATTCATAATTTGCAGATAATATTATTTGTTTTTTGATTTTTATTATCAATATCATCTACAGAACCAGAATCCGGAGGATGATTCCAAGTATCAGACCAAGCATTGCCGTCCCATATAACAGCTTATGTGATCTCCGGATATCCAGTAGTTCCATCTCCCGGACCGGATCTCCGATTGTCGGCTTCTTATGCAGCTTTCCAAAATACCACGCATCTCCTGCAAGCTGCACATCCAGCGCCCCCGCCATGACTGCTTCTGTCTGTGCTGAGTTCGGACTTTTATGATTAAAGCGGTCTCTTCGGAAGATACGTGCTGCATTCTTTCCATCCATTCCGGTCAGATATGACGCCACGATCATCAGTACTGCCGATACCCTCGCCGGGATAAAATTCACCACATCATCCAGCTTCGCGGCAGCCGTTCCAAACCACTGATACCGGTCGTTCTTATAACCGACCATCGAATCCATCGTATTAATTGCCTTATAAGCAAATCCCAGAACAGCTCCGCCGATCAGCATATAAAATAACGGTGCGATCACACCATCTGATGTATTCTCTGCCACCGTCTCTACGGCCGCCTTGGTCACACCTTCTTCCGTCAGATTCTGTGTATCTCTTCCGACGATCATGGACACGGCCTTTCTCCCGGCCTCCAGGCCCTTGTCTTTCAGTGCTATGTAGACCCTGTCACTTTCTACTTTCAGGGATTTCGTTGCAAGGATCTGATAACACCAGAAGCTTTCCAGTGCAAGTCCAAGCTGCCAGAAATACTTATATGCAACCGATAAGATCACCGCCGGAACTCCTGTACTGACCGTCACAACCACCAGCACCAGAATCCCTCCACCGATGCGTTCCCCTGTCTTATTCGCCGGCAGACAGTTTCTGATAATTCTTTCGGTTCCCGATATCAGATGCCCGATCAGCCTCACCGGATGATACAGCCATCTTGGATCCCCGAAGATCAGATCCAGAACAAAGCCCGCCACGATCGCAATCGTCATATATGTCATTCTCTGAAATTCTAAGTTCATATCCTTCTCCATTCTTTATCTGATAATCATAATAACTTCCTGCTGGTGTCCCGTCTTCCTTTACTGCATACCGTTCCATGATACTCATGATCGTTCCGCCATGTGCCACAACCGCAATCGTCTCCCGGTCATGTGCCTGCGCATCCCGTACGACTTCCCGGAACCCTTCCAGTGTCCGCCGGATGAACGCTTCCCTGCTTTCCCCTTCCGGAAATGGCAGCTTCCCACCACTGTCCATGCCTGATACTCCGGGCAGCCGGAAAGTTCGATATAATTATGATTTTCAAACAAGCCAAAATCACACTCCCGTAACTTTTCATTACAGCTATATGCTCCTGCTTTCATCATCTCCGGATAAATGATCTCTGCCGTCTGCACGCACCGCTTCATCGGACTTACATAGACATATGTAACCTCAGGATACATTCCTTTTCTCTCTTCCAAAAGCTGTATTCCTT